>Ga0123353_10001673_pt1 | contig 27282 bp, 23 predicted proteins | sample TergutLab28metaG_3_FD_92763 | JGI IMG/M metagenome (GOLD analysis project Ga0123353, IMG submission 92763) | Labiotermes labralis P3 segment gut microbial communities from Petit-Saut dam, French Guiana - Lab288 P3 | ecosystem: Host-associated > Arthropoda: Insects > Digestive system > Gut ...
GGCGCGCCGGTGTCCACCGCCTCCATGCCCCGCACCAAACCCTCGGTGGGATGCATGGCGATGCAGCGCACGGCATTGTCGCCCACGTGCTGCATCACTTCCAGCACCACGGTTTCTTCGCCGTGGCGTATTTCGATTGCGTTGTACAGCGCGGGCAGGTCGTTTTCAAACCGGATATCCAACACCGCGCCGATAATCTGCAATACCTTGCCCGTATTTCTGCCAGCCAAATGCGCTCTCTCCTCTATCTTACATGATCGCCGGGGAGGAATCCCTCCACCGCTGTGGCGGTCCCCCTCCCTTTAACAAGGGAGGTAGTGGCTAGGAACGAAGACTTTGCATGAATCTCCTTGCCCCCCTTGCTAAAGGGGGGAGGGCCGCCGCAGCGGCGGGGGGATTCCGAACCCAGCGCAAGTTACTTCATGATGCTAGCGCTGCTAACAATCTCGCTGATCTCCTGGGTAATGACGCTCTGCCGCCTGCGGTTGTAGGAGCGGGTGAGCTTTCCGATGATCTCGGACGCGTTGTTGACCGCCGATTCCATGCTCATCATGCGCGCCGCCTGCTCACAGGCCGACGACTCGATCAGCGCCGCATACACAAAGGCGTTTAAGAACAGGGGCATGGCGTGATCCAAAAAAGAAAGCAACTCCGGATCGTAAGCCATGTTCGCCGCTTTGGGCGTTTCCTCCCGCTCCGTGCTCACAGGGAAAATCCTGCGCACCTGGGGCGAATGGCTGAGCGCCGACTCAAACCGGGTGTAGGCCATGTGCACCTCATCCACCTCGCCGGAAGTGTAGAGAGCGGCCACATACTCGGCCACCCGCATGGCGTCTGTGTAGAGCACGGTTTCCGATACGTCGGGGTAGGCGCGCAGAATGGTTTTTCCACGGGCCGTAAAATAATCGTAACCCTTTGACCCAACGGCGATGATCTTCTCGTCCTCTACCTGGTTCTCTTTCACGTGGGCGCGCAGCTTCTCGATCAGGTTGGCGTTGTGGCTTCCACACAGGCCCCGGTCGCTGGTGATGACCAAGTAGGCGATATTTTTGCCGGCGCGGGGCCTGAAAAACGCGCTCTCCATCACTTCGATGCCATCGTCCATGGCGGCAAGCATATCCGTAGCCTCTTGGGCAAACAGCCTGGCGGCGTCCAGCCGCGTCTTCACCTTTTGCAGCTTAGCGGCGGCCACCATGTCCATGGCCTTCATGATCTTTTTGGTGGTATCCACGCTGGCGATCCGGCGCTTGATGGCTTTCATTGACGGCATGGCATATCACCTCAATCATAAATAAATCCCAAACTTACGCATACACGTTCTTCTTTTTGAACTCGCGGATCGCTTCCTGTATCCTTGGCTCCAACTCGCCGGAAATTTCTTGTTTGTCCCGAATCTCCCGCAAGATGTCGCTGTGATAGGTATCGGCAAAGGCAAGGAAGTCGCCTTCGAATTCCCGCACCCGCTTTGCGTTGACGTCGGCCAAGCCTCCGGTGGTGCACACGTATAGCAGCAGTACCTGCTTTTCCACTGGCATAGGCTGGTATTGGGGCTGCTTGAGGATCTCCACGATCCGCTCGCCCTGGCGCAGCCGGTCCAAGGTATCCTTACTCAGATCCGAGCCGAACTGGGTAAAGGCCGCCAACTCCCTGTACTGGGCCAACTCGATGCGCAAGGGACCGGCGATCTTTTTCATGGCCTTGATTTGCGCCGCGCCCCCCACGCGGGATACGGAAAATCCCGGATTGATGGCAGGCCGGATGCCGTCGTTAAAGAGCTCCGCCTCCAAATAAATCTGCCCGTCGGTAATCGAAATGACATTGGTGGAGATGTAGGCGGAGATGTCGCCTTCCAATGTCTCGATGATGGGCAAGGCGGTGAGGGATCCCCCGCCGTACTCCGGGCTCATGCAGGCCGCCCGCTCCAGCAACCGGGAGTGCAGGTAAAATACGTCGCCCGGATAAGCTTCCCGGCCCGGCGGCCTGCGCAGCAGCAGGCTCAAGGCCCGGTAGGCAACGGCATGCTTGGACAAATCGTCGTACACGATCAGCACGTCCTTGCCCGCCTCCATCCACTCCTCGCCCATGGCGCAACCGGCATAGGGCGCGATGTATTGCAACGGGGCGGAATCGCTAGCCGTAGCGGAGACAATGGTGGTGTACTCCATGGCTCCCATGTCGGTAAGGGTGCGGATGATGCGCGCCACCGTGGAAGCCTTTTGCCCGATGGCCACGTAGATGCAGAGTACATCCTTGCCCTTTTGGTTGATGATGGTATCGATGCAGATAGCCGTCTTGCCGGTTTGGCGGTCGCCGATGATCAGCTCCCGCTGCCCGCGGCCGATGGGCACCAGGGCGTCGATGGCTTTGATGCCGGTTTGCAGCGGCACACTCACCTCTTGACGGGTGATGACGCCCGGCGCGATGCGTTCGATCTTGCGGGTGGACGTATAGGCGATGGCGCCTTTTTTGTCCAGGGGCTGGCCCAGGGCGTTCACCACCCGGCCCAACAGCGCGTCGCCCACCGGCACCTCGGCCACACGGCCCGTGGACTGCACAAGGTCGCCCTCTTTCACCTGGGAATCCGGCCCCATGAGCACGGCGCCGATGGTATCCTGATCCAGGTTCAGGGCGATGGCCTGCAAGCCGTTGGACAGTTCCAACAACTCGCCGCTCATTGCGTTGTTGAGCCCGTGAACGCGCATAATGCCATCCCCGACTTGAATCACGGTACCGGTTTCGGTAACGCTCAGCTTGGAGGAATACGCTTTGATTTGTTTTTTGATCTCAGAGCTGATTTTGTCGGGTCTGATGGTCATACTGCGCCTCCCCTTTTGATGGTGTCTCGTAGGTCGTTGAGTTGTTTTTTGACGGTGCGGTCTATCACCAGGCCGTTTACATAGATACAGAATCCGCCGATCAAGGCCGGATCAACTTCTGTGGAAAGCTCCACCCGCCTGACCATCTTCTGATGGAGCAAGCGCTCTAAATAGGCGGTTTGCTCCTCTTTTAGCTCCGCGGCGGAAACCACGTGGGCAAGCAGGGTCTCCCCCTCGCGGCGGCCTCTTTCCACAAACTCGGCAAGGGCCGGCACAATCTGCTTCTCTTGGCGCTCCGACAGCAGCATATGCAGAAAGCCGATCATATCATCGTGGGTACCCGCGGGCAAAACATCGCGCAAATACGCCCGCTTGTCCGCGCCGGACATGCGCGGATGCTCGATCATGCCGCGTCCCTTTGGGGTGCGCAACACATCCCGTATCGCGGCGGCCTGGGTAAGCCATTGATCCAGCGCGCCGTGATCGTTGGCCAGCTCAAAAAGCACATCCGCGTAGTTGGCGGTCACTCCTGCCATGCCGCGCCCTCCAGTTCCGCCATTGCCTCGGCAAACAGCTTATCCTGGGTAGCGGCGTCCATGGCCTGGGTTACGTACTTTTCGGCCATGATGGAGGCCACCTCGATGATTTGCCGCCGTATCTCTTCCTGGGCGCGCTCGCGCTCGGCCTGGATGTCCACCAGGGCGCGGTCCCGGGTGTCGGCGGCGTCCCCTTGGGCGTCGGCCAGCATCTGCCTGCTCTTTTCGGCGGCGGCGCGATGGGCCGCCTCTAAAATGCCGGCCCGCTCCTGCTCCACATCGTCCAGCTTTTGTTCGTACTGGCCTTTGAGCTCGTCGGCCTTGGCCATCTCACCTTCGGCCCGCCCCAGCTGGGCGCTGACCCGCTCGGTGCGGTTGCGCAAAAACTTGCGCACCGGTTTGTACAATACGTATGCCAACACGGCGGCAAGGACAGCCGCGTTAAACAGTTGAATCCCAATGCTGATGAGCGCTTGCTGATCCAAACCGAATACGCGTCCCTCCGGAATGGCCGCCAACAAGATTGCCGTCCCTGCGTTCAAGAAAAAGCCCCCCTCGCTCAAAATATCCGCATGTTACCGAATCGCGTGCTGTAAGTACAAGGGGATCAACGGATTGGCAAACAACATGAGGATAGCGATCAACAAGCCGTAAATACCGGAGGTCTCCGCCATCGCCAAACCGATGAACATGGTGCTCTGAATGGAACCGGACACCTCGGGCTGCCGCGCTACGGCCTGGATAGCCGTGGAGACGACGTTTCCTTGCCCGATAGCGGTGTTCACACCGTTGAGCAACGCGATCGCGGCCGCCAGCTGAGAAAACGCGATGATGATAGCTAATGGATCCATGGTTATACCTCCATCAATAGATTTCTATTTCATGCCGGTTGCGTTACGGCGCTCCGGCAGAGGAAGCTGAGGATATAAAGGTAAGGCTCAGCACGCAAAAGATGTAGGTTTGCAGCACCCCGGCGAATATGTCAAAGTAAAAGTGCAGCGCGGCGGGGATAGCAAAACGCAGATAGATGGGAACCAGCCCGTAAATCAGCGACATAAAGATCACGCCCGACAGCGCGTTGCCGAACAGACGGAAGCTGAGGGAAATGGGCCGCGCCAGCTCCCCGATCAGATTGAGCGGGAAAAAGAAGAACACCGGCTCAAAAAAGCTCTTGAGGTACTTACCCTTGCGGTGGATGATGCCCATCACCTGTATTAGCAAAAAGGTAACCAAGGCCAGGGCAAAGGCGGTGGTCCAGTCCGCGGTGGGAGGCCGGAGCCCGAACAACCCGCCCAGGCTGGATATCAGGATAAACGCAAACACCATAAAGAACCAATTGCCCAGATACATGTGCTTTTCGCCTACGGTGTTGTGCACAAAATTGTCGAAAGACTCGATGATGGCCTCGACGGCGTTTTGAAAGCCGGTCGGCACCTGCTTAAAGGAGCGCAGCTTCACCCGCACGATCACGGCCAGTACGGTGAGCAGCAGCATGATGATCCATGTGTTCATCATGGTTTCGGTAATCCATACCTCCACCCCGCCAATATCGAGAACCCATAGGTTTTTGATATTAAAGTCCAACTTTGTTACCTCCCGTTTAAGTGACGCTCTTGGGATCGTTAGGGAAGCGCTTTGCGAAGAATAGGGCCACCTGCAATGTCAACACGCCGGCCGCTGCGCCCCACAGGCTTAGAAACGGAACCAATGCGGCCGCCAGAAATACCACGCCGGTAAGCAAAAACCGCAAAAAGTGCTGCATTCGGACGTACCCTCCGGCGCTGGCTTCCTCCATTTGCACGGCCCTGCGCACGGCCCGGTCCAGCATCACGATCTTCAGAACGTTGAGGGCTACGCCCAGCAGGGAACCGAGGGCGAAGGGCAAACAATCCATCGAACGGTAGTACGCCGCGCTTGCCGCAACCAGCGCCAGCCACAGCGCGCCCACCACCAGCATCATCCGCTTGGCAATGTCCGACAATCCCATCCCCCTCTACTCATTCTTCCCCATATCAAACAGGGATTTGATCGCCGCGCCTACCCCCAGAAAGGAGAAGATCAACAAAAGCGTGGGCCCGGTACCGAACAGATCATCCAAAAGCTTGCCCATGCCCACGCCGATCAGCACGCAGGCGGCCATGGTAACGGCAATCTGGGAGAAGAACGAAAGTGCCTGCAGAAGTTTTTTGCGCTGCTCCTTTTTGTTATGAGGCATATCGTTCATCAGCGCATCCGCTCCTCCCTATACTGCCTGAAGATAGAAAATATTGCATAGATTGCGAAGGATTTTTGCTTCTCGCTAAGTCGAGGAAAGGAGGCGTAGCAGCGCTACGCTGACTGGATGAGACGACGCGAGGGGCGAAAAGACGAGCAAGTTATCAATATTTTCTAACGAAAGGTAGTATAAGGCCAAATTTCCCTAGTTACATCATACACTAGTCGCGAGATGATTTCAAGAAAAAATTTTCACAATCTTAGCTATTGTTATATAAAGGATTTGTGGTACAATATAGAAGACAGAAGGGCGGTGTATTGAATGGCCAGAAAAACCTGCAACGAAAAGCTGCGCAACCCGGGCGATCTGCCCAAAGTGAAGGACATCTCCAACCAGCCGGAGGCCGTACGGCGATACGGCGGCACAAAGATGCTGATCGCCGCGCCCATGCAGTACAACGATGTAATGGCAACCATACCCGAAGGCAAGGTCATCACGGCGGACCGTATCCGGTCGCGGCTGGCGGAGCAGGCTGAAGCGGACTTCACCTGCCCATTGACCGCCGGGATTTTCATGAATCTCTGCGCCCATGCCAGCGTGGAGCGGGCCGACGAAAAAATCCCCTATTGGCGTACGTTGCGGGCCAAAGGGGAATTAAACGAGAAGTATCCCGACGGCATCGAAGGCCATCGTCTGCTGCTGGAGATGGAAGGCCACAGGGTTGTGCTCAAAGGCAAGCGGGCCTTTGTGGAGGGATATGCGGAAAAGCTGGCGGATAACTAACCTAAGTGCATCCGCAACTTATCCAACACCTCTTCAAAATTCAGCGGCTTACCCACATGATCGTTCATGCCGGCCTGCAGGCACTTTTCAATGTCCTCGCGGAACACGTTGGCGGTCATCGCCAAGATTGGGATGGACTTCGCATTGGAAGCATCGGCGGCCCGGATGCGGCGGGTGGCCTCCAGGCCGTCCATCTCGGGCATCTGCAAGTCCATAAAGATCATATCGTACTTTTCCGGCGCTTGGCTGAACATACGCACGGCCTCGGCGCCGTTTTCCGCGCAGTCGATCTGCATGCGCATGGGCTCCAGCAGCGCCAGCACGATCTCCCGGTTGATTTCCACATCCTCGGCCAGCAGGATGCGCCTTCCGGCAAACAGGCCTTCCTCATCCTGGGCGGTTACCTGTTGTCCTTGGATGTCCAAGCTTGGCCGCCTCTTTTCACCGATCTTCCCTAATTGGATGGTAAAAGCAAATGTAGAGCCCTTGCCCAACTCGGACTCGACCCAAATCCTGCCCTTCATCATCTCCACGATGTTCTTGGAGATCGAAAGACCCAACCCGGTTCCTCCGAACCTGCGGGCGGTGCTGGTTTCCGCTTGCTGGAAGGAACGGAACAAACGGCTCTGCTGCTACTCGCTCATGCCTATCCCGTTGTCGGCCACGGATATTTGGATGGTATAAACACCGTTCTCTTCGCCCAAAAGTTGGGCCTCTAAGCGGATGGACCCATTCTCCGGCGTGAACTTCACGGCGTTGCTCATCAGGTTGGCGATCACCTGGGCCAGCCGCTGATCGTCCCCGATCAGTATCTGGGAGATCGCCTTATCCACGGACAGTTCCAAACTCTGTCGTTTCTCGTCCGCTCGGTGGTTCACCACGTTCACAACCCGCTGCAGCATCTTCTCAAAGTCGAACTCGGTAAGGGAAAGCTCAAACTTATTTGCCTCGATTTTGGACATATCCAATATATCGTTGATGACGCCCAGCAGGTGCTCCGATGCGGCCTCGATCTTTTCAAAGCAATAATCCTTGCGCTCCGTACCGGCGGCGGTCTTTCCGATGGTGGTCATGCCGATAATGGCATTCATCGGCGTGCGAATCTCGTGGCTCATGTTAGACAGGAACACGGATTTGGCGCGGCTGGCGGCTTCGGCGGCCTCCAGCGCGGACTCCAGATCCCGCTGGAGCCGCACCAACTCGGTCACATCGTCGGTACTGCCCACAACGCCAATGATCTCGCCCGCGCCGTCGTACATGGGCGTGGTATACGAGTGGAATATCTGGCCGTCCACATCGCCGATCCAGTCCTGAGGGCCTTGGCGGAAGGTGGTATCCACATTGTCGATGATGTTGCGCAGGTACCGGTTTGTGCGCCGGGCAACCTCGTATTCCTTCCCTTCCAGGTCCGCCGGTTCCACCCCGATCACCTTTGCGTACTGGCCATTGAAGGTGGTGATTACACCGGCTTTGTTTACGCTCCAAATGATACCCTTGTAGTTGTTGATCACCGCCGCCAGCTTGTTGAGGGTGTGGCGCCTGTTGACCTCGATCTCGTTGCGCTGCATGGCGCCCACCACCAGCAAACTCCAGGAGCGCAGGATGTTCACTTCGCCCTCTGGGAAAATACGCTGCCGGCGGCAATCGTCAAAGCTGGCAAAACCCCAAAATTCGCCCCGCAAAAAAACTGGGATCGCCAATACGGAACGCATGTCCGGTCCTAAAACCGCATGTTCCTCCACGGAAAGGCTATCCAACGGTCCGTTGATGCATTCTCCACGAGATAGAATATCTTCCCAGCGCACCAATGTGTCGTCATAGGCTAACTTCAGCAGCCCGCCCCCTTGGGGCAGGTCCTGGCATATCCACTTGCACGCCTCCGTGTAGTAGAGCCGCCCATCGGCCTCCCGGCTGTTCTGCCACAGATGCACCCGGTCCACTTCCACGCTCTGGCCGATGATCCGCATGCTCTCCTCCAGGGCGCTCAAATAGCTCTCGGCGTCGGATTCCAGCAATTGCAGCGCGGCGGCATTCACACCGTGCATCAGGGCATGCTGCCTATTGAGTTCGGCGGTGCGCTTTTGCACCAGGCTCTCCAACCGCTTTCCCACATTGCGGTTCCTGCCAAACAATACCGACAGCAGGATAAGCACGCAGAATAGCAGCACCGATGCGCCAATGAGCCACGGCAACCGGGAACGGGCCATCTTTTCACGATAGTCATAGGTCTTGCGCGTCCACTGCCCGGCGATCCCCTTTGTATCGACCAAACTCAGGGCCTTGTCCACGATGGAACAGAGGAGGGCGTCTTCCAAATGGAATCCAAAGGTGGACTCAAAGGAGAGGTCAAACACAAGGTTGGCCTTATAACCCGGCAGCTCTCGATAGTTGGTGAGGACAAGGAGCTGGTTCTGGCTCGTCATAATCATGTCGATCTCGTCGCGCTCCAAGGCGTCGAGGGCGTCCTCGGTATTGTCAAACTCCACGGTATTGCCATGGTTGGGAAACCATTCCTGGAACAGTACGGAATGGGCGGTGCCCTTGGGCAAACCCACTTTGACGTAAAGTATCTCGTTGACGCTCACATTCTTAAAATCCGACTTGGACACAAGGGCGTACTGATCCGACAGGATCGCCGTGTCCGGCCACAAAAAGCGGCCCTCCCTCTCCTCCGTGCGGATGAGCTCGGAGATGACGGAAGCCTGCCCATCCTCCAGCATTTGCAGCAGAACAGGCCACTCCTCGTGCTGGCCGTTGATCAACTGAAAGGACAGCCCTGTGAGGCCCTCGACCTCGCGCAGCACATCGAATACGATGCCTTGCCACTGCCCTTCCCGAGTGTTATAAAAGCTCAGGGGGTAATTATCGTACTCGGCCACAAAGGGCACCACCGGGTTGGTCCGTATGTACGCATGCTCCTCCTCGGTAAGCTGCACAAGCAATTTGTGCCGTATATATTCTTGATGCCCCTGGTTGTACAGCTCGGTTAAGTAGCGGATGGCGCCTGCTTGCAACGCCCTTTGCACCACCGATATCACGGACACAAGATCCGGGTTCTGTGTGCACAACGAAACCGGGTTATAGATCAACGGGAAAAAATCTTCGGAATAAATATCGCCATAAGTGTCGAAGGCGGCCTCGCTAATGCTCTCGTCAAAAAACACGTCGACCTCCAGGTTTTTGAGCATGTGATACACAACGTCAAAATCGTTGATCATCACGGTCTCATACGCCCCTGTGAGATGCTGGGAGACGGCGGCCACCGTGGTGCTATCTTCCAAAAACGCGTATCGCAGCGGGCGGGACGCCGCGGTTTCCGTCAGGGGCGCGCTTCCCTCCGCCCGAAAGCGCTTCACCGAACGCTCGGCAATGGCCCCGGTCATCCAATAGATGCGCTGGCGCTCCTCGGTGGCGGTTAGTTCTCCCGTAAAATCGATGGTGTGGGCCTCCAACCCCGCCAGCAGCTCACCCCACTCATACAGGGCAGGCACAAAGGGCATATCAAACAGGCCGGTGAGCCAATCACAAAACAAGACCGCGTAGCCCCCGATTTCATCGCTGCCCACGTCGAAGGTATGGGCAAAGGCCTCGGTGCTGGGCGCCATGCCGTACACAAACACCGTGCCCCGGTCACGGAGGGCTTCGATGGCCTCAATCTCTTTGACCGTCACCCCCGGAATATGTTTGTACGAAATGCTCCGCCACAATTCGCTTTGCTGGTGCTCGGCGGCGCCTTCACAGGGTAAAAACAAAGCCGTCATCATGATGGCAGCGAGGGTGGCGCATATGATCCTGTCGACGATACGCATATACATCCCCAATCTTTCGTGAGGCAAACTGTGTATCGGATTATAGCAGTTATTCCCGTATTTCGCAAGTAAAACCCGAGTTAATACCGGGCAATAACATTTTTCTCTTGCAAAGCCACGCAGAGTGCGATATAATCAGCATCGTCGATTGACTGGGTGTGGCGCAGCTTGGTAGCGTGCTTGAATGGGGTTCAAGAGGCCGGAGGTTCGAATCCTCTCACCCAGACCACCTTCAAAAGCCCGCCGTATGAGGTAAGGAGCCTTGTGCGGCGGGATTCTCCATTAAGGAGGGAAAGTCTCGTGAGCAAACTTTTCACCGTCTCTATTCAAAAAGATGATGGCTGGTTTGTCGCAAAATGCCTTGAGAACAGCGTTGCTTCGCAGGGTAAGACGATGGACGAAGCTATGGAGAGCCTGCGTGAAGCATTGACACTTTACTATGCACTATGAGGTTGGGCGAAAGGCACGCTCATGTCGATATTGGAGCAAGCCGGTTTGACGCTTGACGAGTTAATGGGAAGCAAATGAAAAATAATGGTGTCTTCACGAAAGTGCCCTCAAAAACACAGCGTTTTCGAGGGCTTTGTGTAAAGTATGCTGGGAACTTTTTTATTTTCTTCGCGTCGAAAACGTAGTAGAATAAAAAGCTATAGGGGATGAAAACACATGAAAAACCTTATCAGGGGAATCTTCTCGGTCATTCTGGTCAGCTGCATGCTTTTTTCAGCCGTTCCACTATCGAATGTGAATGCGGAACCCACCCCAACACCCCAGGCCGGTGACATCCAGTATAACTGGCGCATCGTCGGGCAGGGGGAGCAATCCTTTACCACGCCGGGAATGAAAGGCACGAGCACGATGATCGTCAAACTGAACTTGACGAAGCAAGGCGGCGCAACCCCAGCCGGAACCTATACAGGCAGCTTATACGTATGGTACAACGAAATGACGCCCGAGCTGATGGCCGAATATGGCATTACAGGCGATTCCTACAATGAATATGCCACGGATAGCTTTACCGTGGAAGTGATCCCACAGGCAGGCAGCAAGGAGTGGCCGTATCAGGCGGAGCGCACGGCGGTGGGCATTACCGTCACCAGCATTACCGATGTCGTCGCATGGGGGCACAAGCAACAGGTAACGGACTATCCCAGCGTTCTTTTTGGGCATTCGTTTGAAATCGATCCGGATAGCGGAAGCGTGCGGATGGTGATGACTTTGGGGCGGCAGAAACCTCTTGAGTTTGACAATTTTCAGCTCGAGATGGACGATTACAGCCTCCTGCCGCTGGCCACGCCTACACCTGCGCCGTAGACAAATACCGCTCCCCACCATCGGGCAAAATCACCACAATCACCTTGCCGGCGTTCTGCGGCCTCTGCGCAAGCTCCGTAGCCGCCCACACCGCCGCCCCAGCGGAAACTCCCACCAGCATGCCTTCGCTTTGGGCAATAAGACGCGCGGTTTGAAATGCGTGTTCATCGGTTACTGTGATGATTTCATCATAGATGGCTGTGTCCAACGCCTTGGGCACAAAACCCGCGCCGATACCCTGTATGCCGTGAGGCCCCGCGACCCCGCCCGACAGCACAGGGGAAGCCGCGGGCTCCACCGCCACCACCCGGATGTTTGGGTTCTGCTCCTTCAGATACCCGCCCGTGCCGGATATGGTGCCGCCGGTGCCCACCCCGGCCACGAACAGATCAACCTTTCCCCCGGTATCCGCCCAGATTTCCGGCCCCGTGGTTGCCCTGTGCACAGCGGGATTGGCCGGGTTCTGAAACTGGCCGGGCATAAAGCTGTTGGCGGTTTGTGCCGCCAGCTCCTCGGCCTTTGCGATGGCCCCCGGCATGCCCTGTGCGCCGTCTGTAAGCACGAGCTCCGCGCCGTAGGCACGGAGCAGTTTTCTGCGCTCCTGGCTCATGGTCTCGGGCATGGTTAAGATCACCCTGTAGCCACGGGACGCGGCGATTGCGGCCAGCCCGATGCCGGTGTTTCCGCTGGTGGGTTCAATGATCACAGCGCCGGGCTTCAAAAGGCCCCTTGCTTCGGCATCTTGGATCATCGCTTGGGCGGTACGGTCCTTTACGCTGCCGGAGGGATTCAGAAACTCCAGCTTGCACAGCAGGGTTGCGGACAAGCCTAATTCTCGCTGATAATTGGCCAACTCCATCAGGGGCGTCGCGCCGATTAGGTCGGTCATTTTGGTGTACGTTTTCACTCCCAACCCTCCACATCCAGCCGCCTTTGCAGCTCCTTTAATGCGGCGCGGCGCTCCTTGTAATCCGGCAGCGCCGAGGCCACGATCGCCCAAAATCTATTCGAATGATTGGGCTCCCGGAGGTGGGCCAACTCGTGGACCACCACGTAGTCGATGGTGGCATCGTCGGCCATCATCAGCCGCCAGGAGAAGTTTATGCTGCCCCTGCTGCTGCAACTCCCCCAGCGGCCCTTGGCCCCGTTGATTTTTACGGCGCTGGGTTTGGAACCCATGGATTCGGCGAAGCGGGCCACCTTGCTTGCAAGCACATTTTTTGCGATGAGCCTGTACACCTGAACGACAGCGCCCTTGATCTCTTCCGGCGGCAATCCGGGGGTCAAATAAAAACATTCGCCATCAAACCCGGCGCGGCTTCCGCTCCGGGCTTCGATGGGATAGGTTTTGCCCTGGAAGGACACCGCATCGCCATACCCCAGCGCAAAGGCCGCCTTTTGCGCATTGCGCTGCTGGCGTACAATAATATGCTGGCGTATCCAATCCTGCTTGGATAGCACAAAACCGTCGATATCGGCCTTGGGAGCGCGCAGGGGAGCGCGCACCTCTACCGTACCTTCCTTGGTGATGTGAATGGCGATGGTCTTGCGCTTGGATCGAATCAGGGCATAGTCCATCATCGTTCAGCTCAGCAACATGCGGTCGCTTGCCATCACGTCGCCGCTGGCACGCTCGAACATCAACAAAAGATCTTCGACCTTCAGGCGCTTTTTAGCCTTGCTGTCGATATCGATGAGTATCTTGCCCTCGTGGAGCATGATGGTGCGGTTGCCGTACTGCAGCGCATCCTTCATGTTGTGGGTCACCATCAGCACGGTGAGGCCGTAGGTGCGGATGATCCGGTCGGTAATCCGCAGCACGTTGCGTGCGGTCTTGGGGTCGAGGGCGGCGGTGTGCTCGTCCAGCAACAGCAGCTTGGGCCGGGTGATGGTGGCCATCAGCAGCGTCAGCGCCTGCCGCTGGCCGCCGGAGAGCAGCCCGGCCCGGGTGCGCAGCCGGTCTTCCAGGCCTAAATCCAGGGTTTTGAGCATCTCCCTAAAGAGAGTGCGCTCTTCCTTTCGGATAGCCGGACCCAGGCCCCGGCGCTGGCCCCGGCGCATGGCAATGGAAAGGTTCTCTTCAATGGTCATGCCGGCGGCGGTTCCCATCATGGGATCCTGGAACACCCGCCCGATGAGCCGGGCGCGCCGGTGCTCGGGTTCGCTTGTCACCTGGCTGCTGCCGATGGCGATGCCGCCGCCATCCACCGGATACACGCCCGCGACAAGATTAAGCAGCGTGGACTTGCCCGCGCCGTTGCCGCCGATCACGGTCACAAAGTCGCCGGGATCCAGGGTGAGCTCCACGTCCACCAGCGCATCTTTTTGATTGACGGTTCCGGCGTTAAAAGTTTTAGAGATGTTAGCCACCGACAGGGAGGTATCCTGTCCGATTGGGGGGGCTTGGGTGGCCGCAGGTTCGGCGGGAAGGGCCCCTTCCTCCCGTTTCTGTCCTTCCTCCGCACCGGCTTGAGCGGACGCGCGGGCGGCAGGTTGCACGATGCCCTGGGCCTCCAACCACCTGCGCAACTGGGGCAAAACCGCGGGCATCGCCAGCGCGGCGGCAATGATCACTGCGGAAATCAGCTTGAAGTCCTGGGTGTCCACCCCCGGAATCTGCAGCACGATGGTCTGTATGATCCGGTAGACGATGGAGCCGCACAGCACCGCCGCAAGCCTGCCAAACAACGAACGGAAGCGGAATATCCCCTCGCCGATGATCACCGCCGCCAGGCCAAATACGATACTGCCCATGCCCAAATCGATGGTAGCAAACTTGTTGTTCTGCACCAGCAGCGCGCCGGACAATCCCACCAAGCCGTTGGCCAGCATCAGGCAGAGCATCTTCATGCTGTCCGTATTGACGCCCAGGGCCCGGGACATTTGCGGGTTATCGCCGGTAGAGCGCACGGTAATGCCCTTCTCCGTGTTGAGGAACCACCATAACGTCACGATGATCAGCGAGGCGATGATCCCGCCGTATACCAGGATCGTGTACTTCTCGTCCATGCCAAAGCTGGGCAAATACCGAAAGATGGTCTCGTGCTGCTTTCTGCCCTCAGCGATCACGTTGGGGAGCGGCAGGTTCGCTTTGCCCATGACACGCAAGTTGATGGAATACAGGGATATCTGCGTCAGGATACTGGCCAGAAGCCCCGGAATCTTCAGTTTGGTATGCAGCAAACCGGTGCAGCCACCGGCGATGGCGCCTGCCAAAAATGCCATGATCGTCGCCATAAAGGGGTTCCAGCCCCCGACGATCAGGGTCGCCGCCGTCGCGCCACCGAAGGCAAGGCTGCCGTCCACCGTAAGATCCGCAAAATCCAGGAGGCGGAAGGTCATATACACACCCAGGGTCATGACACCCCACAAAAATCCCAGCGAAATCGCGCTCGGCATCTGTTCTAACAGCCTTACGAAAAACATTGGCGGTTCTCCCCTATTCTAATCACATGATGCAGGAAAAGGAAGGAGGTAATCCTCCTTCCTATCCTGGAACTACGGGTGATTTCTCACTCGAAGATGACAGCGGCATCCAGTATTTCCTGGGGAATGGTGATGCCCAGCAGCTCCGCGGTGGTCGTGTTGACGTAGAAGTCCACCTCGGCGCTCGCTTCGATGGGCATCTCCGCCGGGTTGGCGCCGTCCTTCAGGATGCGCAGCGCCATCATGCCGGTTTGATAACCCATCTTTTCGTAGTTCAGGCCCACGGTGGCAAGGCCGCCGCCCTGTACCTGGTTGCCTTCGCCTACGATCACCGGCACTTTATTGGCCACCGTGATGTCGGTCAGCACCGCCGCCGCCGAAGCCATCAGATTGTCGGTGGGGATGTACATCGCGTCCACCTTGCCCATCAGGGACTCGATGGTCTGCTGCACGTCGCCGATGGCGCTGGCCATCTTGATCTCAACCGCCACGCCGCGCTTCTCCAGCTCGGCCTTGGCGATGTCGGCCTGGATCTGGGAGTTAACCTCGTTGGAGGCATAACAGATGCCCACGGTCTTGGCGTCGGGCACCAGCTGCAGCAGCAGGTCGATCTGCCTGTCGATGGGGTTCATGTCGGTGGTGCCGGAGATGTTGATGCCGGGCGCCTCGTTGGAGACGATGAGCCCCGCGCCCACATAATCGGTCACCGCCACGCCCAGGATCGGGATCTCGTCGGTCTTTGCGGCTAGGGCCTGCACGGCGGGGGTGGCCACGCCCAAGAGCAGGTTATTGCCGCCGGTGGCAAGCTGATCGCTCATCAGCTGCATCGCGCCGGAATCCGCCGAGGGATTGAGCACCGTAACCTTCAGGTTTTCGCCATCCACCAGGCCGTTGTCGGCCAGGGCTTTGAGGAAAAACTCGGTGGAAGCATCCAGGGCCGGATGCTCAACAAACTGCAGCACGCCCACGGCAAAGGCTTCACCCTCGGGCGCAGCCGGGGTTTCCGGGGCAAACGGACCGATCTTTCCAATCCACAGGATGCCAACCACCACGATCGCAAGAAGCAGGATGAATGCCGGGATGATCCACTTTCTACCGTTCTTCATGAATAAAGTACCCCTCTCAATTCTACTATGGTTCGCGCAAAAAGCGCGTCCACGCTACGCATGCTAGTGTACCAAGCGATGGACGCGCTGTCAATCCTAAAAATATACCCTATTCAGGATGCTTTATTTATTCATCTGCCCTATACAGCAGCGCCGTCATCACCCCGCCGCCGTAGGTGTACCCGATGCGCACCCCGTAGGGCAGCACATTGCGAAAGCGCATGTCCGACCTGGCGCCCACCGTAGCGTCAAAACCGGAGGGCAGGTACTTCACACCGGCCTGGGAGTGCCAGTTCATCTCTAAAATCACAGCGGGCACCCGCAGCACGATGTTGTACAGCGTGCTGTTCACCTGGCAGGTGCCCCCGCCGTAACCGGAATCTGCGCTGCCCGACAGGATGGGCGCCAAATGATAGCCGTTCTCCTTGGTGTAGGGCGCACAGTGTTCGTTAAACGAAAACTCCTCCCCAGAGCCGATCACCACGCCGTTGACCCGCTCGCAGGCGATGGCGATATTGGCCATCCTGCCCTCGTTGAGGCGCACGGTGCGGCTGGTGGTGTAGAAGGTAGAAAAGGCGTAGAGCAAATCGCCGGGCTGGGCCTGCTCCCATGGCACAAAGTACTCCAACGCCAGCTTGCCGGTGGGCAGGGAGGCGTACTTATCCAACCGCATGTAGGGGAAGAAAATCTTCTCTACCTTTTTTTCTTCTTTGACGTAAGCCACGGACATGGCGGTACCCGCCGCCAGCTTTACCGGGTTCTTGCGGCCGGGCGGCACAAAGCTGGTATCTTCCAGCGCCCTGGCCAAGGCGATATGCACGGATACGCCGGGCATGTTGCCTCCAAAGGGATCCCGGCGCTGCACCCGCTCGGTAAACTTGGTGTCGGTAAAACCCTCCACCCCGTCGTAGAGCACCTTTGTCCATTTCTTCCCCTTTTCGATGACGTCCAACTCCGTGCCGGCAGGGATGGTGCGCAGCACGGCGGATTTTGCGTCGCGGCTCCTATGGAGCTTTAGATTTTTGCCCGCAATGCCGATAAACTCGGTGGGTTCGACAGAGGCTAAAGCTTGTGCCATCAGCAGGCAGATCAGCAGCAGAGCCAGGGCGCTTTTACGCATCGTATACCACAACCTCCTATTCCTCTGTACCACGATAGATTCGCACGGTCACCACGCCGTCCCACACGTCCAGGGCCATGCGCATGGCAAAGGGCAAATCGTTCTCCACGATATAATCCAAGCCCCCGGAGCCTACCGCCGCGTCAAAGCCCACCGGCGCGTACTCGATGCCCTTCGAACTATGAGGGGCCCAGCGTACGATGTTCACGTTCAACTGCAACAATGCGTTGTGCAGCGTGGTGGTCACCTGGCAGATTCCGCCGCCGTAGCCGCTCTTCTTGCTGCTGGTGTAGTTGATGATGGTCCCTAACTCATAACCGTTGGCTTTGGTATAGGGCGCGGCGATCTCGTTGAAGGAGAATTGTTCTCCCGCCGGGATCACCAATCCGTCCAGCAGCTCCACGCCCTTTTGGATGTTGTGCAGGCGCCCCGCCATCAGCGAGCGAGCGATGTCGGCGGAAAAGAAGGTGGCATACACGGCGATCAGGTCGCCGGGCGACGCTTCCTCGATAGGCGCCACCCGCTCCAGTTGGAATTGCTTGCCGTCCGCGCGGCCTACGGTGCGCTTGTAGGGCAGCAGCAGGTTGCCGTCCTCATCGGGCGGGCCCACCATGATCACGGCGTCCTTGGGAATGGTTTGCAATTCTCCCGTGCTGGCGTGCAGGGTGCCGGTGATCACCGCCGGCTTCAGCGCCGTGGCGGCGTAGGGATAAACCGTCTCGCCATCCAGGGCGTGGTAAGGGCTGAGCACCTCCACATTCCGCAGGCTGGCGGTCAGCACGTAGCCCTCAACGCCATTCCTTTGGGCGGGCGTCCATTCCTCGTCGATCTCGCCCAGCTCCACCTCATCGCCCTTGTACAAGGTGGCCACGCGCTTACTGTTCTGATCGGGAGCGCCTCGCAGGGACGAGCGAACGGTAATCCGCGCGGTAAACAACGGCTCAAAGGATGCATTCGCCACAAGGGCCACACACAGCGCGGTGAGCAGCATACAACCAAGGACTAAAATCACTTTTTTGTTTTTCATGATTCCTCCCGCCATCGATAAATATAGATTTCGGTGATGCGCGAATCTTCCACGGTGATCTGCAGCGTTACGGCCTCACCCTCGCCCGCCGGTGCAGCATAGCGAATCGTCGCCTCGCCGTCGCTGTGCATCTCCAACAGGCCAAAGGGCGGCTGCTCCATGGTTTCCCCCGGCGCATAGAGGATGGACAGAGGCCCTTGGGAAGCAGGGTCCTCCCAGCGGAAACGGGCCAGGGCCTCCACCATCGGATCGCCCACCCGCAGCCCCCGGGGCCCTTGGAAATCCGGATGGGTGATACGCAGCGTATCAAGCCGCCAACCTTCCTCTGCGCCCCATCTGTCAGCAAAGCTGAAGTCAAGGCCAGGATCACCCTCGAACCGCGACACAGGCAAACTCAGCTCGGTTTCCTTCGCATGTATGGTCCACTCGTCCTCATTCAAAAAATCCAGGCCGGAGAAAACCAGGTCTTCGGGCTGGAACATCCCGGCGTGAAGCGGGGGCAACATGCCCGCCTCGGGATCGTAAGAGGTATCGGCGGCGATGCCCCGCACCGTGTCCACGCACCCGCCCATAAGCTCAAACGACGCGGAGTCACCGAAGCCGGACACCCGCAAGCCGCTCACCTGCCCGTCGGCGATCACGTAGGATAAAACGATGCAATCCGAAGGCGTAGCCGCCACGTATTCGATGCTGAGCAATCCCTGCCGGTCGCGCATCACCAGGCCCCAGGCGGCATCGTACACGTACAGGGCGGCATATTCCTGGCTGCCGATCAGCGCCGGGTTGTCGTTTTGATAGGCTGCCAGTATGTCCTCGGCCCACATGCCCAGGCCGGTGCCACGGGGCCCCAGCGCCTGTCCATCGTTTAAGGTCACGCCCAGAATGGGGTTTTGCTCCACATCCAAGATAGGTGAGGCGCTTTCGATGGTGTAGCGCTCCTGCTGAATCAAGTAGGTGGCGCTGCCGGTGGGATCATAGGTCTCCAACGGATCGTTGACCACCGGCTGGTTGCGGGTTTGGGCCCAAATCTCATCCCGCCACTGCATGAGCTCGGCATGGGTGGCAGGCGCGGCCTCCCCAATGGCAACAATCGCTGAACAGAGCAAGCAAGCCAAAATGATTGAGATCGTTTGTGTGATATGTTTTCTTTTCATTTTCCATCCCTCCACGGCCCGTCGCCCACCACCTGGGCTTTGATCAAGTTAGTTCCGCCCGATACGCCCACCGGCACACCGGCGGATAAGATCACCAAATCGCCTTTGCGGGCGAACCCGGCGGAAACCACCGCCTCCACCGCGTCCCGCATGAGCCCGTCGGTGCTGTCCGACTTCTGCACATACAACGAACGAACACCCCAAACCACTGCCATCTGATGATACACGCGAAACACGTCGGTGGTGGCGATTTGCACGCACTTGGGCCGAAACTTTGCCACACTGCGGGCCGTTATACCGCTACGGGTAGGGGTAACGATGGCGGCGGCGTTCAGGTCGTCGGCCATGCTGCTGCAAGCGTAACTCAACGCGTTGGTGATGGTGTCGCCCTCCGAGCCAGGCACCGTGTTGCTGAGCCTGTGCCCCACACGTTCCTCCACATACTCGGCGATGCGGGCCATGGCGCGAAGCGCCTCCAGCGGGTGCTTGCCCGATGCGGTTTCGCCGGAGAGCATTACGGCGTCGGTGCCGTCCAACACCGAGTTGGCCACGTCGTTCACCTCAGCGCGGGTGGGGCGGTTGTTGCGGATCATGGAATCCAGCATCTGGGTGGCTGTGATCACCGGCTTAGCCACGGCATTGCACTTACGGATAAACTCCTTTTGCAGCACCGGCACTTCCTCCATGTGCAACTCCACCCCCAGGTCGCCCCGGGCCACCATGATGCCGTCGGCTTCCCGCAGAATCTCGTCAAAGTTGTCCACGCCGGTTTGGCTCTCGATCTTGGCAAGTATGCCGATATCGCCGCCCCCGTTGTCCGTTAGCAGTTTACGCAACTCCCGTATGTCGCTGCCCCTGCACACAAAGGAAGCGGCGATCAGATCCGCGCCCTCTTGGATGCCCCGCACGATGTCCCGCTGATCGGCCTCGTTCAAGAAGGGAAGGCGCAGGTCCACGCCCCGCACGGTCATGCCCTTGCGCTCGCCCAGCTCTCCCCCCTCGATCACCTCGCACACCACGTCAGCCCCGTTTACCTGGGTGACGGTCATGTCCAGCAGGCCGTCGTCGATCAGGATGCGATCCCCGGCGGTGACAAAACGGCTCAGGGCCGGATAACTCACCGATACCCGCTCGGCAGTGCCGGTGACCTGCTCGGCCGTGAGCACAAACCGCTGCCCCGCCTGGAGCAGGACAGGCGCCTTGCCCTCCAAAGTGCCGGTGCGCACCTCGGGCCCACGGGTATCGAGCATGATCGCCAGGGGCATGCCTTTTTCCTCCCGCAGGCGGCGCAGGTGGGCCATGCGGGCGCGATGCTCCTCAAAATTACCGTGGGACAGGTTCAGGCGCGCTACGTTCATGCCCGCGTCCATCATGGCGGAGAGCATGCTCTCCGATTCGGAAGCCGGGCCGATGGTGCATACGATTTTTGTTTTGCGCAAGCGAAATCCCCCTTTGAATGCGATGGAAATGCCATAGAACTAGTGATAGTATATCACATTTTATGCGACAGCGCCACATGCAAAATATGCGGCGCTGTTTGAATTTCGGCAGAGAGCGGCGGGACGCCGAGGGCGGCGTCCCCTACAGGATTATGACTATGACAAACCGTTTATGCAATGTCCCTGTTGTAGGGGACGCCGCCCTCGGCGTCCCGTCGTTTGGTTTATACATCTGCAGATTCGACCAAAGCTTGCGTTCATTTGCGCACGGATTCACAATTAATTATTTGTTGTTCTTTCTTTCCGGCACAGCATGCATGTCCTTCTACCAGCCCAGGGATTGGGCGGAGATCATCCATCCCTCGCCCATCATGGTGAAGGTGTCCAACGCCACTATGCCGTCCTCTTGGAGGATCATCACCAACTCGGCGCTGCCCAGCACCATCAAATCGCCGTGCAGTGTCGTAGCCTCTACGGTCACGCGCCACTGCCTGCCCAACTCGGCGTCCATCAAGGGTCTATCCAGCCAGGAAATCATGTCCCGGTCAATGGCAGGCTCCGACACCTCGCCGCTCCGCTCCATCGCCTGGAAATACGGCGTGAGCGACCAATAAGCCTCTCCGTCGTAGCTGGTATACGGGCTGCTGTACAGGCCGATCACCGAGCGTTCGTCGTCCCGGGTGATAAAACTGCCCACGGTGGCGGAGAAAATGATGCGGCAGGGAATCTCGATTCCGGCGGCATCCACATAACTGGCGCGCAGGTACATGCCCGGCGTCCACATATCCAGCAGGGAATATTCGGCCTGGGTTTCCACGCGCAACCTTCCTTGCGGCAGCATCATCTGGGCTTCGGTGTCGGCTGTACCAAAGCGCATGCCGGAGGAAACCGGCATCTCGTTGATAGGAGGTTGAACCATCAGGGGCGCGGTTACAGGAGGCTCCTCCGGTTCAGGGACAGGGGTAGCGACAGGAGCATCCCAGCCGCTGGAGGAGGACCCGGAGCGGGTCGTGGTTGAGGTTGAGGAAAAACCGCTCCCGGCCTTCACGGCTGCGCCGCTGTAGAGCGCCGCCTGCATCACCAAATCGGCGATACCGTCCACCGGCAGGCCATTGCGCCGTTCAAAAGCGCGCACAGCTGAACGGGTCCCGTTTCCAAAGTTCCCCTCCAAACTGCCGCTGTAGTACCCAAGGGAGCGAAGGGCGGTTTGCAGCGTCTTGACATCGGCGCCTTTATCTCCGTACTTGAGCACACCGGCGGTTCCCACGGCATCGGTGGTATACTCCCGTGCGGTAACGCTAAACAACAGCGATCTGGTCACCGGGCCGCCGATGCCATCTTCGGCAATGCGGTTGATCCGCTGGAAGTCCAGCACGGCTTTATGCGTCTTTTTGTCAAAAACGGAAGTGACGTCCACATCGTACCCCAAATCCTTCAAGCGCTGCTGCATCGCTTTTACGCCGGGGCCCTCTTGGCCCAGGGAAAGATTGTTAGCGTAAGTGGGTAGATCTTGGGCGCGCCGCACGGTCACGTTCCTGGTTACCTTACCACCCGGATACAGCACGGATACGGCAACCACCGCGCCGGCTTTCTGGAGTTTTGGCATCCCGATGTAAAAAGCGCCCCGGAAATTGGCCTTGGCCTTTACAGTGGTGGATGTGCTGCCATTGCTGCTTGTGACCTCCACCTGGAGGCCAGGGGCTGTGAGACCGGCCACCACGGGCGAAGCGTCGCTGATGGGATCGATCGCCAGGGGCGGCTCCACCGTGACCTGCATCGTTGCGGAGTCGGATGCGTCATCATACTCTGCTTTGATTGTATATGTACCGAATGCGGGCACATCAAGAAAGCCGGACTCGGAAGTTGCCGCTCCCGGCGTGGATGCCGGCAATGTGATCGTTTTGCCAGGGGGAATCGTGGCGCCATCCGGCGTGAATGTTACATTCACCGTTTCGCCCTGGTCTCCCGTTACGGTAAATAAAACCCTTTGCGTCTTTCCCTGCTGCGCCGCCTGAAGCGTAAGAAGATTGATAGCGGTAGGTAAGAAAGCATTCGCGGCAGCAAAACCAAAGGGCTCCTCACTGAGGCTGTCGCTCATGAAGTCAAGTACTGCGGGCATCACGGAAATATCTCCGCTCTCCTCGTCTTCGGGTTCTGGCTCGGACTCAAGCTCGGGCTCGGTTTTGTCTTTGCCGGGTTCTTTGCTTTCTTTTTTGGGCTCACCTTGATCAGGGCCTCCGCCGCCGGTGGCCTCCGGCTCCGGCCCAGGGGTTGGTTCGGTTGCCGGTTGAGGCGCAGGCTCTTGCGGTGTAGGCGCGGGCTTTTGGGTCGGTTCGGAAACTTGAACGGGCACGTCGCCTATACGGATCGGCCCCCGGATTCTGCCGATGGAACCCTCTTCGCTAAACACCCGCACCGTATACGCCCCGGGCCGCAGCCCGGAGAAGCGCACGGTAAACCTGCCCCTGCTCACGGTCACGGACTCCCTGCGCACTTGCTCCGACGCGTCATTGAGCACCGCCACCTCCAACTCCAGGCCATCGCAGGTGCGCACCGGGTCACTGGGTGAACTCAGGTAAAACGTGCCGCGCACGGTGAGCGCATTGTCGTCGTTGACCGAATAACGCAAGCGTAGCTTGGGCTCCTCAGAAAGCGGCGGCTGCTCCGTCTCCGGGGTGGTATTCGGCGGGGCCTCATCGGCAAGGATGCCGGAAAGCGCCGTCGCCACCAATACGCAACATAGCAACAGGGCCATACACTTCTTCATCGATCTCATTCCTCTCCAATATAAATCAACCACCGTCGGTTGAGAAACGAAGCCCGCCCCACGAAACCATGGACACTTCCAGCGGCAGGCCCGTGCGGGCCAAGCGGTTGAGGGTGTCGGGCATCAAACGATAAAATATCTGGGCATAGTCGGACTGTACGTAGAGGCAAAGGGCCACTTCGTGCCGGGTGCGCAAGGCAGCCAAGGTTTGGGAGGCGGCCTCCAGCGCCGACAACAGCGCATGCATGCGGGTATCGGTGCCCTCGTTGTCCGAAAGCTCGATTTCGTACAGCCAGCAATCCTCCTCGCTGACGATGGGCGGCAGTTTGTTGAGCAGCTCTCCCTTGGTGCGGGTGTCGGTGGCACGCAAGGCTAGGCCCTGCTCAATGGCGGCAAAATCCAGCCCGTCGCCGCTAACCTTTAACGAAAGCATCCAAGGAACCGTATTGGAATGATTCTGTTGATCCACAAGCGCCACTCCTTTGCCTCGCTGATATGGGAGTCTGTAGCAATCAGTATATCATGATTGGGCTTTGGCGGCAAGGGTGCGGAAGGGATTAGGGACTAGGGGTTAGGGATTAGGAGAGGAACGGCAAACACGGTGGAAGCGCTTTTCGAGGTTAACCGTCCCTCTTCTAACCCCTAATCCCTAACCCCTACTCAGCACACTTATTCTGCATCCACGCCAGCAAATCCCCATACACCTCATCCCGGTTAATCTCGTTGAGCAGCTCGTGCCGGGCTTCGGGATACAGCGTGCATGTCACATCGCGCACACCGGCGTCGAGCAGCGCCTTTTCCACCCAGCGCACACCCTTACCCATTCCCCCCACCGGGTCCCGCTCCCCGGAGACGATCAGCACCGGCAAATCCGCCGGTACGCTGGCCGCCCAACCCTTGGCCTGTATCTCGCCCAACCCGGCAAATACGTCCCGGTAGCCGGTGGCGGTAAAGGCGAATCCGCAGGCAGGATCGGCGATGTAGGCGTCCACCTGGGCAGGCTCCCGGCTCAGCCAGTCGAAGCGAGTTCGAGTGGGCGCAAAGGGTTTGCTGTACGCGCCAAAAACCAGCTTGTCGATCAGCAGGCTTGGTTTGTAGGCGGGCAGGCGGCGCATCTCGATGGCAGCCAGCAGCTTACCCACCGGCAGCAGCGGATTGGGCCCGCCGGTGCCCGAAAGGATCACGCCGCTAAGCCCCTCGCCGTACCGCGTGATGTAGCTGCGCGCCATCAGCGAACCCATGCTGTGGCCCAACAGGATCAGCGGCAGGCCGGGGTGGCGCTGGTTGATCGATGCGCGTACCGCGTGTATGTCGTCCACAGCCTGCCGCCACCCGTTTTGGGCGTAGAAGTAGCCGTATTTGTCCGGCGGCGCGGTTTTTCCGTGCCCGGCGTGGTCGGCGGCATACACGGCGATGCCCTCCCGGGCCATGGCCATGGCAAAGTCCGCGTACCGGCCTCCGTGCTCGGCCATGCCGTGGGCAATTTGGATGGCTGCGCGTGGGGCTTCCGGTATCCAGGCCCTTACGTGCAGCTGTGTTTCTTCCCCTGCGGCCACTTGGTACTCTGCAAAGTTTATGCGGATTTCTTCGGTTTTCATGCGATCGCCTCCCCTATCAAGTGAAAAAATCGCCCGAGGCTTGCGCAAGTCGGGCGTTTGGGTTATACTAATGGGCAGAGAGGGTGTACTGCCGAAGGCGGATAGCCTGCACCCCGCGCAGTTGTCCAATGGAAAACCGCTTGTAGGTACGAACTACAGGCGGCTTTTCTTAGTCTCTCTTGGTAAGCTTAAAAGCTTGTATCAAGAGGTTGATTACAGTCAGAACAACAATGATGATTTCATATGTCGTCATCTGTCATCACTCCTCCACTTCTTTCGTCGCGGAGGAAAACTACCCGCCCTACACCCTTCTGCTTGCAGCCAGTATAGCACACGGCCCAAATACAAGCAACATGTTCATACATTAATACAAATCATATGATGCGAATCAAGGGTTGAAAAGATTAAGGCAGATTCCCATGTAGGGGCGATTATCAATCGCCCGTCGCCCAAAACCGGCAGGGGCTTGTATGATACAGCGGGCGATTGATAATCGCCCCTACAGGAACGGCTGGCTTGCCCATTGTAGGGCGCGACGCCCCGGCGCGCCGTCGTGTTGCAACAAAGACACGTTATTTCAAGCGAATCACGGCGCGCCGGGGGCGTCGCGCCCTACGCTTGATTGGCGTCTATGAATACAAAGCAGGGTTCGGATCGCTCCAAACCCTGCATAATACATGTCGCTTTACTCGGCGGGTGCCTCGGGCTCCTCTGCGGGCGCGGTTTTCTTTCTGGTAGCCCTGGGTTTCTTGGGCTCTGCGGCAGCCTCGGGCTCGGCGTTCTCAACCTTTTCCTCCGCCTTTTCCTCTGCCTTTTTTCTGGTTCTGGGCTTTTTAGGCTCGGCAGCGGCTTCAGCGTTTTCCTCGGCCTTTTGGGCGACGGTCTTTCTGGGGGCGCGCTTGGGTTTGGCGGGCGCGTCCACGGGCTCTATTTCGGGTTGTATCTCTTGCGCAATTTCAACAGATACATCCTGAACGGGCGCCTCTTCAACAACTATTTCCTCAACTGCTTCTTCAACAACCGGTTCTTCCGCCACTTGCTCCGGCTCAGGCGCGATCTCCTCCACAAGGTCGTCGCCGGGAATCTCATCGGGATATAAGAAGGCTTCTTCTTCCAGCGCTTCGCGGATCGACAGGCTGATGCGCTTGGCCGCCATGTCCACCCCCAGCACCTTCACCCGCACGATGGCCCCCACTTGCACCGCGTCTTCCACCTTAGGCACGCGCTTGAGCGCGCATTGGGAGATGTGCACCAGGCCGTCCAGCCCGGGCTCCAGCTCCACAAACGCGCCGAACGTGGTGATACGCACCACCTTGCCCTCCACGATGGAACCCACGGGATAATTCTCTTCGGCGGCTTCCCAAGGGCGCTTTTGCAGTTGCTTATAACCCAACTGGATGCGCTCACGCTCGGGATCCAGGGACAGCAGCACCACGTCGATCTCCTGATTGGGCGATACCACGTCGGAAGGATGCCGCACTCGGCCCCAACTCAGGTCGGTGACATGCACCAGGCCGTCCACCCCGCCGATGTCCACAAAAGCGCCAAAGTCGGTGAGGCGGCGCACGGTGCCGCGCACCACTTCGCCTTCCACCAGGGTGCCCCAGATTTCCTTTTTGCGCAGGGTGGCTTCCGCCGCCAGATAGGCCTTGTGGGAGGCGACAATGCGCTTTTTGACCTTATCCACCTCGATGATCTTGAGCTTAAGCTCCTGGCCCACAAAATCCTCGATGCGCTCCACATAACGTTGGGAGAGCTGCGAGGCCGGGATAAACGCGCGAACGCCCATGACGTCGGCAATCAGTCCGCCCTTCACAGCGTCTTTACCGATGCCGTCGACAAAATCGCCGCTCTCGAACATGTCCAACAACGCATCCCAAATCTTGCGGTTGACGATGTTGCGCTGGGAGAGCACGACGTTGCCTTCGCCATCGTTGACCTTGACCACCTCGACCTCGATCTCGTCGCCGATCTGGCAATCGGTGGAGGTCAGGTCGGCGCGCGCGATCAAGCCGTCGGACTTGTAGCCGATGTTCACGCACACCTCGTCCTCGGTGATCTGCACCACGGTGCCTGTGACGGTTTGCCCCGGGCGGATTCTGACCAGGGTGGCCTCGACGTCGGCCATAAAGTCATGCTGCGCCTGATCGAGTCCCTGCTCCTGCTTTTCCA
>Ga0123353_10001674_pt1 | contig 27268 bp, 18 predicted proteins | sample TergutLab28metaG_3_FD_92763 | JGI IMG/M metagenome (GOLD analysis project Ga0123353, IMG submission 92763) | Labiotermes labralis P3 segment gut microbial communities from Petit-Saut dam, French Guiana - Lab288 P3 | ecosystem: Host-associated > Arthropoda: Insects > Digestive system > Gut ...
ACCGCGCTGTTGAACGCGGCAAGCGCGGCGTCCTTGCTTGCGATATGGAAGGAGCCGGAAGCCGCCTTGGCTGTTGTCGTCGTTGCCGCCTTGGTGGTGGTCGTCGTGGTTCGCGTTGTTGTTGTAGCCTTGGTGGTATTGGCCCGGGTGGTCGCAGCTTTTGTCGTCGTTGCCGTCCTGGCGGCAGTTGTCGTGGTGATTGCGCTTTCCGGCGCCGGGTCCGTTTCCTCAACCGGGTCTGTCTGTTCGGCGACGCTCGTGCCATCGCCATCAAATCCCAGGAGATCGTCCCAAGGGTTCAGCGTCGGCTCCGTTGTGTTGGCGTCCTCCGTGACTTGGTTAACAGGCGCCGCGTTCCTGCTGCAACCGAAGGCCGGCAGGCAAAGCATCAGCGCGGCAAACATCACTGCGCAAAAACGTTTGGTCATGAAATTTCCCCCTTGATTATGAATTAACAATTAACAATTGTGCTGAGATTTTTCGCATCATTGTTCATTGTGAATTGGTGATTGTGTCGATTGCCATGTCGAGGATCAGCCCCTCGTTGCCCACACGGATCGTCGGCTCCGCCTTCCAGCCGGCATCCCCGCGGTAGGGGAGCACCGTACCCACGGTGAGGAGGGCCGCCCCTCCTACCTGCCGCAGGGGGAAGGCCTCCTGCACGGTATGCACGCCCGCGGGTTCCTGCCCGACGAGGACGACGGGGGAGCCTTCCGGGTTCCTGGCGTCGAAATAATAGGCCCAAAGGTTGTAGGCGAAGAGCTCCGCCGCGCCGCTGGTGGCGCCGTTGGTGAGCACGGCCACATGGCGCATCGCGTAGGCGAATTCGCTGGCGGCGCTGGAGGGGAAGGCGCGCTTGCGGCCATCCTTGTAGTTCACGGTGGCCAGCACCTCGTTGCCGCTGAGCAGGGGCAGGAACAGGTCCAGGGCCTTGCAGGCGTATTCGACAGAGCCTTCCGCGCACCCGCGCAGGTCGAACACGTAGGCGGCGGCGCCCGCCCGGCCAAGCTCCGCCATGGCGTTCTCCAGGTCGTCGGCCGTGGTGCGCATAAAATAGAAAATTTTGATATAGCCTACTTTTTCGCCGCCCTTGCCCTCCTTGAGCTCGCTGGAAACGGAGGAAACGGAGCTGCCGAACATTACGTTGGCGGGGGGCAGCTGGCGGTTATCGCGCTTGAAGCTATAGGTGACGGAAACGGCGGGGTTTTTCGCGGCGTTGATTTCAAAATCCAGGAGCGCCGCGAGCATTTCGCCGGAATTCGAACGGCGCAGCTTTTTGGAATCATAGACGACGGTATCCGCGGATTCCGCTTTCAGGATGATGTCCCCGGCCGCCAGGCCGCTGACCGAGGCGGGGGAGCCGTCCTTGACGCTGAATACCATGATATAGCCGTTGCGTTCCTCGGCGGAAGCCTGTTTTTCGTCCAAAAGCTCCACGGAGGGCGGGATATACGCCAGCTCCAGCCCTGTTTCCGGCCGCTGCCCCTGCAGGCGGCCCAGATATGTTCGGTATTCATCCGGAGGCAGATAGCGGCTGTGGGAATCGCCTAGGCCTTCGATATACCCGCGTACGGAGGCGGCGGTAATGTCGTCGCTGCGCACCCGGCTATAATAGTTTTCCTGCACCAGGCCACGGATCTCCTCAAGGGCCTTGAATTCCTCCACGCGGGAGGGAAGGTCCTGGATGATTCTATTTTGCAGCCGCTGGGCGTACAGCATGGTCAGCGGGATGGAAGAGGCCACCAGCAGCAGCGCCATGGCCAAAGCCGCGCCAAGCGAAATTTTTCGGCTCATATCAATCCTCCGTCAATGGTTCAAGCTTATTATATCATGCTTTGCGCGCTTTTGCAAGTAAAGTTTTTGTGATGCAGCTCAATCTAATCTTTGACACGTATGATACTTCACAAAAATGTTACTTGACTTTTGCACGTTCTATGTGCTACAATAATAACGTACGAAAATGGCGTATGACACGCCGCAAAAACGCACATCAAAATGAGCAAAGGAGAAGCAATATGGATAATTTTGATTGGGACACCCTGCAGACCGTTGCGAATGTTTTGGCCTCCATTTTTGGCGCGGGGGCCGGGGTTCTGAGCTGGCTCGTGAATATTCTGGGCACCGTATCAGGCTGGCTGGTTGCCGGGTTGTCATTTTTGATCGGAGCTGTCGGCGGCTGGCTGGGCAAATAACCGCAAAACAAAAAAGTGCCGGGCGGAGAAGGTTCCGCCCGGTGTTTTTTTTGAACCCAATCCCCTTTCACGGCATATCATAGAATAGTTATATTACGATCAATGAATTTGCCTGGGGGGGAGTGCGACATGGATGATGCACGGCGCGGTCCAAATTGGCCGCCGCCGGAAGGCTACGCCTGGGTGAACGTCTCGCCCACCACGCGTGTGCTGCTGCCAAGAAACCCGGATTACCTGACATACCATTCCCCTGGCGAAATACCAAGCATCGCGGAAGAACATACCGGAACCCCGGAAATTGAATATGTACCGAGGGAAAACGACCCTCTCGCCTTGCCCTATTCCACGCTGCTGGAGCGGTTGGTGAGCAGGCAATGCCACATGCCCATGATCATGCCGCCCAACAACAGCATTGTCGTCGCTTTCGACGAAGACAATACCTACCGTTGCGGAGCCAACGGCATCGCGCCGTCGCAGTCGCGCTTCATGGCCATCGGCTACCAGGCGGGCACGTATGACGCCTCGCTGAATTTTTTCGGCTTCACATGGAATGGCCAGCATCTCTTCGGCTTTTGCCTCTACAAAGGCAAGAACGCGCCCGCGGGCCCCTTCGACAATGTCTCCATGGAAACCGCGATGTCGAGCTTCACCCGGCAGGTGCAGCTGGCCGTATCGTTCGCCATCGCGCAGTGCCCGCCCCTTGTGACGGACGACGAGGGCGCGGTGGAGATGTTCGAGATGCTGGTGGGCGAGCCCTGCGCCAGCATGATGAACGGCTACGACGCCTTTGGCCTGGTGCAGGCGACGATATGGTGCCTGCTGGGCCAGGGAGACCCGGGCGTCGTCAATTTCCATAACTGCCCGGAAGGCACCGCGTCCGCCGCCAAGCTGCAGTGCCTGTATGACGCCATGAATATGCTCTACAGCATGGCGTTCGATTACGCCAACGGCAACCTGGACTGCGGGGAGGGCGGCAGCGGCGGCGCGGGCGGCGGCGCGGGCGCGGGGGTTTCCCCGGCCAATTTCGGCTGCCGGGCCAGCACCTGCTGCTGCGAGGGCGAGGAAGGCGGTTGCAATTGCATGTGCGGAGCCAGGCGCGGCTTTTGCGGCTGCGACAACCCCTGCACCACCTGCGAGGGGGAAGAGGGGCAGGGCTGCTGCCCCTGCAGGGCCTGCTGCGGCTGCCAAATCGGCAAGCTGTTTGTCTGCTATACCGACACGAGGGTGACCGACCAGTCCGATACCTACCTTGTATTCGTCGGCTGCGTGAACGATATGCGCGAGCACTGCGGGCGCATATTGCTCGGGCCCTTCAAGCTGGATTCCTCCAACGACGGCACCCCGGACATCGCCATTGTCCCCTGCGAGGGCTGCCCGCCCGTGGACGTCACGCTCACCGACTACTGCGGCTGCAGGCTGGAGGAACCGCCCGGCATCGGGGATGAGCTCTATATCACGTTCCTGCCGCCGTGCGTCCGCTATTGCTTTGACCTCAAGGCTTCCATGTGGACGACGGCCAGCGCCGTCTATTACTTCCGCAAGCCGGGGGTCAACAACCTGCAGCCCATCGGGGTGCCCTTTGTGGAGGAGCGCTATAGGGAAACCTCCATCCATATCTGCATCGACCTGACCCCGCCGCCGCTGCCTCCTCCTCCGCCCTCGCCGCCGAGCATCGACATCCTGATCAACAACCAAAACAATAACAATAACAACAACAATAATAATTTAAACAATGACGACAATAACAACAGCAATTTGCTCAACAGCGTACTGGACAATATGATGAGCGGCTTACTTTCCGGGAGTGAGAACACGATGCGCGGCGGAGACATGTTTGGTGGCGGATTGGGTCTGGGCGGCCTGGGAGGTTTGGGTCTGAGCGGCTTTGGACCGGCCTTGGGTTTCGGATCCCTGGGGGGCTTCGGAGGTCCCGGCATGTTTGGCGCGATGCCCGGCATGCGGCCATGGATGCGCCCCGGCTCCGGTATGCGCCCCGGCTCCGGCATGGGCATGCCGGGCATGCCGTTCGGCTTGAGCCCCTGCGGCCCCTGCGCCCCGTGCAAGCCGTCCTGCATACCGCCGCCGGCGTTCCCGCCGCCCAGGCCTTGCCAGCCGTGCCCGCCGCTGCCTCCGCCACCATGCCAGCCGCCGTGTCAATCATGTCCTCCGCCCCCGCCGTGCCCTATATGGCCGCCATGCCCGCCGCCTTGCAGCTGCTCCTGCCTACCGGACCCCTGCGCCAATACCATCAATTTGATTGTACCGCCGGCGGAGCCGCAAATGCCGGTATTCCAATGCGTGCCGCTGCCGGTGCCCTGCGCGGCTCTGCCGCCCCCGCCGCAAATGCCGCAGTTTAGCGGCATGGGCTTTGGCCCGCCGTTTTTGTTCGAGGGGCCCGTGCGTGAAATCCCCATGGCGCCGCCGGCATTTTCGCGGCCGGATGATTCGCCGCCGCCCGCTCCCTGGTTCGAATCCCCGGAAGCCTGGTGGAACGCGCCCGCGCCCGCATATGCCGCGCCGGTGACGGACCAGGAGCCGCCGCCGATGATGGACCCGCGGCTGCTGCTGCCGCAGGTTTCCAGCGCCGCGCATCCCGACCTCTCGTCCATCGAGCTTGACGATGATTTTTATAGAGATTGGTATCAGACGTAGGGGCAATCAACAGGAGTCAGGGGAAAAACCCTGACTCCTGCTGTATTTTTTTGCCCGCATCCTTGAGAACTCTTCGGCGTTCAGAATAGTCCGGCAGTACCGCGGCGACCACGGCCCAAAAGCGCGGGGAATGGTTCATCTCCCGCAGGTGCGCCAGCTCGTGGACGACCACGTAGTCGACGGCTTCCTCCGGGGCCATCATCAGCCGCCAGGAGAAATTCAGCCTCCCCTTGCCCGAGCAGCTGCCCCAGCGGGTTTGCGCGCTTGTAATACCAAGGCCTGTGGGCTTAACCCCCATGCGCGCCGCGAAGCGTTCGATTTTTTCGGGCAGGATGTCCCGCGCGAGCTTGCGATACACGCGCGCGCAGGCCTCTTTGACCTCACTTGGTTCCAGTCCGCCTGGTATAAAAAATCGCTTGCCCGGCAGGTCGTAACCGGTTTTTCCGGGGCAGACGGCCCATTCCTCACTCAGCACAGGGACCGGGCAGCCATAATCGAGCGTCCGCCTGTGTATTTCGCCGCGCTCGAGCACCAGCCGGCGCTTGCCTTCAATCCACCGGGCCTTTGCGCGCACAAAGGCTTCGATCTCCCGGACCGGGGTACGCAAGGGCGCGCGCACCTCCACATGGCCGCCGGGGCGGATATAGATCGCGATGGTTTTGCGCCGCGAACGAATCAGGGTATACGCTTGCATCATCTTGTCTCCTGAAAAGCCCCTGCAAATCAGCAGGGGCTTTTTATGGCGTTATGGTTAGTTGACGAACGGATTGTATGTTGATGAGGTGGAGGTCGTGGTGGTGGTAGTGGTTGTCGTCGTGGTTGTTGTGGCTCTCGTGGGGGGCTCGGTGTAGACATACGGCGGCCGCGTGGGGCGTGTGGTACGCGGGGGGCGCGTGGTGGTGGTCGTGGTCGATTCCGTGGATTCCGGCGGAAGCGTGTTGATGATGGGCGGCGGCATGGTATACGTTCCGGGGGTATATGGTTCATATGTTGAAGATAGGGTGCTGTATGGATCGGAGGGCAGGGTGGTGGTCGTGTTTTCAGCGGTGAGGGGCGAGACGACGATGGCTGTCACGCCTTCCACATACATGTCCAAGCCGCCGCTCCCGGGGCACATGCGCAGGGGATACTGGGTGTCGATGGGCGCGCCGTCGATCTCCCAGGCGAGCACCGTGTCCGCCGCCATGGCCATTTCCCGCGTATATGTCACCGTCGTGCCGTCCCTGGTCGTGACGATGACGCTGAGGACATCCGGCACATAGAAGTTGTTCAGGATGGAACGCAGCGTGACCCCGCCGTATTTGTTTGTCGCGGTAATGCCGTACTGATTCGTGGCGGTCATAGAGACCTCCACCTTGGGCAGGAACTGGGCGTCCACGCTGGTGAAGCGGGTGACGGTTGGCACGCCGCGCACCTCAATGCTCCACGCGGGGATCTCCTCGGTAACAAGCGCCGGCAACGAGGTTGCGAGATCGCCGGCGGTGGTCGGCCCTCCCGTGGATTTTTCTTCTTTTTCCTTGCCGCAGGCCGCAAATGTAACAATCAAGGCGGCGGTCAGCAGGAGCGCGGCCCAGCGCCGCGCCGCCATTTGCCGCTGTTGCTTTGCTTTCATATGTCCTTATCCCTCCACAAAATAGGCTGTACAGCAACACAGATTTTTTCAAAATAATGATCAATACCATTATAGCGCATTTTTGATGCAAATGCAAGAGCTATTTTGGACTTCCCCAACATATATTTATGGTAAATGCGCGAATGCGTGAACAAACCATAACCAATGATGAACAGATTGATGCATAGCTGTTGCGCGTTTTTGAATGGGGGGATTCTTGCGACGCGGTTGATATTGCCGTGGCCGCTCCGCGATTACTTCCCCAGTCACCGCGCGAGGCGCCCCCAGTCGCCGCGCCGCAGTTCTTCTATAGCGAAGTTTGTTCGCGCCGACAGCCCCGCGATGCGCAGGGGCCGCTCGGGCGGGTAGCGGCTAGGCTTTGTTGTGCCGCTAAAAAGCCCCCTGCGTTGCGCGGGGGGGTGGCGCGAATGCGCCGGGGGGTGCCAAACCCACAATACCGAAGCAACCAAAGGAGACAACCCTTGAAAAACACCCGCAAGCTCATTTTTAACACGGCGCTGCTGACCGCCGCCTCCTTCCTGATGCAGACCGTCACCGTGGCCTTCAATGTCTATCTTACCAAGCGGATAGGGGCCGTGGGCATCGGCCTGTTCCAGCTCACGATGACGGTCTATATGATGGGGGTCACCTTCAGCTGCGCGGGGGTGCGCCTTTCCAGCACCCGGCTCAACATCGATCTGCTCGCGGAGGACCCCGGGGCGTCGCTGCGCCGCTCCATGCGCTTTTGCGTCGGCTACGCGCTGTGCGTGAGCACGGTCATCGCGGTCGCCCTCTGGGCCCTGGCCCCCATGGCGGCGGCGCATTGGCTGCACGACATGCGCTCGGCCATGAGTCTGCGTTGGCTGGCGGTGGGGCTGCCCTTCGTTTCGGTCACGGCCGCGATGCAGGGCTATTTCGTGGCCATCCGCCGGGTATACCTCTGCGCCATATCCCAGGGCGCGGAGCAGGCGGTGAAAATTTTGTGCGCGGTGGTGTTCCTGAATATCATGCTGCCAAGGGGCGTGGAATACGCGTGCCTTGCCATCGTCTATGGCATGGTGGTCGGCCAGATGGCGGTGCTGGCGCTTTCGGCCGTCTTAACCTGGCGGCACCTGCGGTGCGGCTCGTCGGCTGTGCCGCAGTTGAAATTGCGCTCATTGTTACGCATCGGGATTCCGGAGGGCGTGGGCGCCTGCGCCCGCAGTGTACTGCTGACCACCGAGCACCTGCTGATCCCGAGGGGGTTCGAGGCGTCCGGCCGCTCGAAAACGGAGGCCATGCGCATCTACGGCATCATGCACGGCATGGCGCTGCCGGTGGCGCTCTACCCCTCGGCGGTGCTCAGCTCCCTTTCGAGCCTGCTCATCCCGGAAATCTCGGAGCTCAGGGTGCAAAAGCAGCACCTGCGCATCAACATGGCGGTGGAGCGCATCATCAAGCTTTCCATGCTCTACGGCATTTTCGTCGGCGGCATGTTCTACGCCTTCGCGGGGCCGCTGAGCATGCGCATCTACGGCAACCTGGACGCCGCGCGCTATTTGCAGATTCTCGCGCCCCTGGTGCCCATCATGTACATCGACATGAGCGTGGACGGCATGCTCAAGGGCCTGGACCAGCAAAAGGCCAGCATGATGTACAACATCATCGACTCTGGGCTCTGCTGCGTGCTGGTGTACCTGCTGCTGCCGCGGTTTGCCATCAAGGGCTATATCATCGTGCTGTTCGTCAGCGAAATCTACAATTTTTTCTTCAGCATACGCAGGTTATTGAAAGTGACGAAAGCGCCGCGACCAACCCTGAAGGCCGTGCTGCAGCCGCTGCTATGCGTCGCGTGCGCCGCGCTGATCCCGCTGGGCATTGCCGCCGCGGCGAACCCGAAAGCGCTGAGCGGCTCCACGTTCTGGCTGATCATTGCCATTCTGGGGGCGGGGCTGTTCTATTTTATCTCGCTGTACCTGGTGGGCTCCGTGCGGAGGGAGGATTTGAAACGGATGCGGGTGGTGTAGTTAGAACGCTTGCGAAAATTGAACTCCCCCGCATAAGCACTGAAGAATTGCGAACCTTTGTTATTGGCAACGGTACTACTGCCCCCTCTGAGAGGGGGCCCCTGGCGACAGCCATTAGCAGCAGCTAAATTGATCGTCAGAATCCCCCTCCCAGAGGGGGACAATATCGCCATGTCAATATGAAAGGTTCGCAATTTTTATCTGCCTAGGTGGAGGAGCGTAATTTGCGCCGGGGGGTGCTATTTCCGGAACAAGTCGATCAGCCAGCCGAAGAATACATACTTGACGATGGCCTGCCATATCCTGACGATCACGGAGGGGTCGGGATCGGGATCGGGGTTGGGATTCGTTCCGGATTCCTTCACCCAAACGGCGTAAAGCGCAACGTTCGCGGTCGCGGTAAATTTCGCGCCTTTGTCATAGACCTTCGTGGCTGCCGCGGGATTGGTATCCCAGCCCTTGAAGATGTAATCGGCTTTCGTCGGCGCGGTGTTGTACAGCGTGACTGCCGCGCCCGCGCCGGCGGCCGCTTCGGTAAAGGACTGCTGCGGGAAAGAGCCAGTGCCGCCCTTGAGGTCGTAGGTGACGGTATAGGTGGCGGGGTTTGAGTCAGGAGACAAGATAGGCTTTTCGGGCAGTTCGAACGACATGCCAAGCTTCGAAAAGAAGAGTTTGTATAGCGTTATAATATCTTCGTTGTACTCCCGATAAGCCGCCGCTGCCTGCGTCCATTTGCCTTCTTTCGGCCATTGATCAATCAGCCCGTCATGCCAAACGTCTTGTTCATCGAACCATCCTAAAGTACCCCTCCATTTCTCCTCGAGTTCCGCCATAAGCCCGTAGAATTCTCCTTCGAATTCTTTGATCAGTGCTTCAACTTCTTCGTCAGTAGGGGCGATGGCAAACAACGTAATATAAAATGCTTGACTAATTAAATCTGATATAACCACTTGATCCGCAAAGGCCAGGGCTTCCGGTTTAAAGAACTCCTCACAAAGCTTGTTGATCTCTTTTTCGAGCAGTAAGACATAGGCGACATAGAGCTTTGTGAGCTTTGCTTCAAAAGTGCCGTCAAGATAGGCCTGCACGACGGCGAGTTCATCAATCTCAAAGCTGGTGATGGCTTTTCGTTCGGCCGAGTCGCACATTTTCTTCTCAAACAAATCAGCGGCGGCCATTAAGCCTTCGTATGTTTTTCCCGATTTATACGCAGTTGGATATTCCGAGATCGCATGAATCCGCCCATAGAAGCATCCGCCCCATATATGCAATGTCAGCCAATAAACGGTTTCCCAAATTTCATCGAGCTCAGCCCACTCTTCCTTCGTCAGCGCATCATACGCGCCGGAAATGCCAATCAGCCCAGCCGCCTTGATTTCGCCGGGCTTTGCCGCCGCTTTCAAATCAGGCAGCGAAACCGCGCTTGCGCCAACGCCAAGGCCAAGCACCATCGCCAAAACAAGAACCGCGCTCAGTAGCTTTTTCATAGAAACACCATACCTTTCAAACTGTGATACTGCCATTATAATGGCTGAAAAGCGTGATGTAAAGCGTTTTCGTCATTTTCCACAATTCACATAAAATTTTCGGGGGGGGGTCACATTATTGGCTATTGTGCACAATGCACAACGAAGCTTGCGCGCGCCAAAACCCGCCACAATAAATTTTCCGAATCGCTATATTTTGCTATCAGAACGGTCACCAAGAATTTTTGAAATGTTCACATTTAGGCGTGATAAAAATTACGATAAAAATTATTGCGCCACAGCCGACAAAATACTTGACAAGCCGTGCGCGTTCCGGTATAATATTACCCAACGGACGCGTAGCTCAGCTGGTTAGAGCGCTCGCCTCACACGCGAGAGGTCCCCGGTTCGAGTCCGGGCGTGTCCACCAAGTAACGACAACAAAAAAGATGTCGGAGCCTGAAGCCCTTGATTATCAAGGGCTTCAGCCATTGAAAAGGCCAAAAATCGCTCCTCCTGTTTCGTAGATGCGAATCAACGTCAAAATGACTCGAACCCTAGTGAAAAAGCCGTTTCGGACACACTGAAATTTATCTCCGACAATTGAATATCCATCCCAAGCCCGTAATTCTCCCTCGAGAGTTGCGGGCTTTTTGTATTTCCCAGCGAAATTTAATGAAACCTGCCAAGTAAAGTCAAGCCCCTAAATGAAGAAAACGCGTGAATGTTTTCACCAAGGCGGGTGCGGAAAGAAGGGTATAACAAAGAACACAGCGGCGGAGCGTTTGCTCTGCCGCTGTGTGTTATGCAACAACGCGCGATCGGTTTGGCTTGGTGGTATTCCGATACATCGTTATTGCATGTTTCCCTTCTGTATGCCGCCGCCATAAAACTGCGGGCCATGGGCGTCAAGGATTTCCTTCAATCCGACCACCGCGCCGCCGAAGGGCGCGTACATTTTGTGGGCGGAGAAAACGAAGAAGTCGATGTTTTCCTCCGGGGCGCCCCCCGGCATCTTGCGAATAGCATTACACTCGTCGAAAACAAAAAACAGGGGGTGTCGTCGCGGAGCGGCAAGCTAACTATTCGGCACCCCAACCGCCTCCTGTATTCCCGCGTTCGTTGGCTTCACCGGCCGGAATTTCCCATGTCTATATTCCAGCTTATCGATACAAATCTCGCGGTTGCAGCCTGGGCCGCCGTTCAACTTCTGCCCGGGAGGCGTGAGAAACCGGTGGTAAAAGATGTAGTATTCATCCCGCGCGGGATGATGCAAAATCGCGTGATGGCCGGTACCGAGGATGCCGGCCGCCTTGTCTTTCTGCAGCAAAACGCCCTCGTGGCGGATCGGCCCAAAGAGGCATTCCGCAATGCCGTAGCGTACCAGATAATCCTCGCTGCCCGTATCGTCGCACGACCAGGTGAAATGGTATTTGCCTTCGATTTTATGCACGGCGGGGGCCTCGCGGATATCGTGCGCGCCTTCTATATTGCGCAACGTGCCCGGCGCCCAGCTGACCATATCCTCCCCCAGCCGCGCGATGGCGGCGGCGCCGTTGCCGAAGAGCAGGTAGCTGACGCCCTCCTCGGCGTAGATATACGGGTCGATCGCCTGCCACATCCGGACCCCCGCCCGCTCGCAGTCCGCAAGGGTGATCAGAGGCTTCGGCATGGCTTTGAACGGCCCGGTTGGGGAATCCCCCACGGCAACGCCGATGGCCTTCTTTTGGCCGCCCGGATTGGTGATATCGCTGCCGCAAAAATAAAAATAGAACCTGCCGTTTTTCTCCGCAATCGCGGGTGCCCAGGCGCTGCCGCCGGACCAGGGAACGTCGGCCTTCAGGTCCAAAATGACGCCCTCCTCCCGCCAAGTGAGCATATCCTCGGAGGAAAACGCGCGGAACTGCCAGCCGCCCCAGCCGGGGAAGCCGTCCGTGGTGGGATAGAGATAATACCTGCTCCCCGCGATGATCACGTCCGGGTCGGCATAGCGTCCGGGCAGGATGGGATTGCTGCGTTGGAACGACGCCGCGAGCCTGTCATATTCTGCGCTTGTGATAGGCAAAATGCTGCCGTGCCTTTTTGGTCCGCGCCCAGGTAAACTGCTTTTCGCCCCTTGCGGCCCGAAATCGACGCCTTCCGCGGCAAACCAGCTGTTTTGCGACATATCGCTGATGTCCGTTGTGCGGAAGGCCTTGTAGCCCGCCCGCTTTTTGTATTGATCCACGAACAGGCCCCAGGTGGGCCGTCCGTTCAGCCAATCGCCTTTGTTGTAAAGAAACAGCGCCGGGCCCTCCACGGCGCCGCAGTCCCAGGCACCGGCGAATATGCCCTGCAGCGTACCCAATGCCTCCCACTCCCCGGTGAGGGAAATACAGCGGTCGATGCGAATCCCCCGCGCGGCCCGGGACGCGCGGTAGTACAAATCCCCAGCCCGGATCACGGACGCGTCAATGACGCCGCCCGCTTCTTTCATCCATAGCGTGGGCTTTGTGAACGAGCGGAAATCCCGGGTGCGGGCGCAGTACATGTCATTCTGGCCGCTTGCCTTGGTATATGTCGCCCAAAAAACAAAATAATCGCCGGCGGCCTCGTCATAAATGGCCTCCGGCGCCCAAAGGTTCCCCGCGCCGGGGATCCCCCCCGCGAGATCGGCCAGGCGGGGCTCGCTCCAGCGGACAAGGTCGGCGGACTCCCAGACCAGCATGCTTGTGGAGCTGCTCTGCCAGCCGGAATTGGACCAGCCGCCGCGCTGGTGAATGCTGAGATCGGTGGCGATGATATAAAAATGATCCCCTTCCGGCGCGCGGATGATGAACGGGTCGCGCGCGCCTTTGTCGCCGATGCCGGAGCGGAGAATCGGCCGCGGCCGCAGGTCCTTCCAGGCAATGCTGTCCCGGCTCACGGAAAAGTACACCTGCTCGTCGCTTTCGTTTTCCTCCGTGCCGGTGAAGTGGACGAAAAGATAGGCTTGCATGGTCATTCCCCCCGTACCAGCCGCGACAAATAATCCGTTCGCTGGGACTGATCGGCGTCAATGGTCGCATCGCCATAAAGCGCCAGCTGCAGCCGCCGGGCGTCCCGCGGGTAATCCACGATCCAAAGCCATTTGCCGCCGATGTAGGTGGAAACGCCGGTGGCCGCGCCGCCTTTTCCCACAAATGGCGCGCCCTGCTGCCGCAGCTCGTACTTGAACCAGCCCTGCAGGATGGCTTCCTTCGTCAGCCGGTCGATGTCGTCGTCGCTGAGGTCCGTGACCACATACCGCAGCGCCCGCCGCGTCGTGTCCAGCAGCTCCCCGGGCGAAGCGGCCTTCGCGCGCTTGATAATGGCGGAAATTACCTGCTGCTGCCTTGCCGCGCGCTCGGAATCCTGCGCGCCGCTTATATGAATGCGCGTGAACACGAGCGCCTGCTCGCCGTTCAGCCGCACCTGCCTGCCCGCCGGAAACTTGCCCTCCATGCGCGGGGATGTGCGGTTGATGAAATCCGCCTCCTCCCGCGTTACGTTTACACGCACACCCTTCAGGTCGTCGATCATGCGCGGGAAGGATTTAAAATCCACGGCGACATAATTGTCGATGACAATTTTGTAGTTGGCCTCCAGGGTGTCCATCAGCGTGGCGGGGCCGCCAAGGGAATAGGCCGCGTTGACCCGGTCCATGAGCGCGCGGGGGCGATTTGGGTCGCCGTTCAGGTCGATGTAGGAATAGCTGTCGCGATAAATCGAGGTAAGGGTGATGGCCTTTTCCCGCCGGTTGATGGTCGCCAGGAGAATGGCGTCCGAGCGGCCGCCCAGAGCCTTGCCGTTTTCGCTGTCCACGCCGCAAAGGAGAATGTTCATCACGGCTTTATCGTGTTTTTGCTCCACGTCGTTTTGGGCCCACTCGCGCAAAACGGTGTTCAGGGCGCGGGCGTCCACTTTGGTCACATCCACCGCAAGACCCGGGATTTCTTCATGCGCGACGGTTTCCTCGCGATAAACATACCCGTTGTCGTGCTCGATTTTGGAGGTCAGGCTGCGGTAGGAGGCATAAAGGAAGATTACCCCCATCGCAAACAGGAGCGCCGCCGCGAGCATCGCGGTATGCAGCCGCCGGCGCATGAGGCGTTTTGCCGTCAGCGCGCGGCCTTGCGGGGCCTGGTCCTGCCGGGCCGTGATATCATCCTGCTCGATGCGGCACACCTCCCCCAAACAATGAATAATTAACAATTAACAATTGATAATGAATAATGAGGGCGGAAATAATTATTCACTGTAAACTGTTAATGATTTCGTTCCAATCAACGGGCGTTTCCTCCTGGTTCCCCTGCGGGGTTTCTTCCGCGGGGGGCTCCCAAACCGGCGGCTGCGTTGGCGGCGCTGTCTGCGGTTCCGTCGGTGTTTGATGCGGGCGCTGCCACGGCCATTTAAAGTCCAGGCCGCTGCTGTTGCTCTGCTCGGCGGGGTTATCCGGGGAAGGCGCCTGGGGCTGGGTGTATTGCGGCCGGCCCTGCAGGCTGCGGAACAGCGACTGGATGTATTCGTCCCGGGCGGCGTCCTGCTCGAGGTTGATGTTGCTTTCGCCGTAAAGGGCCATTTGCAGCTGGTATGCCGCAAGCGGGTAATCCGTCACCACGAGGAACATCCCCCGCAGCGCGCCCGTGACGGCGTTGGTGGCCTCCCCCTCCAGGATGGGGAAGCTCGCCTTGGCCGTGCCGTAATTCATCCAGCCAAGGGCCTGGGGGACCATTCCCACCAATTGCGCCTTGGTATAATTCGTGACGATATAGGGCGCAAGCTGGTCCAGGAAGCGGTAAAGCTGCCTTGGCCCCGCGCCCTTGGCGCCTTTGATCAGGCTTTCGATGATCTTTTGCTGGCGCTGGGTACGCTCCACGTCGGAGTCCAGCTTGCGGATGCGCGAATAGACCAGCGCCTGCTTGCCGCCCAGCCGCACGCGTTCGCCGAAGGGGAACTCGCCCCGCATGGAGGGCGCCGTACGGTTGATGTAGCGGGCCTCCTTTTCCTCCACATCCACGACGACGCCGCCCAGGGCGTCAATGATTTTTGGGAAGGAGCGGAAATCCACGGTGGCGTATTTGTCCACGCGGATTTTGAACAAGTGGCTGATGTTGTCCATCACGGCCGCCGGGCCGCCGTAAGGCAGGGCGGAATTCAGCCTGTGATAATATTCGTTTTCGCCGATTTTCAAATAAGCGTAGCTGTCCCGCAGGAACGAAATCAGGGTGATCATGCGCGTTTTTTTATTGACGGAGCACAGCATCATCGTGTCTGAACGGGCCACGCCGCCGTCCTCGTTGTCGTCCTCCCCAATGAGCAGGACATTGACCACGTCCTTGCTGTAGCGGATGGTTCCGTCGCCGCTGTGCCACCATTCCCGCATAAATTCGTTGAGACTCGCGGCGTCCGTAATGTCGTTGAGCGCCTCGAAATTCGGGTCCGGCGCCTCATCCTCCAGGTTCGGCACATAATCCGGCGCGTGGTAGCCGGAATTCCAGCCAAGATCCCCCAGCAAATCGTCATACACATACCACCCGGCAAACGCCAGGCCGCCCAGCAGCACGGCGGCAATCAGGGCAATGATGACAATCCGCCGCCGGTTGCGCCGCCGCAACTCGTCCCGCAGGCGCGCTTGCTCTTCCATGACGCGGTCCTTTCCAGACATTAGATGTTTAGGCATTTAGATATTAGATGCCAGAAATTAGATTCCGCTAATTTCAGGAATGTCTAAAATCTAATATCCAATGACTACCGTCTAATAAATCACGCGTTTTTTGCTTTCATGATACAAAAATGTAAATTTTCCGTCAAATATGACAGTTTGTTATTCCTTTGCCTGGATGCCCAGCGCCAGCATCGCGGCCATATAAAGGAGCGCGACGACCATGGCGGGACTCCCGAAAAAGTAATTGGCCGCCCGCGTGCCCGCCGTGATGGGGTGCGGGGCCCTTGGCCGCTGGCCCCCTCTGCGCATAAGGCTCAGCAGGCTTCCAATCCCCAGCGCCGCCAGCAGGACGATATAAACCGGCATGGCGGCGTTTGCGTGGTCCCCCAGGGGCTTTTCCAGGGCCAGAAGGACAAGCGAAGCGCCGTTGTTCCACAGGTGGATGAGGATCGGCGCCCAAAGCGTGCCGGTTTTAAGCGCGGCCCAGCCAAGCGCCAGGCCCGCGCAGAACGCCATGGGGGCCTGCACCATGTTCTGGTGCAAAATAGAAAACAGGAGCGCGGAGCAAACCAGCGCGAAGCCGTCGCCGTAACGCCGCAGCGGCTGCATCACCAGGCCGCGAAAGAATACTTCCTCACCGATGGCCGGCACGAAGGCGATCGCGAGCGTCATGAACAAAAACTCGGCCGTGGTTTCGCTGGGCACTTCCTCCGGGCCCACAAAGCCGTAGCCGTACCGCGCGGCGAACGCGGCGATGAGCGTTGAGGCGACATTCCCCACAAAGCACAAAAACGCCCCGGCGAAAACGACTTTCGCTGTGTTGAACCTGGGTGAGGGAGCGGGTTGACTTGCGGCATACACATCGGGCGCGGGAATTCGCCTGAATGGCAAACTGAAATTGTGCTCCGCGGGCGTGAGCATGCGCAGGCCCAGCAGCGCCCCCGGCATCACGGCAAACAGCCCGATGAGAAGGGCTGCCAAGCCGTTCCAGAAGAGGTCCGCGCTGCCGGGGATGTACCGCTCGATGAGCCTTGCGGCGGGCTCCCGCAGCACGTCGAGCCCAATGGCCAGCACCAGCTGCATGGTGCAGATGAACAGAAGCGCGCATCCGCCCGCCCGGGAAATGCGCCGCAAATCCTGCAGCTCTCTTTTTTGCCAAAGCCGGTATTGCAGCGCGGCTGCCGCGTTGAACGGGTATTGTTCCTGCATGCTGCCCCCTTGTCATTTATTACATGAAAATTGTTCTTGTTTTTTTAACATTCATATGGTATAATTGTGTTTGTCCATGATTTGCCATGACAGCAAAGGCCGATACTTGATTATATTATAGCAGAAAAATTACACGGACGCAAGTCTAATATCTAAAATCTAAATATCCAGATTAGGGGAGGAACGACCATGGCGGAACCCATCCAGGTGGATTTTTCGGGCAAGGGCGACAACGGCAGAAAGAAAGAAGTAAAACGGATCAGCGTGATCCCGCCGGAGCGGGCGGGGCTGCGGATACTCCTGAGCGTGGTCGGCGCTGTGGTCACGGCGCTGGTGGCATTTTATGTCATGCTGCCGCCGCTGAACTTCAAGGCGCAGGAGTTCTACCTTTATCTCGGCATTTGCATCGGCTCGTTCATCGCGCTGCTCTTCCTGCTGTGCAGGGCAAGCAGCAAGCCGGAATACGTGCCCTTCGTGCGCAGAGCCGCGCGCATTCCCATCGCGCTGATTTTGGTCATCGCGCTGTTCTTCGGGGTCGCGTGGGTATTTTCCTCGCCGTTTTTCCAGGCGAAGCGCTACCACGAGCTCATGCCAGTGCAGACCGACACAAACTTTGGCCATTACCTTGCGGAGGCGGATTTTTCGGCCATCCCCCGCCTTGACGAGGGCGCCGCGGGGGTCGTGGCCGACCGCGCGCTGGGCGACCTGGCGGACCTTGTGTCCCAGTTTACCATCAGCGACCTTACCACGCAGATCAATTATAAAAACAAGCCCGTGCGCGTCGTGCCCCTCGCGTATGCCGATTTGATCAAGTGGTTTGTCAACACGCGGGAAGGCCTGCCCGGCTATATCATCGTGGACATGGCAAACGAGGTCTCCGAGTTCGTGCGGCTTGAGAACCGGATCCGCTACACCGATAAGGAGCATTTCGGCAAGCTCCTCAAGCGTCACCTGCGTTTCGCGTACCCAACCTATATGTTCGGCACCATGAACTTCGAAATCGACGACACGGGCGCCCCGTTCTGGGTGGTGCCGCGCATGGATAAAACCATCGGCCTGCTGGGCGGCGAGGACGTGATCGGTATTGTCCTCGTGAACGCTGTCACCGGCGAAAGCAAAGAATACAGCATGGACGAAGTGAAAACCCTGGAGGAGCTGCAGTGGATCGACCGCGTGTTCAATGCCCCGCTGCTGACCGCGCAGTTCAACTACTACGGTAAATATATCCATGGCTTCTGGAACTCCATCCTTGGCCAGCGGGATGTGCGCGCCGCCACGGAAGGCTTCGCCTACATCGCCAAGGACGACGACGTGTTCAAATACACGGGCGTTTCCTCCGTCACCGCCGACCAGTCCATCATCGGCTTCACCATCATCAACCAACGCACAAAGGAAGCCCACTTCTACCGCGTGAGCGGCGCGACCGAAAGCTCCGCCGAAACAGCGGCCAAGGGCCTGGTGCAGGCACAGGGCTGGGGAACCACCTTCCCGCTGCTGATTAACGTCTCCGGCCATCCCACGTACTTCCTTTCCCTCAAGGATAACTCTGACGTGATCCAGGGCTACTCCATGGTGAATGTGAAGGACTACAACAAAGTAAAGGTATGGGCCGATACGGTGGATAAATGTAAGGAGCTCTATCTCTCCGCCCTCGCCGCCTTCGGCGTGGAATCCCCCGACGAGCAGCCCGACCCGGACGACATCAACACAGAGAACCCGGCGCTTGAAGCCACCGTCACCGGCACGATCACAGAGATCCGCTCGGCGGTCATCAACGGCAACACGACCTACTATTTCTGGCTGGACGGCCGCAGCGACCTCTACTACACGGCCACGGCGGGCCAGCTGCCGGCCGCGGTGCTGCTCAATGTGGGCGACAAGGTGGAGATCACAATCAACCCGGCCTTAAGCAGCATGCCGCAGGCCATCGACATCCAGATCGCGAAGTAAAACAAAAAGAGGCGTATGCAGGGAGTGCCCGCAAGGGCGCTTCCTTGTTTTTTACCCCCTCTGCCTTCGGCATCTCTCTGTCACTTCGTGACCTTTACGGGGGCGATCCTGACGATAGACGCCAACATGATCGAAATTTATGGTGAAACGTGATGGTTATCGTCAGGATGCCCCCCCTGGGGGGCCGATGCGCAGCACGTGGTCCGAATGAAATTTTTCTTGCAAAATGGAGAAGCGCGTGATATAATACAGGATGGATTAAATAATGGAAGAAGGAATTCATATGAACGCACTGAACAAAAAATCCGTGGAGGATATCGATGTACAGGGCAAACGCGTGCTGGTGCGCTGCGACTTCAATGTGCCGCTGGAGGGCGGCAAAATCACCAGCGACAAACGCATCACGGCTTCTCTGCCAACAATTCAGTACCTGCTGGGGCAGGGGGCGGCGGTGATTCTGTGCTCCCACCTTGGCCGGCCAAAGGGAGAGTTCCAGCCGGAGTTTTCGCTGAAGCCCGTGGCGGCCCGCTTATCAGAGCTGCTGGGCATCCAGGTGAAAATGGCGGAGGATGTCGTGGGCGAAAGCGCACGGGTTTTGACGGAAAAATTGCAGCCGGGTGAAGTGCTGCTGCTGGAAAATGTGCGCTTCGAGCCGGGCGAAACCAAAAACGACCCGGCGCTCAGCCGCAAGCTTGCCGCTTTGGCGGACATTTTTGTAAACGACGCCTTTGGCTCCGCGCACCGCGCGCACAGCTCCACTGCGGGCGTGGCGGATTATCTCCCCGCCGTGTGCGGCACCCTCATTCAGAAGGAAATCGATTTCATGGGCGGCGCGTTCGCGAATCCCAGGCGGCCCCTCACGGCAATCCTCGGGGGCGCGAAGGTCTCGGACAAAATCGGCGTCATCGAGAATCTGCTGGACAAAGCCGATACCCTCATCATCGGCGGCGGCATGGCGTACACGTTCTTCGCCGCGCAGGGCCGGAACGTTGGCGCCTCCCTCTGCGAGCCGGATAAATTCGGCCTGGCTCTTGCGGTCATTGAAAAGGCAAAGGCCAAGGGTGTGAACTTCCTTCTGCCGGTGGATACCGTCGTGGGGAGGGAATTCGACCCCAACACGGAATATGAGACCGACGACGCCGATCATTTGCCCGAAGGCTGGATGGGCCTGGACATCGGCGAGCGAACCCGGCGGATGTTCGCCGAGGCCATCCGGGGCAGCGGCACCGTGATCTGGAACGGCCCCATGGGCGTGAGCGAGTGGGAGAATTTCGCGGCGGGCACCATCGCGGTGGCCACGGCTGTGGCCGAGAGCGGCGCTGTTTCCATCATCGGCGGCGGCGACAGCGCGGCTGCGGTAAAAAAGCTCGGCTTCGAAAGCAAGATGAGCCACATCTCCACCGGCGGCGGCGCTTCCCTGGAATTCCTGGAGGGCAAGGAGCTGCCCGGCATCGCGTGCCTTGCTGAGAAATCATCATGACACTTCACTGGTGCAAATCACTAACTATTTTTGCAAAATAAAAAAAATACTTGCATTATGGCGAAACACATGGTATAATATGGATATCATAGAAATACTCCGCGCAAGGCGTTTGAATTGAAATCCCATCTGGGGAATGAGAGTTGGATGTAGAAAAGAGTGGCGTGACCAATCGGTCGCGTCACTCGGTTTTATGTGTAGGGGTGGCCTGTGGGCCACCCTCTTTATGTTAGGGCAGCCCGCAGGCTGCCCCTACAGCGCCAGCACGTTCCAGGCGCCGCGGATCCCGTCCACGGCGGCGGATACGATGCCGCCCGCGTACCCCGCCCCTTCGCCGCAGGGATACAGCCCGCGCAGGCTGGCGGACTGATGATCATCGCCCCGCGGAATGCGCACCGGGGAGGAGCTGCGCGTTTCCGGCCCGGTGAGCACGGCCTCGCTGTGGGCGAACCCCCGCAGCTGCCTGCCGAATTGCGGCAGCGCCTCCGCCAGGATTTTTGATGTCCCGACCGGCAGGATGCGGTATAGATCGCCAGGTACGGCCCCTGTGGCGATGCTCGGCTTCACCGCGCCAAACCGCGCGCTTGGCTTGCCCGCGAGGAAATCCCCCACCGTTTGCGCGGGCGCGGCGTAATTCCCGCCCGCCTGCCCGAACGCGGCTTGTTCGATTTTGCGCTGCAAACGGATGCCGGCGAGCACATCGCTGCCCTCTATTGATGGATGAATTCCAACCAGAAGCGCGGCGTTGGAATTTTCGCCGTCGCGGGCGTGCGGGCTCATGCCGTTGGTCGCCACGCCGCCCGGCTCCGAGGCCGCGCACACCACCGTGCCGCCGGGGCACATGCAAAAGGTGTAGGCGCTTCGCCCGCCCGGCAGGTGAACGGCCAGCTTATATTCCGCCGCGCCGAGGGCCGGATGCCCGGCGAAATCGCCGTATTGCGCCCGGTCGATCCATTCCCGCGGGTGCTCGATGCGCGCGCCGACGGCGAAGGGCTTTTGCTGCATTTCAATGCCGCGCCGGTGCAATAATTCGATGGTATCCCGCGCGGAATGCCCGACGCAAAGCAGCACGGCGTCTGCCGAAAGCTCCGTTATGCCGCCATCGTGGGAATACGTAACGCCGGTAATTTGAGTTTGCTCCGTGATCATATCGCGCAGCTGGCAGCCGAAGCGGACCTCCCCGCCCAGCCGGATGATCTCTTTTCTGATGTTCGTGATCACCGGCCCCAGCAGATCCGTGCCGATATGGGGCTTGGCGTTGACCAGAATATCCTCCGGCGCGCCGTGGGAGACGAGGCCCTCCAGCACCCGGCGGCACAGGGGGTCCTTGATGCCGGTGTTCAGCTTGCCGTCGGAAAACGCGCCCGCGCCGCCTTCGCCGAACTGTATCGTTAGATTGGGTTCCATTTGGCGTGTCGAATGAAAGCGATCCACGGCAACGCGCCGGGTTTCCATATCATAGCCGCGCTCCAGCACGATGGGCCGCAGCCCCGCCCGGGCAAGCTCCAGCGCCGCGAATATCCCCGCCGGGCCAAAGCCGATGACAACCGGCCGGATCGTGCTTTTGCGCTTGCATTCCGGCGGATGGACCTCCGCTTTTTGATACACCGAAACGCCTTGCGGCAGAAATTTCGGCTGATACGCAAGCGTGACGAGCGCGTGGCAGACAAAGCGCACGTCGCTTTTTTTGCGGCTGTCGACGGCCCGGCGCAGCACCCGGAGCTCTAAAATAGCGTCGCCCGGGCAGCGCAGCAGCTTGCAGGCGGCCCGGGTCAAATGGCCGGCTAAATTGCCATCCAAAGGTACGGAGATTTCGCGAATCAGGAGCGTGGTCATTCTTCCACCAGCGCGCGGGTTTCACGCGCGATCATGAGTTCTTCATTTGTCGGGATTACGAACACGCGCGCGCGGGAGCCGGGGGCGGAAATCTCCCCCTCCACGCCGGCGACGCAGCGGTCATTTGCCTCCGCGTCGAATTTCACGCCGAGATACGTCAGGCTCGCGCAAATATGCGCCCGCAAATCCTTGGTATTTTCCCCGATCCCGCCGGTGAAGACAATCGCGTCCACGCCGTCCATGGCGGCGGCATAGGCCCCGATGAATTTGCGTACCTGGTAGCGCTGGATCTCCCGGGAGAGCTTAGAACGCGCGCACATGGGGTGATCCGGGTTCTCGGCGGCGGCCTTCACGTCGCGGTCGTCGCTGGAAACGCCGGAAACCCCCAGCGCCCCGCTCTTTTTGTTGAGCACGGCGCTTGCCGTTTGTATATCCCAGCCCTCTTTCTCCATCAGGTAAAGCACCGCCGAGGGGTCCACGCCGCCGCAGCGCGTGCCCATCAAAAAGCCGTCCAGAGGGGTGAGGCCCATGGAGGTGTCGATGGATTTCCCGTGCTTCACAGCGGTGATGGAGGAGCCGTTGCCCAGGTGGCAGGTAATGATTTTGAGCTCCCGCAGGGGAACGCCCATGACCTTGGCGCAGCGGCGGCTGACGAACTTGTGCGAGGTTCCGTGGTACCCGAAGCGCCGCAGGTGATATGTTTCGTAGTATTCATAGGGCAGGGGGAAGATATAGGCCTCGGGCGGCATGGAGGAGTGGAACGCGGTGTCGAACACGGCGACCTGCGGTACGCTGCCCATCACCTGGCCGCAGGCGCGGATTCCCTCCACCGCCGCCGGGTTGTGCAGCGGCGCGAACTCCGCGTTGCGCTCGATTTCGGCCAGCACCTCGCTGGTGATGACGACGCTTTCGAGCAGCTTCGGCCCGCCCTGCACGACGCGATGCCCCACGGCATGCACCTCGCCCAGGGAATCGATCACCTTGGTTTGGCCCCCGGTCAGCGCGTTCTTCACGGCCAAAAAAGCCTGGGCGTGGTCCCTCATGGGAAGCGCATAGGCAACCTTTTGCCCGCCGGGGAGCTTCACCTCCACCTTGCCGTCGATGCCGACGCGCTCGCACCCGCCGCTTGCCAGCACGGCCTCGGTGTTCATATCAATCAATTGAAACTTGAGAGACGAGCTGCCCGCGTTGATCACCAGAATATCCAAAACAAAACCTCCAAGATAGACTTTAGATGTTAGATATTAGATATGCTTAAAATCAGCAGCATCTAAAATCCAATGTCTAATATCTAACATCTAATCATTGTACATCAATCCAACATTTTTTGCAACAGTTTATTGCGAAAATACCAACTATTTTTTTATACTGACCAGTTCCAGACAGTTAAATCCGCAGTGGGAAAGGCACATGCAGCCAATGGAGCCGCACACGAGGCGCTGGGCCTCCGGCAGCCGCGTCCGCGCCATATGCTCCAGCTCCTCATATTGTTCCGGCGGGATGCCCGGCGTGCGCATGAAAAATACAAGCGCCGGGTCAATCCTGCCGTGCAGCGCCGCCAGGGTATCCTCCAGCCAGGCCTTTTGCGCAAGGTCCGTTTTGCCGCGGTATTTTTTCCCCATCTTCAGGGAGCCCGCGGCCCCGTCCGTCACGACCGAAGGGTGGATGCGCAGCATATTCGCCGCCATGGCCGAGAACGCGGGCACGCGCCCGCCCCTGGCGACCATGTCGAGGGTGTCCAGAAACACATGCCCAAGGATCCGGCCCTTGCATTCCCCCAGGCGCGCGGCAATTTCATGGGCCGCAAGCCCTTCGTCCCGGAGCCCTGCCGCCTGGACGCAAAGCATGCCCATAGCCGCGGTGACCAGGCCGCTGTCCACCACATGGATTTCCTCTTCCGGCAAGCCCCGCGCGGCCATTTGCGCCACCTGCCAGCTGGAGGAATATCCCCTGCCCAGGGAAATATGCACCAGGGCACTGCCCGTAAACGCCCCGAAAAAGGCCTCGTAATCGCCGATGGAGGGCGCCGCCGTTTTTGGGATAATCCCTTGCCGCGTATAGGCTCTGTATAAATCCTCGGGGAAAATATCCACGCAGTCGCAGCCCTGCGTTTCGCCCAGGGTGATATGCAGCGGGATAAAATGAATCCCGAACTCCTGCCGGATACCGGGGGGCAAATCGGCGGCGCTGTCCGCCGTGATGACCACTTGCTTGTGCATTTTGCGCAACTACCTTTCTTGGGGGGTATCAATAAGATAGTTTGCGCAAAAATTTGCGCGGCATGCTGGGCGTGGCAAAAAAAATAGCGCTTGACATTTGCGCTGATTGTGCTATAATGTGATTGAGGGGTGGCACTGCGCAACTGCAGGCTACTCATTCCCCCTCAGAGTGTCACGAGTAACCGCCCAGCTTCTGACGGCTAGGGGCGGTTACTTCTTTCTGCGAAAAGCCAGGATAGCTAGAACGATTGCCAGAGCATTCGCTACAAAATAATTATCCCCACAAAAAACGCCCCGGCAGCTTTTGGGCCGCCGGGGCTAGGCATCTTTAGCTTTTACATTGCAGGGTAACCGCGTTACCTACTCGGCGCAGGGGCAGTCTTCGCCGGGAACAGTGAAATCTTCGCAGCAGGGGCAGGTCACGGCGTCTTCGCCGGCCTTGCCTTCGACAGCTGCCACAAAACCGCAGTCAGCGTGGTCGCAGTCACAGGCAACGCCTTCGACAGCTTCAACAGCTTCAACAGCTTCGACAGCTTCCACATAGCCGCAGTCGGCGTGGTCGCAGTCACAGGCAATGCCTTCGACGGCTTCAACAGCTTCGACAGCTTCCACATAGCCGCAGTCGGCGTGGTCGCAGTCACAGGCAATGCCTTCGACGGCTTCAACAGCTGCCACAAAACCGCAGTCGGAATGGTCGCAGTCGCAGATAGCGCCGTTGCAGGTTGGACCGCAAACATCTACGCCGTCACAGTCGTCTTCGCCACAGGTGCCGAAGCAACCAGCGGTAACGGTGCATTCAATGGCGCCAAAGCAGTCGGCGGTGTCGTCGCATTCATAATACGCGCAGAAGTCATGGGTGCAATCGCAGGGCTCGCCTTCGACAGCTTCCACTGCCGCTACAAAAGCGCAGTCTTCATGGTCGCAGCCGCATTCAACGCCTTCGACGCCTTCGACGCCTTCCACTGCCGCTACAAAAGCGCAGTCGGTATGGTCGCAGCCGCATTCAACGCCTTCGACGCCTTCGACGCCTTCGACGCCTTCTACTGCCGCTACAAAAGCGCAGTCGGTATGGTCGCAGCCGCATTCAACGCCTTCGACAGCTTCTACGGGAGGTACGGCGGGCTTGCATTCGCAGGGGTCACAGCAAACTATGGGGGGGTCGATGGGCGGGTCGACGGGGCCGACCGGCGGCTTCCCTTTGAAGCCGATGATCGCCAGGATGAGTGCCAGGATTGCGATGATCGCGATGATAAGATGTTTCATGCTCTTACTCAGCCTTTCTTGGTTAATAAATTTACATCTGTCGATGCCGCTACTATAATACCATACGATCCAAAGGATGTCAAGCAATAAATCCCAAAACTGTTACCATTCACAAGAATCATTCACTAATTGTCCATAGGATTCGTCATTATGCCGGAATCTCCCTATTCCTGCGCATAATTTTATGGTGTTTGCAAGAATAGTGGCCGCCTCCTGGGAGCAAACCGCCCCGGCCCTGCCAGATTATGCCGGCAAATTTCCGGATTATGCCGGCATTATTCCAGATAATGCCTGCGCTGGATTTATTTGCGGAGGGTAAATTATGGGAGGCGGCGAGAATTTTTCACCTTAAATGGCGAACAAAAAGAAGTAACCGCCCTGTCGTCTGGTAAACACGGGCGGATACTTCTCAGCAAAAATTATCTCGAGGGGATTAAGAAGTAGCCACGCTGTCGCGCGCGCCACCCCTCGCTTTTAATATAACAGATTCTTGCCGCTTATCAAGCGCTTTTTTATACCCATCAAGCTAAGACTCCTCCCAGTTATGCCAAACCCCCTGCACGTCGTCGTTGTCGTCGAGCATGTCCAGCAGGCGGCCCATGCTTTTGATATGCCCCTCGTCAGCCAGCGCGGCCGCCGTGCTTGGAATATACGCCGCCTCGCAGGAAGCGAAGGCGTAGCCCTTGGCGGCAAGGGAATCGCGCACGCGGCCCAGGTCGTTTGGCTGCGTGCGGATTTCGAACACAGCGGGGTCCTCGGTGAGGAAATCCACGGCCCCGGCCTCCAGCGCCGCCTCCATGAGGGTGTCTTCGTCAACGTCTTCTGCCTCCACCAGCAGCACCCCCTGGCGGCTGAAGAGGAACGAAACGCATCCGCTCTGCCCCAGGTTCCCGCCGCATTTATCGAAGTAGTGGCGCAGGTCGCCGGCGGTGCGGTTGCGGTTGTCGGTGAGGGTCTCCACGATCACGGCAACGCCCGAAGGGCCGTAGCCCTCGTAGACGATTTCCTCGTAGGCGGCGCCCCCGGTTTCGCCCGCGGCCTTTTTGATCACGCGCTCAACGTTGTCGCCGGGCACGTTATTGGCCTTGGCCTTCGCGATGATGTCCCGGAGCTTTCCGTTGGTATAGGGGTCCGGCCCCGCTTCCCGCACGGCAACGGTAATTTCCCGCCCGATCTTGGTGAATATTTTCGCGCGCTGGGCGTCGGTCTTCTCTTTTTTGCGCTTGATGGTGCTCCACTTGCTGTGCCCGGACATTTTGATGTCTCCTTCCTGAGATATATTTTTAACTCTGTCGCCCACCGTTTAAGTTTCGGGAATACTTATTTGGCCGGCACCCACAGTTCGCATATGTTCTCTTGCTCGAAGCGCCCGTGCCAAATCAGGGCATACGCCGCATCGTATGGATTGATTTCATCGAATTGCCGATCAATGTCGTTGTTGCAATTGATTTCGTATACCGCGTAGTCGGCGCGTCGCGATATCCGGGCCTACGTGAAACCCGCCCAACAGAATCTCATTTTTTTGCATGGTTTTAATTGGCTCCATGCGCATCTCCTGTCTTGATTGTGAATTGCACTACGCCGTGGCGTAGTTGTCGAAATACCCCTGCACCAGCACGATGGGCGTGCCCTTGTCGCCGCAGCCGCTGACCAGGTCGCACAGGCTTCCCAGCAGGTCGGTGTAGCGGCGGGGCGTGGTACCCAGGGCGTCGTCGCCC
>Ga0123353_10001675_pt1 | contig 27263 bp, 16 predicted proteins | sample TergutLab28metaG_3_FD_92763 | JGI IMG/M metagenome (GOLD analysis project Ga0123353, IMG submission 92763) | Labiotermes labralis P3 segment gut microbial communities from Petit-Saut dam, French Guiana - Lab288 P3 | ecosystem: Host-associated > Arthropoda: Insects > Digestive system > Gut ...
AACGTCATATACTCATCATACTCTTTTGGACCGAAAAGGCTCACGCCCTCAAAGACGTACTCAGAGGTCTCGTCAGCCCACTTTCGTTTATAACCATGATCTTTGGTCGGCGTCGGAAATGTCAGTATCCGTATCCATCCGCTCGCTTTTCTGTTGCTCCGCTCAACAAACTTCTCAAAGCTGCAATAGAGCCTCGAGGCAGGTATCCTGTTTAACACTTTATACGCAAGCCGACTAAATCCTTTCGCGGTATGTATTCCCACCGGCGACCAAAATGCTTTACGAAATAGAAAGCACCTGAAACAGTGTATTTGCCTTAACAAAGCATTGTCAGGAACGTAGTCATATGGGAACATATCTATAAAAATCCCCTGCTCATACGGCATATGCTCCTGCCCATGTCGAATAAACTCGGTATCCTTATGGCGAAGCTTACCATACCCCCAACGGTATCCGGGAGTATTCCTGTGATCCTGAAAGTAAAAACGTGAAGCATCGAGCTCGGTCTCGCAAGCCGCACGGAACTGTTCATACTCCCCGCGCAGGAAAGCCACGTCGGCATCGTCATCCCACGGGATAAACCCACCATGCCGCACCGCTCCAAGAAGCGTCCCGGCAACGATGCGGTAAGGGATCCCGCATTTACGGCAAATGCGGTCCACCTCGCAAAGCAGTTCCAGTTCGATCAACTGCACCGCCCTGAGCTCTTCCAGGGACATATGATACTCCATTCTCCATTCTCCCCCTGTTCGGATATGCTGTCATTCTAGCATACCACTGCGCTCCCCGCAACTTTGCCTTCAAGAAAAACAACACAATCTTACGTCTATTATTTGCCGTTGAGCAACATATGATGTATACTCTGATTGCAACTCATCAGCAACGGAACTCTTTGTGACTTTGTCTAGGAGCAGACGGGCAATAAATATGAAATAATCGATTGCTGGTCCGAAGTAAAATGAAACTCAGGAGACAGACAATATGAGAAAGTATCAGCAACGGCAAATACTTGAGCTCCTTACAACGATGAAAGAAGTGCAAACAGCAGGCTTGTATGCCGACTGCCAAGAGTGTGCCATTACTATTGGTGAGTTCATAGAAAGCATCGAAGGTGAAGGAACACAAACTGTGGTCCTGTTGGAGGAATATTGCGAGTTGCTGTATAAAGCCAGCAATAGCGAAATCGGTGATAAACCGTTGCGAAAGCAAATGATTAAGATAGAAAACAGCATCAAAAATGAGTTGAAACCGAATCGAATCGAAATGGTATTTTTATCATATAAGGCCAGCATGAGCGACTGCCTTGAGTCGATTTACACCGAAGCGAAAGAAGACTCGCAAACAGACGCCTATTGGATCCCTATCCCCTATTATGACCTAAACTCCGACGGTTCATTCGGCATGATGCACTATGAGGGCGCTGATTATTATAAGCCACATATAGAGTGTACGGACTGGAAGGATTATAATATCGAAGAACACCACCCCGATGTGATATTCTCATTCTCCCCCTACGACAAGATTGGCCGCATGACGAGCGTACACCCTGACTTTTATTTTGAGCGGCTGCGTGATCTGACAGAATTGCTTGTTTACGTACCATACTTTGTTGTGAGTGATAAGGTAGAAGCTCCATACACAAAATGTCCCGGGGTCGTTTACTCACATTTAGTGATTGTCCAATCCGAGCAAATCAGACAGGACTTTATTCGCGACTATAAAGAGCTTGAGAAACTCGGGTATAGCAGGGATAAATACGGCGCTCCCGAAGAGAAATTCGTAGCCCTCGGCTCACCAAAATTCGACGCGGTGATCAATGCGAAACCGGAGGACTTTACCCTGCCGGATGCGTGGCGCAGACTTATAGTAAAGCCGGACGGAACAAAGAAAAAAACCATCCTTCTGAACACCAGCATCACCCCTTCCCTGAATGACAGCGAGCAGTATCTGAAGAAGCTCCGCTTTGTACTTGAAACACTTCACAAACATCGCGACGATGTTATATTATGGTGGCGCCCGCACCCTCTGGGCAGAACCGCATTTGAAAGTATGAACACCGAACTGTTGACCAAGTACGATCAGCTTGTAGATGACTACAAGCAAGAATGCTGGGGCATATATGATGACAGCCCGGATTTGCATCGCGCAATCACGCTGACAGATGCATACTATGGCGACTGGAGTTCGCTGGTAATGCTGTACCATATGACCGGCAAACCAATCATGATAAGCAATCCCGCTATACTGGACAACACGCTCCCGTTTGAACCGACAAGTATGTATGTAACAGAAGATAAAATCTGGTTTAATGTCCGCCGTATCAATGCGCTTATAAGTATGGACAAAGATACCTGGATTCCGGAACTGGTCGGAAGCTTTCCGGAGGAAAGTAATTATACGCTGGGATATAATGAGTCACTATTTCGTGAGCCCGCAGAAATCGACGGTGTTCTCTATTTCCCGCCGTTTCTTGCTGAAGAGATAGCCGCTTACTCGCCAATGAAAGAATCTTTTACCAAGCTTGTGTATAAAAGAACCGGGGAAATGGAGTGGGGCATTCTTTCTGCCGTTGCTTATAATAAAACGCTTTTCTTTACACCTTTACGCTACCCGGCTATTGTTCAGCTGGATACTATAACTAACAAGTTAAGCCGCCACTCTGATTGGGTGACACAATTGGGAAAAATCGGAGGGGACACATCCGGTAATTACGTCGGTACTTACTTTGGTCTCCCGCATGTTGCGGGTTCTTCGATTTGGCTTGCATGCCTGACAGCAAATGTCATCCTGGAGTTTGATATGGAGTCATGCAAGCATTCTATTTATGAAATAGGCGTCAAGGATTACCGCTACTTACAGGTATACTATGATGGAACCGATTATTGGCTTGCCCCTCGCGGTTATACCAAAACACCCGTTATCAAATGGAACCCCGAAACGGGAATAGTAAAGGAGTTGCATGAAATTTACAATGGAATGGATAATGACGCTGTCGTCTCATTCTTTCCTGTATTTATCGGCGATTATCTGTGGCTGCTGCCGGAAATCGGTGAACATGCGGTAAAAATAAACCTGGATACAGATACCGTGTCGATCACCGATGAGTTTGAGAGGGGGCCATCTGTAGATGACGCCGGTCAAGTAATCCCCAAATATGTATTTACCCAAACATTCGGTGATAGTATATACGCTTACTCCACCCACACCGGAACTCTAATAGAGTACAACTGCAAATTCGGAGAGCGCAGGGAGGAAACCATAGATTACCCTGTTGAGCTAACTATAAAATTACGCCGTTTGGCCACCTGCTCATTCGTAAAGCCCGAAAATGAAATAAAAACAGCCCTTGACTGTCTTTACTGCGAAAACGCTAATATTCAATTAGTTGATCTTATTTCCTATATAACTGATGAAAACAACAAAAAAGAAGCAGCTATGAGATACAGCCGTAAAAAAATCGCCGGATTGCTGGCAGAAAACGCAAACGGAACTGCCGGATGGGCTATATATGACTATATAAGGCATTTTATTATGAGTTATTGTATACTATAATCCATCCGCACTCATCATGCTCCTATATATCTTTTAGCATATATCCGTGTCACATACATTGCGAGGCGGTTACATTCCCGATATCTAAGATATGCCTGAAGTACTCGATCGTTTTATTCAATCCCTCTTCAAGCTGGATAGTCGGTTTCCAGTCTAAAGCTTCTCTTGCAAGCAAAATATCAGGACTGCGTTGGATAGGATCATCTTGCGGCAACGGTTTGAATACGATTTTCGAGTTGCTGCTTGTAAGCTTAATAACTAACTCCGCAAGCTCCAGTATTGTAAACTCAATCGGATTTCCAATGTTTATCGGGCCGGTAAAATCAGATGGGCTTTCCATCAGTTTTATCATCCCGTCTATAAGGTCGTCCACATAGCAAAAACTTCTTGTTTGTTTTCCATTACCGTATATCGTTATGTCTTCATTCCGTAACGCCTGAATAATAAAGTTAGACACTACGCGCCCGTCGTTGACAGCCATACGAGGACCATACGTGTTGAATATCCGCATTACTTTGATTTCCATGTTATATTGTCTGTGATAGTCGAAAAACAATGTTTCAGCAACACGCTTGCCCTCATCATAGCACGCGCGTATACCGATCGTGTTAACATTACCGCGATATTCCTCTTTCTGCGGGTGAACTTCGGGGTCGCCGTATACTTCGCTTGTACTTGCTTGTAAGATTCTTGCACCGGTGTTTTTTGCCACTTCAAGCATGTTTATCGACCCTATAACATTGGTTTTCACAGTCTTTATCGGGTTATACTGATAATACACCGGGCTCGCCGGGCATGCGAGGTTATATATCTGATCTGCTTCGATGTTAAGTGTTTGTGTTATATCATGCCTGATCAGCTCGAAGTAGACGTTTGGTAATAAATGCCGGATATTGCTCTTGCTCCCCGTGAACAAATTGTCAATACACAGGACTTCATTGCCGGTGCTTATCAGTTTTTCACAAAGGTGGGAACCAAGAAAACCCGCACCTCCGGTTACAGCTATTCTTTTCACATTAACCTCCTGACTATAAGTATACGTACTCAATATATCGCTGCTGTGCTGAGTTAATAAACAATTTTATTCATCGTACAATGTCGCTTTGTATATGTTATCATTATCGATCCCCATAGCTTCCAATTGGCGAAACACCTCATTTTGCGCCTCTGCATTCTGCATTGCGATAACATATTTGCCTCCGGTTATTTCCAGTGCCTTTTCAAGACTGGTTACTTCCGTGGTATTTACATAACTGTTATGCTTTGCAGTATCATTATCAACAATACAGACAACTTCTATTTTATCATTTATTAACGCATCATTTATATTACGGCCCATATAACCCGCACCAAATAAAATGACTTTACTATCTGTGAGTTCAGACACAGAAATTTCATTGCAGCCGTATTTATCGTGTAAAACACATTTTCTTCTGTCAGGAACCATTATTGTTTTGGTATGATCCCCGATCCGCTCATATTTCTCAAAAACTGCGATAGATTCATAAAAACAAATCGAACAGGTCGATTTGGCAAATGATTTTGGATGCCCCTTTATACTGTAAGCGTTCAAGGAATCTATCATATCTTTACAACGCTCGATAAATGTCCCTTCACGCCTAAGCCCGCCGCCATGTGAGTCCCAGTATGCCGTACACAAATCCTCTACCATGTAGACGCCGTTTTTTGACACTTTGTCATACAGGAAGTCAAAGGTTGCGCATACATGTTCCATCATATGGCTTCCATCATCCAATACTGCGTCCGGCGGCCCATATTTGTCGATTATGCTTTGCAGGAAAACCGGATCGGATTGATCTCCAATACAGACAGTGATTTGGTCGTCTTCAAGGCGTTTACATTCGGGATTTATATCAATACCGATAATCTTTGCAAATGGACCTAAGTATCGTTTCCACATTTGCACAGAGCCACCCTTGAAAACGCCAATCTCCCAAAAATTCACTGATTGATTGACAAACTTCCCAAAGTGTTTTTCATATGCGACGAAATATGGACGCTCCTTATAAAGAGGGTTTTTTTCGTTTGTTAAAAAGTCATGATACAGCACTGTTTATTCCTCCCCTTCAGTGGTATTTGCACGAGTAAACTACTTAGCGGGTTTCTTGCTTCGAGGCACTGATCGCATCCGCGATTATTCTGCCCACATTGTTGTTCATGGGTACAATTTTGGGTATACGGCAGTTTCTGCAACCGGGATAAAAGAACTTTTTTGCGAAGATATCTTCAATCGTATCAGAATAAAAATTACCAATCTTCAATGATTCTATTGCAGGTTCATCACAGCAAACAAAGATATCACATTTAGCATTGATGACTATTTGATTGAACATACTACAACAGTAATTAATGTTGACAGGCTTTGCAGAAAGAGAGTCTCTGATTCTATCTGCTAATGTTTTTGGAGCGAGGGGATGCTTAAAAGACTCTAAATCTCCCCATCCACTAAATACACCAAACGTTAGCCCGAGGTTTTCAACATATTCTTTAAATTTCAGTATCTCAGATTCATTGTAACCAAATTTAAGGAATTTCACAAAGATAAAACTTTCGGGAGACCTGCTGAGCTTTAATTTTGATATAAATTCCAAATTAGATTTTACTACATTTATATCCGAGCCACGATGATATATCCCGTGCACAGCAGTTGTGAAACCCGAAACAGAAATCATTATGCTGTCCAGCCTGTTGTGAGTGATAACCCGCTCCAGAACGTCATTGTTTTTAATTGACAAATTTGAGGAAAGGTATCCTTTACAACCATATTTATCAAGAATATTAAAGTATTTATGTAAATCATCAGCTAGGAAAGGCTCAGAGTAATTATATAGATTGAAACTTTTTATGCCATACTGCTCAGAGAGGGTTTTGATAATATATTCAAAGCTATCAAGGCTCATTTTTTCAGGAGTGTTTGGTAATTCGCGCAAGCCCCTATAGCAGTTTGGACAACTAAGGTTACAGGCGTCAACAATATCAATAAAGACGCTTGAAATGAAACGGTCGGCACTCAGATAAAACATAACCGGCTCATCGTAATCATTGATCACTACCGTGAATCTATGATTTGTTTCTTGTGGCAGCTCATTTATTGGGTAAACTTCGGCATTACGATTTGCAACGTCGCCAAATGTCGCGCTTTTATAAGTATTACTATGAGTTAAAGTGTATCCTTGTATATCTGCTTTAGAGGCAACACCACAATACTTACCTTCTTTGTCGATTACAACATATGGAAAATACATCATTGCCGATATTGAGTAAGCCCCAAACCAATCAAAACCGGAAATCCTCTGATTGCATGGCACAAGTATTTCTGATGTTATAGGGAACAATTGCTTGCTTTGCAGAAGATTGTCTGAATGCTGAATATGATTCATTCAATACCTCCCGGGATACTCTCCACTACCGCGCTTCCATTATTATCTTTACTAAAATCCGCTATTATTGTATCTGTAATAACTTCACGCGCGTAAGAACCATCTGCGAATGAAATATATATTTCGAATTCTTTTTCAAAATATGAACGCTTCACTTTGCCCAAAAATCCCGTATAATAAAGATTATCAGACTCATCATAGCTTAAATTCTTCACACCGTAAAGAAATTCGACAACATGAGACGACGTTTTCGCATAAAGGCCACAGGCAGGAACTCCATTTTTAACGTCATAGACGAATCCTTCCAAAATCACAAAACGACCGTGATCATAATCTGATAAGTATATAGACCTTATCATTAATGATGCGTCACTAATGGTTCGGAAGTTATGTGGCGACGGATAAAGCTGAGACTTCAAGGCATGTAAATCGGGATACTGCTGTGCAGCAAGAACATGCTCAAACTCAAAATAGCATCTATAAACGTGTTTCAATATCAACTTGAGCATTTCACAATTTTTATTCGCAAGAATCCAGTCAGTAAGAGTTATTCCCGGTATAACTCCCGACAGGAAGACGAGTCGTGCTCTTTCACATGAGACCGATTGCATTCGTGGTGCAAGCTTTGAGACATGTTGAATGATCTCAACTGCAGCCTGCAAACTGTTAGTGGCAACGCCCAGCAAATATATGATTTTTGCTAGTTCAACCGCATTGAAAGGATCGTTGATATCAATATCTTCGAAAAATGTAATTGGGTCGAAATCATCTGCATGAAGATTCCCGATCAGCGACGAGTTGATGGCACCGCGCAGCATCCTGACGCCAAAATTATTAGTACCGTCAATAGTTGCCCACCTGTGCCCGAAAATATTTAATCCATCAATAGTTTTCGAAATATTTTGAGCAGCATAAGTTCCATCTATGCCGAAACTGTCTGGGTGTTTTTGTATTATTGAGCCTCCAAATAGCCCGCAGGTATTTGAGTACGGGAATGAAACATTCGGCAAACCGTTATAGCGAAGTATAAATGCGTTTGTAACTATGAAGTCTGACGTAGCTTCTCCCGGAAAACCATTTAGAATCGGAAGTTGAACCGCTACCCCTGCCTTTGTTAGTCGCATTAGTTGTTTTTGAGCATTGTTAATGTCGAACTCTTTCCACATGTAGTCAATAATCACCTGGCTGGCTGATTCCATTCCGATAAACAGACCGCTCAGTCCGGATTTAACTAAAAGTGACGTTAGATTGTCATCAAATTCAAAGCGGAAACAACCATAGGTATGCCACACAATATTTTCAGTTTCATCTATAAGCGACTGAGTAAATTTCTCTATGAACTTACCTGACGTGGTAAAATTAGAATCCATTATCCAAAGCGATTTGCAATTTTTACTAATTCGTTTCTGTGCTTTTATTTCTTCTATAACTGTTTTTAAGTTTCGATAACGCAAAGGAGCATAACTACTCCATTCTGAACAGAATGTACATTTGTTTATGCATCCTCTACTTGTAAATGTACAAAGAAGCTCTTTATAATCACCGTTGAATATCGAATAGTCAGCAATATAGTCGAAATCTTTTAACTTTATCATAGTGGGAGGACCTGAATCCTCAACTATCCCGGAACCGGTCTTGTAATAAAAGCCCGGAACACCGGAGATGCCATCACCCCCATGAAAAAACGCTTTTAGAAACTCCGGCAAACTGTTCTCCGCCTCCCCATATAAGATAGCTGATGGGTGATATTGGCGGGAAGAATCAAAATACTGTTTCCCGTAATTTTGGGGAAAACAATCAGGTCCGCCAAACAGAATCATTCCTTTGTAGTTTAGTAAGCGAAGCGTCTGCAAAAGAGGGGTTGTGAATGCGCGGCATGAAGAATATACGCTTACTCCGATGATTGAATATTTGTCCAGATCAGTATTTGACAAGCTCTGTTGAAAAGCTTCTTCTGCACTTGGGGATAGTTCAGACAGATATGATAAGTCGTGATAATCTGTATCCCAGCGTTTACGTACTGATTCCGGGGCTTTTTGGAATGCCTTGTCATTTAAATCTATGTAATCCACATGCCAGTTACATGCCTTTATTATTCCGGCAACATAAGCGGATGCATAATGCTTCACACGACTGGTCATATTCGGTATGTCCAATAATAGAAAGAACTTCCTTGATGATGCCGTTGTCGGCTCGGTTGGGTGTAGATAATTATTGGCGTCCATAAGTCCTCCTGCAATATGGAAAAAGAATAATGATCAACGACCATCGGACCTCACCCTGAAATAAAAGGAAAACCTTTTATAATGTTAGCGCATACTTCCATATCATCAATCAATTTGATAATTTCAGTTCTGGTCTTGCTGCTTTCCGCTCCAACTATAAGTAAGTCATATGACTCATTTTTCAGCGCCTGTGGCTGTCTAACCTCAATACTCATAAACTTTGTATTTTTAAAGTTCACATAATCTCTGTCTACACAGGCAACCAGACACTCTCGCAGTGTTTGGGAGCTTAACAGAGCGCTTTTTACCTGTAGCGAGTTCATTCCATAAATTGCAATTCTCTTGTCCTTATACTGTGTGAAAAACATTTGATATGCATCATCTTGCTTAACTTCGTAAAAATATTGTGAGTGCTCATAAGAAAGATATCTTCCACAATCCGGACAAACACTTGTCACCATTCCGAAAATAATATCGTCATGCTTGGTAACCGTTACTGTCTTTAAACAGGTAGGGCAAATAACTGTTGTTTCAACAATGCCATTAATAGTCAGGTTATGTTCCAAACCTATGGGTGATGCTATATAGTTAGCTCCGATATACATCTTGCTAAAAAAAGCATCCAGTCCTTCATATACGCTATCGGGCATTTGTGACAGGTTTATATAGTAATCTCCTTTTTTTAAATAGGCAAGCTCATCTTCTATCAGCCCTTTTTCTCTTGCAAGATAATATAAGTCAGTTGATGGAAAATATTTTATCTTATTGAATGTCATTTTTACCTTTGAAAGGTTTTCTTTATAAAAACTAATATTCGCTTGAAGGCTTTGCATATCGTCCATCGGGTCGCCAACAATAATACCGCCCATAACTGATAGTCCATATTTATTACAAAGTTCTATCTTTTCTCTGTACATTTCAACTTTTGCCTTTTTACGCATGCTTTGGAGAACGCGATTATCGGCACTCTCAATCCCGATAAGAAATCCCTTAAGACCGGCATTTTGTAAAATCTTGATCGCTTTCTCATTAATACTGTTAGCACGTACTTGTATAAAGAATTCTATATCCAGGCTTTTTATTTTATCGGCGAAATCAGCGGCAAAACCCGGTGAAAAATCAAAGAGCTCCTCCCAGAAAATCAATCTTTCAATTTGATTTGGGAACTTATCTAAAAAGGTCTGTATTTCTTTAATAACTGTATCGATTTCTCTCTTACGATAAGGTATCTTCCCGTCATTTACACAGAAAGTACAGTTAAATGGACACGATCGTGACATAAATGTCATCAGTGTGCCTCTATATTTAAAATACTCCGCCATGTTTGATATTTCCGTATCAATAATTATATCAAGTAACTGATCAAGATATAATGGAACGTCAAACCTGCCAATTGGTTCACCTTTATAGTACAATCCCGGTACATTGCGCAGTTTATCTACCTTGTCATCTTCGGTTGAACAGGATTCCAGAACTCTTAGCAGTTCAACAAAACTGTTCTCACACTCTCCTTGCATACAGTAATCAGCGCCTATATTCCGGGGCACAATGTCCGCTGAGTAATTGACAAGCAAACCGCCTAAAACTGTCAGACAACCCAAATCCTTTACGAAGCTTATCAATTCTTCTATATCTGTGTAGTCGGCGGAAAAACCGGTAAATGCAACAATATCGATTCCGCATGATATAACCTTATCTTTTAAATGCGCCTTAAATGCTTCCCTGCTCTCTCCAAACTTGAAGTCCATACCAAGAACATTAAAGCTGTGTGCTTTAGCGTTAGTTGCTACGAGCGCCGCCCCGTATGGCAAAAAAAGATGCTGCGCATACGCGTTATAACTGGCACTAAATAAAATATTCATACTCTGTCCCCCAATATGTATTATGTCGGAATAATACTGTTGTCTCCATTGAGATATTTTTGAAAATCATAAACAGCGGCGTCGTTGCGGACTATGGTCCTTACGCCTTTTACATACTCACTTCCGGCAACGAGAACGATATCTGCATTACTTTTTAATAAATCCCACGACACAGAAGTGCCGGGCATATTGCCCTTGGCATCAATGTCAGTAACTTCAAATGCCATTTCTGAAAGTAACATTGCATTTGCAATGATTTTCCCATAATGTCCTGCAGCCCATAGAACAATGTTTTTACCGGCCAATATACTTTTTAATTGAAGTAATCTTTCTTTAATAATGTTAAAATCCAGTTGTTCATAATACTCAATAAAGCGTTCATTGAAATCTGCGTTTTTATTATTGTAGTGGAAAAAATCTAAAATCCGCTTTACGCGTTCCACTTCCCACAATCTGTTATCATGAGCCCGTAAACCATATTCATTGGCGGTATCATATAAGATTTTGCAAAACTTATTGAGATGGTCCTGTTTATGGTTTATCAGGATTGTCAGCCAGTAACCGCACAGGTAATTGATCACGAAGAAAGAAAACGCACTAATAAAATCGACACTACGGGCCCTGAAAAAAGGATGCTTTAAAATATCTATATAATTTTCAACAAACATCCAAAACTTTTGGTCTTTCCATTCAGAAACAAACGAACCTTCTCTATATGCATAATAGTATAACGGTTCGTCGATCCAAATGGTTTTTTTTGATGCAGCGTACCAAAGGCATGAAGCAATATCATCACCATAAAACCCGGTGAAAAACAAACCGTTATCTACTATCACCGCAGTCTTTACCATAAGGAACCAACAACGAACTCTGTTGAGATAAAATGGAATATCATCGTTGTTTATTACAGTCGAAAAATCGTTTGCCTGACGTAAGCCTAATATCCCGCCCCTCATATAATAGTATTCAAATACGGCTATATCCGCGCCAGACGCTTTCAAAGCATTAAAAACCTTTTCACACAGCCTAAAATCAATAAAATCATCACTATCCACAAATATTACATACTCACCTTTTGCGATACGCAGCGCTTCGTTTCTTGCTTCGGCAGGCCCTTTACTCTCGGCTAAAAAGACAGATCGAACCTTACCCGGATATGTGCTTTCATACTCAGTAATTATTTCCATTTCACGCTTATTTGTAATCCCGTCTACAACTGCTACTATCTCAATATCAGATAATGTCTGATAAATGCAGCTATCCAGGCATCTTCTGAGGTATTCTGCCGTATTGAATATTGGTATTATTATACTGACTTTTTTTCTTTTCATACTGTCACTCTCCGGGAGGCGTATATGAATCTGCCATCGTCGATATTTGGCAACGTTGCTCTTCAGTAAAAGTCGCTTCCATTATATAAGTCAGAAACCCCAAACTGTTTAAACGTGAATACATCTCTGCAATGGAATTTAACATTTCACCCAAATCATCACCGTATGCGGCAAAATCCCGAGACAAAGCTATTCCTAATACCTCACCTGTTTCTTTTTTGACGTCCAGGCAGAAATTTATGAAACCATCAATATCGGCTTTATTGCTGTTTTGAGGCAGAAAAACATATTTTAGCCTTACGAGGCAACCTTGCTTAATATAACGCTTTATATTGACGCAAACAGTCCTGAACATATCCGCGCCTTTGACCGCATGATAAGTTTCCGGTGTTCCGGCATCTAAACTGACCACAGTATACATACCGATATCCCGGTATTTGCACAATGCGTATTCCAGTTTTGAGTCATACTGTACCGCATTTGTCAGAATCTGCCCTCTGTCAACATATGACTCACACACAGCTAATATATCATCTTTCTGTTGCTCTGTCAGGATGGCGAATTCTCCCGAGCTTATATCCAGGAAAATTTTGTCCGACATTGCATGAGCAGATTTCAGAGAATTGATGAAAGTGCCTACAAGAAAATGTTGGGCTTTCTGCGCATTTTCTTTTGTTGGATTTTTGTCATGAATCGTACAATAAACACACTTCAAGTTACACGATACTGAAATCTGAGTGTTTACGATACGTATCTTGTTTTCCCTGAGAAACACTTTTGTTTCAATATACTGGCATTCATTGCATGGAGAGGGAAAATTATGTGCTATCATTTTAGCGCGCTCTTGCCGAAATCTCATAAATGCGGAAATAGTCTCTTCACTATACGGATCACCATAAACTACATAATCGTCCATACTATATTCATCTGCCGTATGGATAAAGTAATTATAGCACAATCTAAGATACCGTTCACTCACAGTACACAATTCTTCAAGCAAAGTGCAGCCCCTCTTGTATTCCCATTCCTGACAATTCAATATCTGTTGATCTTCGACTGCCGCCTTGCAAAGAGTTTCATATATTTCCTTTTTAGCCGTTCCATCAGGGGTGACATAAAAAAACAAACTATCAGAATTATACTTTTTAAGAACAACAGGCAACGGTAAAATATCATATCCAAATAATGTAGTGTAATGCAAATCGGCATTCGAATCAGTAAAGCATACTATATCTGCATAACCCTCACATTTCATGAAATCAATGGATTTTTTTGCATTGTTCCCGGCGCCATATAATACAACTACACCGGATTTTCCTTGTTTCTTTATAAGTTCAAACACATCGGCAATCCTCTCTTCAGACGCAAAACAGTCAGAGATTGTGAAATTCAACAACTTCGATATTCGGATCGTTTATTACTGCTTTGATTTCGTAATACCCAACCAGCGGTGACACTACAACTACGTTAGTCGAGCCCTTAAGTTCACTCCATGGTTTAATAGTTTTCCCACAGAATTTTTGACCATAAAGCGCCGGATTACTATCCGTTACTTCGAAAGAGACGCCGGCTCCCTGTAAATACCCGGCAAGACGTTTTCCGCGGATCCCGGCGCCATAGATCACCAGTGTGGCTGCGCTTCCATATTTGGACAACAGTTCTTCTTTTATAAGCTTAGCAATAAGTGCATTACTGAAATTTTCGAGTTTTTCAGCGAACTTATCTTCTCCGTAGTGTTCCGCTATATATGATAAAATCGCGGCGTAGCGAATCCCATAGATCGTTGAAGTGAAAATCTCATGCGAAAAATCCGGTCTGTAAATTTCGAGCGTTTCTTTTACCAATAAGCATAAATCCGTTAGCCTTTCCGGGCAGTGTTTCGCACAATTCACAACAGCGTCACACAGATAGTGAGTAATGATCAAAGATATTTCTTCTCTCTTCACAGCCGGTAAATCAATAAATGCCGGGAAACTGCCGATACTGATAAGTGAAGCCGGAATGGAAGCAAAAAAGCGATACTGCAGACTCATTGTTTCAGAGTTTATGTGCCGGACCCAATTATATAGCGCTTCCCTTACTATGCAGTGTTTATCAGTTAAGGCAAACCATAAAATCGTAACTAAATCATCTGTAACCACATTCTCAGGGAAGAAAACCTGATATGACATAACGAATGAAGTCTTTACAAGCATCTTCCAGACCTCAACAGCACCGACATTCATATTTTCTATGGTACACTTAGTTGGCGGAATCGTTGAAACATTACCACAAGCAAATATCCTGTAGCCGCATAAACACAAATCTGCTTTATTTTCTACTGCTTTTTCGTACATCTTCTCGCACATTTGAAAATCAATAAAATCATCCTGATCGACGCAGAGAAAATATTCACCCCGGGCGGCGCGGATACCTGTGTTCCTCGCTCCGCCCTGACGCTTATTCTCTTCATGGAAAAGAGCGCGAAACCTTTCGGGGTATGTTTCTTCATACTCCCGCATGATCGCCGCATCGCGGGAGTTTGGCGAACAGTCGTTTACGGCGATTACTTCTATTTCTTTTAATGTCTGATAGATACAACTATCGAAGCTGCGCCGGATAAACTCGGCTCCGTTGTATACGGGTATAATAATTGTAACTTTGATTTGATTCATATTATTTCCTGACGTGCATTTTTAATTGCGTTAGCCGTAGCTTGTAAATAAGCATAACCATAGCGCCTGTCCGGCTCAAGATGAGCCCCTTCCGCCCATTCATTCCATGCATTTATGAATATATAATTATCCGCTTCGCCTCTCAGCTTTCTGGATGCTGCTATCACATTTGTAAGCCACTGCTGATAAAGTAACGGCGTTGAGCCATGATAAATACGGCTGTTAGTAAACAGGCGCGGTGTATTATCCCAAGCCGTGACTACACAACGCAGTACCTGAGGTGAAGTAAAATGTTTATAGTTTTCTGTCATTTGTTTATATGAAAATACTTTACTTTTGCAACTGGGATGAATGAAATCAACGGTGTTTGTTATGTCAAAAGCTTCCGCTCCGTTGGGTAGGAAGTCCATATATTCATCAAAACCATCGGTTAACTTGTTTTCATTGCTGTTAAACATCTTCACTTCGACTAAGTATAATTCTATGTTTCCCTCTTTCTTTGCCGTTTCTCTCCAAGTCCGCACCACCTGTTGTAACTTCGGTATTTCCTTTACTGAATATATAATAAGCAAAGCCGCGTTATTGATCTTTATATATCGCGGATCTTTCAGAAGCGGTAAAATATCTGAAATAAACTGCCTTGGATCTTCATCATGGTACTTTTGTTCAACCAATACGCTTCTGTCATTAACTAAGTCATTAGCCCACGTCTTTGTCCATGTGTGGTTAGCCCAAAAAAGACAAAACGGGAAGTCAAGCGACGTGTCGCGGAGAAACATTTCTATCGGCTTGTGCAACAGCTTTTTACCTGAAAACCAATAGTAATAAAAGCAAAAACCATATATCCCATATTTTTTCGCAAGCTCAATCTGACGCTTCATTACTTTAGGATTTTCTAAATCATAAAACCCAACGTCAATCGGTAACTGTGGCTGATAATGCCCGCAAAAATGTGGGACAGCCCTTGTTACATTACTCCATTCGGTGAAACCGCGCCCCCACCATTCGTCGTTCTCCTGAAATGTGTAAAATTGCGGAAGGTAATAAGCCAGCAGTTTAGGGTCACGTGATTCCAGCTTTAACGTCTCTTGTGCAGGTGGCTCGAAATCGGCGGTTCTGCCTCTCTGGTCAAACAGATCATTTATATATTTTGCAGTAAGGTCAGCATTTTCAACCACCCTTTGTGGCGTATGTTTAAACAGATCGGCAAATGGATTTTTGCATTTTCTTTTTAAATCAAATACCAACTCCCCGGTTATATGGGCGACAGGAGAAATGCCATTGCTCTCTAGAAGCTTTAAAATCGGTTTACTTGACACTTCAGAAACCGCAATGACTATATCCGGTCTTCCAAACTTCTCATACTCGAGAATAGTTGTAACAGCTTTGCCGCATATATAACCGGGATTGCTGCCCAGAAAGTCGTCACTGACGAATATACACTCAACATTGTGCAGCATATCCTTTTCAGCAAGTGCATTTAACACATACGCACAGTATTCCCCTGCACCCCAGAATGCGATTTTTTTATTTTTTACTAAAGATATTAGTTCCTCGTTAGTCTTGATAAAGTCCATTTTTTCCATAATTAATCCCAATAATGCTCACTCCGGTTGATACTCTTTCCTTACAATATATACATCCTGATGATTCCACCAGAAACCTTCTTTCCAATAGTCCGGTGGTTTGCCAATGAACTGCCTGCAAACCCTTTCAATATATTCGTACTCTGAAATAGTCGTTCCATAATCCTCATTTGTAAGGTCAAACTGTTCACTATGTGATTTAAAAGCATATCCGTTTTTTATTTTGTATCCCGCTGTCTCATTTGTGACCCTTCCGTGCGTAGTAAATATCAGAATTCCACCATATCCTACTGACGAGTATAGAGTTTTTATCCATTTACCAAAGCTTCTGTCCGGTATATGCGAAAAAAATGACAATGCAAAAACCACATCAAACTGTTGATTTGCCAGCGCTTTGATCGCACCCGGTTCAACCTCTGAAAGCAGTGTCTTTGCCCCAATGTATTGCTCAATGTATTTTACCGCTTCATTATGTATATCACATGCTGTAACATCAAATCTATCATTGTCAATATGTCTCGTGACCCGCCCGTATCCCGACGCGAACTCCAGTAAGATAAGCTTGGAATTCTCAGGAAAATAGCGGTCGCATAATTGCCGCAATTTTTTAGCACAGTCCTTTCCATCATTTATATAGTTTTCAACGATTGCGCCAATATGCCCCTTGTATCGCTGCTGATTCTTCATATATAAGAAAATAGCGTCATCCGGATGTATACACAAGAAATCCCCCGGATCTTCTGCTTTCACATCAGCCGGAACTGATACAAAGACACCTTCGCCTGATGAAAACACAATGCGCTTGAGACCGCAGAACTTGCCAACAAAGTTAAACCCGCTTGCACCGTCTCCCAAGCCTTTGTCATACAAATCACCGTGATAGATGTCAGCTTTTGAAGTATACAAAATTTCATCGAAATCCCCTATTAAATCTACAGTAAGCTTTGTTTTCATATCATTTGGGATATAGGCCCACCCATCTACTAAATATGTATTTACAGCATTAAAATGAATATACAATTCTTCGTAAATATCGTGGTCTGAGTATAAATCAAAAGTATCGGGGAACTTTATGCCGGGAAACATGGTGGTAACAATAAAACCGGAAGGCTTTCTGTCAGTTGTCAGGATGGGTACATAATAGAATCTGCCGGCCTCGTCAATGATATCCCCGGCTGTTTCAAAAGCTTTCTCTTGATCATCGCATATAAAAAGATAAGCCAGTTTATTGCATGCTTCTCCGGCAGTTACATTTTTCCTGATCCCGTTATGAAAATCTCTGACACTGAGAATACCAATGTAAATACCGGCGTCATCAACAACGAATCTGCACAGCTCAGTAGGTGGGGAAATGTCTGTCAGTTTTTCACTCTCATGAATAGTATCTTCATCTCCCAGAGCTCTTATACTAATACTCACTTTAGTCCCTCACATATTATACCAGTAGTGTTTTCGGACTTCTGATCCTCAATAACATCCTTGCGTCTGTTAGGGTTAAATGCGATATCCCGTTTTACCAGAAACTCCATATATCTTCTAAGCAACTTAGGATATTCCTCTTCCATGGATCTAAAATCCATAAAATCATAAAGCTTTTTAATTTCAAGGTCATTATCCGATATAGCGTCGCTTCTTACATGGGGGATTTTGAAAAGCTCAGCCATTTCCAGAGTCCGGGAATCAGGGGTGATTATAATTGATGGAATACCGCACTTTAGGGCAAGAATTGTCGCATGTATCCTGTTTCCAATTAAAAAATCACGGGACTTAATGAATTCTTCCCACTTCTCAATGTTAGTAAAAATTTCGAATATATCCATCATCTCGAGTTTATACTCATTACGCGGGGTAGAGGTCAAAGTACAGAACTCAGCAATCAACTCCTCAGAATGCCCGGCGCCTGTCTTGCTTGCAAGCCAAAATGGAATGAAGTCCCGCTCCATTTGGAGTATATGTTTCGAATCGCAAAAGGCTCTCATTGCCTTCATGATCGAAAGTTCTTCTCTCGAAGTGCCTCCCCAGAAGGTGGTAAAAACAGCCTTTAAATCATAGGCGAATGCTTTTTTTGATATCAGAGGCTGATTGTACCCATTCTTATAATAAGACGGACAGCCAATGACTGCAACATTGGAAACACCGATCTCGCGTAAAACTTCGGCAGTAAAATAACCGCGTACTCCTATCTCCCCGCGTTCGGCTACCATACTCATTATACGGATCTGATGGGGATCAAGAGTGCGTATATACTCCTTTGGTTTCATAACGCTCAGGTTCGATTGCGCCCCCAAGCCGAGCATGGTTATCGGCTTGTCACTGTATTGATCCAGGATTCTGTACCAAAAGCTGTAGTCGCATTCATGAGGCCTCAACCAGTTTGCCATAAGCGCTACTATATGACCTGCTTCGTTAATCGACTCAACGAACTCCATATTGACTAACGGCCGCTTGAAATATTCATTCATCAGTATGTTGCCTGTATTAAGCCCGAATCCTTTCCAGGTATCATCATCTAGTAAATCCTTTGCCGAGGTGACGTCAAAGCTTGAGCAGGCATTACCTAACAGAAAAATCGATTGTTTATTTTTTACCGCATATTCAAAATATGGTCTTTTATACTCCTCTCCTCTTTCCCTCAACACATTATAGATATCAATCACTTCAATTGCTAAATCGAAATTATTGATGTCCTGCCTCATTTTGAATCTGGAGTTAAATCCCGTCAGTATGATTTTCTTAAATCTATACTTACTGACAGAATTGATGCTCACAACAGGTATACCATTGAATATTGGATTATGAACATCGCTATTATCAATTATACAGACTACATTTTTTGTTTTGACGTCAATACAGTCTATTATATGTAACAAGCCATCACCACATCCGTAAATGGCAATTTCTTCAAAGTCGGAGATCAGATTCCATATCTCTTGAAAAGTCTTCTTATATCGAATATAAAGGTTACTTACTTCAGAGTTATCGCTCACACTGAACCTTTCCCTTCAATCTCATTCATAATTTGATTTAACTCTTTGCTAAACTTTTTAAATGTAAAATTGTCTTCATATGTTTTTCTGGATTTACTCTTCATCGCAGCAAACTCTGAGTAGTCATTAATATAATACTCAAGCTTATTACAAAGTTCATCAGCATTGTTCGGGGAGTATATGAAACCATTAATCCCATCTTCTATCAGATACCTAAAACCGGTGTTTTCCGAGCATATAACTATCTTATGGAACATCATTGCTTCAGTAATAAAAATCGGCATTGGATCATCTCTGGACGCGCATACCATGCAGTCGCATTTGTACAGATGCTTACTGATTTCGTATCGCTCAACTTCACCGGTGATCGTCACATTATCCGGAAACTCATTTTTCAGCGCTAAAACATCTTCATAAACAGGTTCTCCGGATACTTCTTTGCCAATAAATACAAACTCACATTTGTCGCGTTTTGTGTTGTCCAGTTTTCTTATTGCGTCACTTAGAATATCCTGTCCTTTTCTGGTGTCTATCGTTCCAATAGTCATGATGTTCAGACGTTCATTCAATGAAACACTGTCGCTTTCATAAAAATCCTCTATGCCGTACAGTAATATTCCAGCGGAAATATCGGCACGGAAGCGCTTTAGCGCAGCTTTTGAGTAATTACCAACACAGTAAATATGTATATTTTTCTCAAACAATGCCGGTACTTTATTAATTTGAATATACTCAAACCCCGTGTCACCTTCATGTACCCACCACAAAACCGGAATAGAAAGTCCGTTGAGTTTCTCAATTACTTTCAGGCTTTGTGTAGTAAATGTGTTGACAACAACACTATCACAAAGCGAAATCAACTGTAAAAAAAAGTCGCTTTCAATCAGCTTGAAGTCAATTAATACCGGTATCCCCTCAGCCAATAGTGCCGGCAGCAGACTACCTTCCGTTCTGCAACATACTATTGGTATGCCATCGTTGTTTGCAATCGCTTTTGCGGCGTTTAATAATGCTATGGGAGCTCCGGTTATATCTATCACATGCGAGACCAACAGTGTTATACGTATATTCTCTTTTCTTCCGTGTTTGTAATGCTCATCATACACTATATCCAGCATATCAGAAGGCTTCTTTATTGGAAAGAATATTTTGGAGCCAACATATAAAGTCCTGACGTACTTCTCAAATCTGGGGTCTATTCTTACCAGGTCCACTTCATTTATACTGTCGTAGTAGTCTTCTATTTCATTAAGATCCAGATCATGTGCTGAAAAAATATCAGAATACCCGAGATCAGTAAGCTGCTTTATTATTTCACTTTCAAACTTTTTGTAAAAAACAATTATGGTAACTTCTTCACCAAATGATTTCGATGGCGGCGGAAGTAAAATACCCGTTTTGTCATATGATTTTCCACTTAGCGATTCATCGTTATCCCAAAATCCGGCTACATTTATTCCTTTGCAGGACAAATAATGGAATAATAACGCACTTTTTAAATGAAACGGCATTATTACTACCTTTTTTGAGCCATACAAAGGGCTTTCCATCATTATGTAACCAGCTTTCTTACTGATGATATTGAATTCTTGAAGGGCTCGGGGAAATCATCTGTGAAAGAACTCGGCGCCGACGATGACCGGGGCTTCACGAATCTCTTTTTGAGCCGATTTCCTTCTTCTGCAGTGCAAGAACGTCGTGATGCTTATCCCACATCTTCTCAGAAAGATATAGTAATGTAATATCTTCGCGGTTTCCAATGTACTTTATAAACCAGGAAGGATCGATTACTGAAATACCATACTCTGATTGATTATCGTAGTTTGAGTAGCCATACCCGCACATGTTGTAGTCTTCAATAATTTTATCAAACTGCGGGTCGCCCAGATAAGGATTGACCGCTTGCTGATATTTCGCATACCTTCCATGAAATGTGATGACCAAAACACCAAGACGCTCAAGCCGCTCAATAAAGAAATCCAGTAATTGCCTTGTCTTGCACTCACTTAAGTGCGTTATCAATGACCCACACCAAATTAAATCGAATTTTTCTGAAATTTCAAGTTCTGAGATGTCAGGCTTTGAGTAAACACCATCAACATTAAATGTGTTTACACAGAAATCAACGGCGCTGTATTCCAAATCGCATGCCACGATCTTCGAGTCAAAGAAGCGTGACTTTATCGAGCGCAGTACCCGTCCATACCCACAGGGTAAATCGAGGATTTTAGAAAACCCGGTAGTGATGTTAGCACATAGCGCAGCTATATCTATGCAACGCATAGCGCTTCCGGAAACATAAAAGTAATGCTCCTTGTTGCCGCGAAACATGGTATCATTTGGTGAAATGGTTTCATTGACGGGGTGTTCTTTTTGCTCATTCTCTGATGTATTCATTACACTCCTCCTGTTTCTTGTGATGTTTAAGCAGAGAACTCACATCTATCGTAGAATTGAGGATAATTAAGCACCGGCATTAGGTCATAGATATCATTTGACAAGAAAATCTTCTTGACGCCGTATCCCCTTACTTTCGTATAAAGCTCCGAAACGATTGTCTGATCCAGCGGAAATATAATGACAACATCCTCCGGCATAAGATTGCTAAAGGCAGGTATACTCACTGGTATACCATTAACTGAGTTACCGTTTAAAGCAGAGTTATCCCATAGTTCAGTTGGTTCAAGATACGTTCCTGCAATCTTTGGTACGAGGCTTTGGCCGACTTTACCAAGAGCGCCGCAACCAATTATTCGTCCGTCGATTTTCGGAAACCCGTACGGTTTTCTCCCGAGAATACAATCCGTTATGGCTATGGAGAGTTGCTCATATCCATTGTCTAAAATATGCTCCGCCGTAATACCGGGATCAGGCTTAAAATATGTTCGTATCAGCGTTGCTGCTTCCCCGGCATATATCGATATAATATCCTTGTTGACGTTTTTATACATCAGCGGAAGAAGGATAGAATATTTGTGCGCGAACTCAGCTAATACCTTCCATTTGTTCTTAAGCGCCTCATCAACATCAAGTGTGTTTATGACCTTTATGACCATATTCCTGTATTTATCCAAAAAGTCGATTTTGTAAGAACTTGAATGGTATCCGGATGTTCTTTCAGGATAAACATTATGATTATATAGTGGGCGATCAAGGATTTTAAGCCTTCCTCCTCCAATGATTAGGGGAAGAAGATATCCCGGTTCCTGTGTTGAACGAATATCTGTAACAAAATGTTCGATATCGCTGCACGCTCTTTGGTAACAGGTACGAACCATATATATCCATACCTCAGTTATATATCTTCCGGACAAATACATCTCCATCATTAACGGCGGAGTCGGTATCTCTGAAACGTCGATTTCCGATAGAATCCTATGCTCATCGCCATCGATCACAACTCTGTTAAGAGTACAAGCGACCCACATGTCATCCGGATGCTCATCAAGCCATGTGGCCATAGTAAATACATATTCAGGATCAAGATAGTCATCGCAATCTACCAGACATACATAGTCACCTGTGACTCGCTTAAGCCCCGATTTTACCGCGCCCGGAACACCCTGATTCTCCTGATCGACAATGACTACCTCATATCCTTGCGATTCAAGCTCTGGTTTCCATTCTGAAAGCCGTTCCCTGGTGCCATCAGTGCTCCCGTCATTGACCATAATGAGTTCAATATTGCACCAGTTCTGATCATACACAGACTCCAGCATCATATCGATGTACTTAATTTTATTGAAAACCGGCATAACCATACTGACGTTAGACTGGGATGAGTTTCTCAATTTTTCTCCTGTTCACTTTCTAAGTGATGCCATTGATTTCCACTTGATTGCCTGATGATATTTTGCCAAATATAGCTCCGGGAAAAAGATTTTTAGCGTGTGCTCTTTTATCGTGTCTTCAGCACTGACGACCATACCTCGTTTTACTTGCGACGTCACATCAGAAAACACTCTGTCATTTTTTGGCGAAGACATAATAAATATAACATCGTCGTCTTCAAGAGAATCAAAGTCCGGTTTCAGAACTCTAACGCTATCGCCGCGAATGTCCCACAACTCCGCTGCGCCTTCTTCGTCAAACTGTAAGAACCACTTTGCCCATGATGACATAGCGGCGTACTTGACAATTCTGTTATAGCATTTATACCCAAGCAAATAGTCCTTCAGTGCCGGAATCAGATGATCTTCCAGCTCAAATCGAATAGCGCGTTCAACTATGTTATCCAGCAAATGGCACGGCTCAAAGAACTCAAATATTTTTTTGAAGCGCCCGGCGTCTTTGTATTTTTTCTTTATGGCCAATTCTTGCACGCATCGTTCAAATTCAACATACATTCTAAATCTGTCTTTTAGCTGCTCCTCAACATGCTCAGGGTCGAGACGGTCGATCGCAACATGAGTAAGGTTTGAATAGTTTTCTCGGTAATCCAGGATGTACTTTACACTTTTGCTTTTGCTATGGCTCTCCTTGACTTCACGAAAAAAGTATAAAGGAACATCAATACACTTATACCTCCCCTGATAAGCAAGCAGCGGAATCGCAACAAATGGTTCGTGCGACCAATGCGTATCAGTAAAAAAATTCTCAGTTATCCTGCACTTTTCATAGTAATCCCGCCGTATCATGTATCTCCAGACAGAACCTTCGAACTTGCCGAATATCCATTCAAAAATTATTTTTTCTGTGTTTTCCGACGGCATCTCAAAGTGGACAGGCAACCATTTCTTTTGTCCGTTGTCTTGAGCAAAATGCTTGCTGTTACAGATACAGTAATCATATGTCCCATTTTCATTCAAACACTCTGCCATAGTGCTGCAATACCCGGGATCGAGTTCATCATCGGCATCAACACAACATATATAGTCGCCGGTGATTTTCTCTAAACCTGCCTTTACCGCCGCGCAAACACCGGCGTTCCTCTGGTCGACTATCACCACCTCATAACCACGGGCGATAAACCTCGGCTCATACTCAGCGAGTATGTCACGCGTATTATCGGTCGAACCGTCGTTGACGAGTATAAGCTCTATATTGTCCCACTTCTGAGCGATGATGGAATCAAGCATCTCACCGATATATTCTTGTTTGTTGTAGCATGGCATCACTATACTTACTTTTCCCTGCATATTACTCACCTAACGCTGTTTTGACTTGCGGGAATCTTGCAGCGTTTAATATGTATTCAATGGTTTTGTAATAGTAAACCGTTGCGGGAGTCCCGGTGAGAATAGTTTCTATTTCTGATACGGCGCTTTCCGCTTTGGGGAAAACCAGAATTAAGTCGTCAGTAGACAGCGATTCAAGATCCGGTACAAGCACCTTATCTCCGTCGCTGTTTCCGTCCCAGAGTACTGTCGGGTGATATGCCGTGTTTTCAAGTTTCGGCAAGAGGTATTTTGCCATTTTGCCGAGCGCTCCGTACCCGATAATACGCTTCCACTTCACTTTATCGGGAGTAATCAAAGCTTGTGAGAGTGCCGCGAAAAACGCCTGATACCCTTGTTCATTCAGTTTTGTCGCTGTGAGGTCTATATCGGCGCCATACAACTCATTAAACTCCGCGATCGTCTGCTCTGCCAGTTGAATACTCCTTCGCTTGGTAATATATGGCAATTGAGCAAACAACTCGTAATAGTATGCCAGTTTAGCCATCGCGCGGTAGCTGTTCTTTTCGTTATCGCTGATATTCAGCCGGGAGATTGACCACTGATACAGATAGTCATAGTCATTATAATATTCTTTCGCTTTCCCGAGATCGTCGAACCCAAACAAGTCGCTTGCATAAACATTGTACCTGTAAAGCGCTTCGTCAAAGTATTTTAACTTGCCGCCAGACGCCATAAGCGGAACGGCTATGAGCGGTTCGTATACTCTGCGGTGTTCCGTGCAGAAATTCTCTATCATCTCGCACTTTTTAAGGTAGCCTATGCGCGTCATATATATCCATACAGTCGTCGTCATCTCGCGAAAGATGTACCTCATTAGCATATTATCTGTATCCGGCGTAAAGGGGCGTCCGGAGTCTTTGGGATTTTCACAGATCGCGCCATCTATTTTTTCAACGGTTCGCAGGTTGCATGCCGCCCAATCATATTCGCTGTGGTTGTCGAGCCAGCCCGCCATCCGCGAGACATATTGCGGTTCGATTTCATCGTCCGCGTCGACAAGGCAGAAATAGTCGCCCGTCATGTTGATAAGCCCTGTATGCACCGCTTTACAGCAACCGCCGTTTTCCTGATCGATCAATCTGGTATCAAATCCGCGCGCTAAGAACTTCGGCAGATACTCAGTGATAATCTCGCGGGTCCCATCTGTTGAACCGTCATTGATGAGGAGCAGTTCTATTTTGTCCCACTCCTGCGCGAGTACGCTGTCGAGCATGGCGCTTATGTAGTTTTCCTTGTTGTAACAAGGAACGACCATGCTGACTTTACCCTGATTTGCCTCTTTACCAATATCTGTGTCGTTAGTTTCATGCTCACAATGCCGCATTTGGTCATTAACGTTGGAGCCGCTTCTTATCGGATGCGCGGTGCCGGCTGTCCGGTCTGCTATCCATGCTTCATCCGAAGCCTGCTTCTGTTCAAATTGCGTAAGTTTTTCCCTGAAATGGAAGCGCTCCTGCAATCGCTCACTTGTGCATCGGCTCGCGTCTTCTATAGGTTTGGTGTGGGCGTCATTAAACACAAGATTTCTGGTTTCTTTGTGAGCCAGTGGTGCAAGAGTACTCCATTTTTCTGTGAGGGAATATCGCTTTTTGAGGTCACTCAACCAATTCGAGGAAGTCTCGCTCCCGGTAAACTGCGGTGCGTATATCAACGCGTGCAGCGCCCTGGCTACCGCAATATCGGGGTCGGCGTTATCCCAATAATATTCCTGATCAAAGAATATAAGCTCGTCAGCACTCTCATCAATGAAGCAGTTCGCGGGAACAAGTTCCCAATAGCATCGTCCGTTTTTAGCCGCTATATAAATGCTCTCGCGTATGCTGTCGAATTGCCGGAACACTTCTTCTTTTATCAATTTGCCGCTGACGAGTTTCCCTGCCCAGCAGTCCCACAATGTCGGGAGGTCGAGCCGTTTCATTTCTAATACATCATTCTTGATACTTACGGGTAATGTGTTCACTCCCAGCCTTGCCAACTCTGCATGATTGTCTGCGATTGCCCGAAGGCTGCCCTTCCCCTCGCCGAACACCGCATGCTTATATGCCATACCGTTGTTACAAAGGGTGGTAATAAAAGCCTTAGCTGGTTCGCGGTACGCTGTGATTGCCGCATAGTCCACATTGCATGGCTGGTCTTCTTGACTTACACGCGCTTCGACCAGGTACGAACAGCACATAAACTCGAATGCGCCGTTACGGATGACTTCTTTCCACAAACCGCGCTCGTCAAATTCTTTCGTGTCTTCGTCTTCGGTGAAGATATGTCCGCGGAAGTTCAAAAACTCGTTCGGTAAATAGTTCTGAGAATAGACCTCTCTTGCAAAGTAATGGTTCGTAAAGGGGTAATACCATTTTTGAGCTGAAAATCCCGCTTGCTTCAGCCTTATTTCAACTTCTTTCCTGCTTTCGCCCTTTTGGAATGTGTATGGCATTTGCGTGCGCGGATTGCGCTTCCCTGAGAAAAACTGCAAGCCGTATGGATTCTC
>Ga0123353_10001676_pt1 | contig 27251 bp, 23 predicted proteins | sample TergutLab28metaG_3_FD_92763 | JGI IMG/M metagenome (GOLD analysis project Ga0123353, IMG submission 92763) | Labiotermes labralis P3 segment gut microbial communities from Petit-Saut dam, French Guiana - Lab288 P3 | ecosystem: Host-associated > Arthropoda: Insects > Digestive system > Gut ...
TAGATCAAGGGAATAGGGTTTCGCCATAAGATTCCTCCGTGAAAAAGGCGTTCAATATCCAATAATGAAAGATTACAAAATTCCAAAACTTCTGTCCAGATCAATTCCTGATACGCTCTAAAACCCATGCTATTTGGCATGTTTTTGCGTTGCGTCTCGCACGTTGCATTTTTTGAAGCGCCTGTATTTCAAGCACTTGCCACATTGTGCAACGCAAAAAAACGGACTCTACGCTATAAGAATATGATTCAGTTCGGTCAGCAGTTCGTCCACCAAACTGGGAATATCTGTCTCTTTGTCCAGCAGTTCAATCATAGACGTAATAGGTCGGTCGGCAAGTTCGGCAAGAAACACCGACGGAATATCGCTCAACCGATTGTTGACGTTCCAACCGATTCCGAGAATGCCATATTGAGGTGTCGGGGATTCCAGCAGAATGCCACATATTTTTTTGCCGTCCACGTAAACATCGTTCGGCGGATGAAATTCGATTTGATGTGTCGGCAAGTACCGATTAAGAACGGTCATGACCGACCGGGCAACCGTTGCCGAAAGTATCGGTAATTGATCCCGCATAAGAAATTCCGGCGACAATTCAAAGCCGAGCGACATGAGAAGTGCCCCCTCACCGCTCCACCAACATTTATTGCCGCGTCCGCGCCCCGCCGTTTGCCGGTTCGCAATGACCAAACAAGGCAACTTCGGTTTGATCGACTGTTTCAACAATTCCTGAATCCGGTCGTTCGTCGAAGGAATCTCTTCGTGATACTCCAAGGTTTGAATCGGCAATCTGCCGTTTGCCGTCTGCCGTCTGTCATCGGTCATCTAATTTCCCGCTGCTACTGTTACGGGGGTCATTAACGTTGCCAACATATCTTCGATTTCCTGATCATCTGTTTCGCTTGCTGCTGATTCACCCTGTTCCGGCAAAGCAGGAACCGCCAGATTCAATGGCGGAACATCTAACTGTGATGCCATTTTACTCGACGGTTCTGTATCCGCTTCGGAATCCGAATCGGCTGTCCCTAAATCGGCTTGGGCAATTTCCGGTGGAGCGGCTACATCGGGGAGACCGGGCACCGACCATGGAGCAGTTTCTTCCATCTCGCCGGTATCAGGTATTGCCGAGTCAAAATCGGACTCCGACAAAACCGATTCGGTTATCGGCGATTTTTGTACCGGCGGATCGGGCACAACAGGGGGAGCAACGGGTACTGATAGGGGGGGCAATGATGCTGGTGGGGACGAAGGAGCGAGGAAAACTGCCTTTGCCTGATCGGCAAGCCCCATCTGTTGGGCAGTCTCGAAAAACTGGGACATGGCTTGAAATGCCGCTCCGAAAACTGCTGTCATTGTCTCGCAACGTTGCTGATTTTCTTCCTGTCCCGCCACGAGTTGTTCGCTTTCAACTTTGGATTCGCCGATCAGTGTTTGTATTTTGATCAAACTCTGTTGAGTGAGTTCGACATCTTGCTTGACTGCGACGGATTCGGCAGCAAGGTCGGCAAGTTGCTGGGTAAAGCCGGTTACTTTGTGGTGTAGGTCGGCAATGCGTTCCGTGAGTGGTGCCATTTTCGGCTGGATAGCCGCTACTTCTTTTTCAATAGCCGCAAGTTTTTCGACGACGGAATTCATATTCGTCTGATTTGTTCAAACAATCAACTCTGTTTTCGCAGTATAAAGTACCCGATTTTCCGCAAAAGTCAAGCAATCCAGCGCCAACCGCTAGAAAACTCGGATGGAAAACCTAAACTTGTCGACGGACTGCCACGTAAGCAAGGGATGAGCCGCAAGTGGAGCGCAGCGAAAATTGCGGGTTGCCTAACCGAGACGGACATAGTATAATGGCCAAGGATAGGCTCGCGAGAAGTGCCGTATCGTTTGATTCGTTTTTGATTTTTTCCGTCATGAACCGAACATTTTGGATTGATTTGATTCGTGTTGTCGGTGCATTTCTCGTTGTTGCGATCCATGTGAGTGGACGCGTTGCCGGCGGATACGCAGTTGGAGAGAACAGCGAAGTGGTCGGAACATTGGGGTGGTTGGTTTCCCTATCTATTTGCTCTTTGAGTTCTTCGGTTGCCGTGCCCCTGTTCGTAATGGTGAGCGGTGCGCTCCTGCTGGGACGCAACGAGGAAACGATTCCGTTTTATCGAAAACGTTTCGGAAAAATTTTGTTGCCCTTTTTGGGATGGAGTTGCATTTTTATCTTGTGCCTCTGGCTTGCCGGACGAGGATTCAAAGACGGAACGCCGATTACGGTGATCACTGCCCTTGGAGCGTTTCTTTCCGGGGGCATCAGCGGACACTTTTGGTTCATGTATATGCTCATCTCGTTGTATTTGGTGGCACCGTTTCTCTCCGTCCTCGTCCGCAATGCCTCGAAAACCATGTTAACCTGCTTTTTGGTTCTCTGGTTCATTGCCATCGTCATTTTCCCGGTCGTCGAAAATGTTGCCAAAGCAACGCTGGGCATTACGGCAATCGCCGAGAACTTCCGTTTTGAACTCGTTTCCCTTTGGGTCGGATTCTTCGTTGCCGGTTATGTCCTCAAAGATGTCTTGATCTCAAAACGCTGGGCAGTGATTGCCCTTGTGATTTGGTTTTGCTTTGCTATGACAAGCCCACTTAACTCTTATTATTTACGAATTGCGCACGCAGATTCCTCGATGACATTCCTTTGCATTTCCATGGGAAAATACGTTATTCCCATCATCTCGCATCAAGTTACCCTGGCACTGATTGCCTTTCTTGTTTTACGGTCTCTTGGCGACATTCCTTCGCCCTCATCTTCACCATTCGGTCGGATGATCATTATTGCTGCTCCCTTGACATTCGGCGTTTACCTTTGCCACCATCTTGTTTTAACACCCACCATGGAAATTCTGGATAGAATTCTTGGATTGGGATCAACTGGATCATGGCTCGTCGTACTTTGTGCCATTCCCATTCTGACCACCTTCTTCTTTGTTGTCAGTGCAGGGGCTGTGTACTTACTTCGCCGGAGTCGATACTTGAAATTCCTTGTACCCTAACCGAAATGGAGCGAAACGGAGTCCGAGCCGGAGCAACACCTAAAAGAATCTAAAAATATTCCCCCACCGGGCAAGAAAGTCTTTTAATTTTTGACATGGAATAGCGAAATGAGGTAAAACAAAGCGGCAACGAGAACAATCGTTGGTCCGGTAGGATAGTGCAACCAAATGCTCAACAGAAGTCCTAACCACGATGCCAGAAATCCGAACAGGATTGCCAATAGTCCTATCGGCATCAGACGTATTGCCCACCGGCACGCCGTTGCCGCCGGCAGTGTGAGCATGGCGACCACTAAAATCACTCCGACAATCTGAACCAACATAACGACGGTCATGGCAGTCAATACGAGAAGCAACAGGAAATAAAACGCCGTCGGCACACCTCTGATTTGGGTGAATTCAGGATCGAAACAGACCGCCTCGAACCGCTTGAAAAACGTCAAAACAAGAGTCAGGACAGCGAGACTCAAACCGGCAACGAGCATTACGTCTGTATTGGTAATCAAAAGAATGTCGCCGAAAAGATAGGACGCAATGTTTCCGCTGCCGGGAGTTCTGTCGAGCAGAATGATTCCCCATGCCATGACTGTTACCCAAACGACACTGATGATGGTGTCTTCCCGCTCTTTGGCTTTGATTTGAATGATTCCGATGAGAACCGCCGACAGGATTGTAATCAAAAAGGCAACGAGCATCGGGGGGCAGTATGCGGCAAAAATTGTCGCCGCCAAGAGATACTTTAAGTAGAGACCGGCACCGATTCCACCGAGTGCGCAGTGAGCAATGGCACTGGCAAGATAGCCGATGCGGCGCACCACCACGAACGTTCCGATGAGTCCGAAAGGAATTGCCGCTATCGCACTGACCAAAAACGCCTTCTGCATAAAAGGATATTGCAGAATGTCAAACAAGGGGACAAAATTGTGTTACTACTGTGCGTTCAAGTCCCTCATTATACCATACCTTGTCCATAACGGGAAAACATGGTACACTCCACCCACAATCAGGACCGGTTTTTTAGAAAAGGAAAGTCCAATGATAAAGGGTGACATCGGCAATTTAGTGAAAAGTAGCAGTTTGATTCTCGTCGTTTTCTTTTTGGCGTTACCGCTCGGCGGTTGTGGTGCATCTGCCGATTCTTCGAGTCCGTCGGCAGTCGTGAAAAAGTATTTTGCCGCCATCAAACAGGGAGATGTAGAAACACTGAAGGAAATTCCCTCCCCCCATTGGTTCAATACGGCAAACAGTCCGATATTCATTGGTGCGGCACGAACAGGCTTGAAAGAACGAGGCGAGATAAAAGGTTGTTCCCCCACGTTTTACGGAGACAACGTCATTGTTCAAGTTACCTTTGAAAAGGGAGAGTCTACCATTGGAAACGTGATCTATGCCGGTTTGGCAAAGATCGAAGGAAAATGGATCATCGAGACAGTGGTGCCGGAGGTACGTAAAGACATAGTAGTGCAAATGTATGTCAAACGAGCGGAAGAGAATAGTGTGGAAGAGTCAACCGAACAGTTGCCCGGCATAGAATAAGAACACGTCGGGACATCCGGGGACTTCGCTGCGCTCCATTCCGACTTTTGTTCCTTGCTGACGCGGCGGGCTCTGTTGGGAACTTGAAAATATCGATTGATACTCTATACTCATAGAAAAGCCTTGCTCTACAACAATGATTTGCGTTACGATAGCCTGCGGCAGTCATACTCGTATGACTGCCGAACACCAGCGGCTCGCCGACAAAGGAATCAACTTGGTCGAACTCCGACTCGATTTTCTGCGCCGCGAACCCGATTTGAAACGGTTGATTCTGTTCCGTCCGACAGCGACAATCATCACCGTTCGGAGGCAACAAGACGGCGGACTCTGGCGTGAATCCGAAGAAAAACGGCTCACCCTGCTCCGCTCCGCCATCGCCGACAAGCCGGAATTCATCGATCTTGAAGTCGATATTGCGGACAAGATTTTGCCATTCGGAAACACCCGACGAATCATCAGTTATCACAATACAGAAACGATGCCGGAAAACCTTGACGGTCTGCATCGTGAAATGTTGGGGAAAAAACCGTACTTCATCAAAATTGCCGTTACTCCGAAAACAATCGAGGAGATGTTCAATTTCCTGAAATTTATTCAGCAGAAAAACGATGCCGCCCGAAAACTGTCCGGCAACAAAGGAATCCGTGTCGTCGGAATCTGTATGGGGGAAATGGGCAAAGCCAGCCGAATTCTTGCCAAGCAGTTCGGCATGCCCTATACCCATGCAACGTTTTCCGAAGATCGAATCATTGCGCCGGGAATGCTGGTTTATAAAGACCTCCTCGATCTTTATCATTACGAGCAAATCAATCAGGAGACCACTGTTTACACCATCATCGGCAATCCCCTGGGACACAGTTTGAGTCCGCTGGTGCATAATCGGTCTTTTTTGGAACAAAACCTCAATGCAGTTTATGTCCCTTTTCCCTTGGAGAGTTTTAACGTTGCCGATTTTATGCGTCTCGCACCGGAATTCGGCATTCATGGAGCCAGTGTTACGATTCCGCATAAAGTTGCTGTCTTGGAGCACTTGACGAAAATCGACCCCGCCGTCGAGAAAATTGGGGCTTGCAATACCATTGTGTTTCGTCAGGGGGAACGGATCGGTTACAACACCGATTATATGGCGGCAATGTCGGGCATCGAACTTGCACTTGGAGGCAACTCGCTAGACGAAGTGAGCGTTTTGGACAACAAGACGGCGCTCGTTTTGGGGTCGGGGGGTGCCGGCAAGGCTTTGGCTTATGGACTTGCTCACCGTGGAGCCTTGGTTACTGTGACGGATGTTGATGCGGAACGTTCCATGGAGTTAGCCCAGCACATCGGCGGCGAATATATCAACTGGGATATTCGGGGGTCGGTACAGCCGGATGTTTTAGTGAATTGTACGCCGATAGGAATGCATCCGAACGTGAATGAAACGCCCTACGCTAAATCGTTGATCCGAACAAGTATGTTGGTCTTTGATGCAGTTTACAATCCCGAACACACATTGCTGATAAAATCGGCGCAGGACAAGGGATGCAAAGTTGTAACCGGCGTGGAAATGTTCGTCGGTCAAGCCTGCTTGCAGTTCAAACTGTTCACAGGTCAGAAAGCGTCTGCGTCGATGATGCGAGATATGGTTAAAGAGGCTATCATGAAAGCGAATCGTGGATGACCTATCATTGACATCCAGAAAAGAAAGAAAAGAGATTACAATGGCACAGGAAACGCAGGAATCGACCGTTGTTCGGCTTGTCAATGACATCCTTTTGGAGGCGATTCAATCGCGGACAAGCGATATTCACATTGAGATTAACGAGCAGGAAATTTCAATCCGCTATCGTGTTGATGGCGTTCTGATCCCGCAACAACTCAGTCCCGAAATTCTCCAATCGGGCATTATGGTTGTCAATCGCTTAAAAGTAATGGCGAACCTTGACATTGCCGAACGCCGTCTGCCGCAAGACGGACGCATTACCGTCAAAATCGGCGGACGGGACATTGATATTCGTGTTTCCGCTATTCCGTCGCTGTACGGCGAAGGAATCGTGATGCGGATACTCGACAAAACTTCGATGAAGTTTTCCCTGCGAGGACTGGGAATGTCTCCGAATAACTACGAGGTGTTTTCCAACCTGATCCGCCTGCCGCACGGTCTGGTTTTAATTACCGGTCCCACCGGAAGCGGCAAAACCACCACGCTGTACAGTGCTTTAACAACGGTCAACAAGCCGGGCATGAAAATCATTACGGCGGAAGACCCCGTCGAATACCGACTGGGTGGAATCAGTCAGATTCAGATTAACGAAAAAATCGGTCTGACGTTTGCTTCGCTCCTCCGGCGCATTTTGCGGCATGACCCTGATGTCGTTCTGGTCGGCGAAATGCGGGACCTCGAAACGATAGAAATTGCATTGCAGGCGGCGATGACCGGACACTTGGTATTTAGTACGTTGCATACCAACGATGCAGCAGGAGCCTATACGCGGCTTCTTTCGCAAGGTGTCGAACCTTTTCTGGTGTCGAGTTGTGTGGATGCCGTTATTGCTCAACGCCTTGTGCGCAACCTTTGCCCGCACTGCAAAGAAGCCTATGATCCCGGTCCCGATGAAGTGCCGGAAGATTTTCCATTGAAAGCGTTGCAAAGGGGGCAAAACTCGGCAGTTCGTAGCGTTCTGAAAGGGGGCGGTGGATCGCACGACGGCAAAGTATTCCGTGCCGTCGGTTGCGTGCATTGCCGAAATGTAGGTTACAAGGGGCGCAGCGGCGTGTTTGAACTTCTTTGTTCTTCCAATCGTGTTCGGGAATTGGTCGAACATAATACAACGGCATGGGAAATTAAACGTATTGCTGTTCAGGAGGGCATGTCAACTCTCCGAATGGATGGCTGGCGCAAAGTGTTAGCAGGTGAAACGTCCGTCGAGGAGGTCGTTCGTGTTACAAAACCGGACTCGTTAGTGCCTCATTCGGCATCCAATACCTGACCGGGCAACAAGGCGGCAATCCCACTATTTTTCCGTGATTTGAGCGGGATTGCATTTTGTCCCAAAAATGGTACACTGTGGGGACGCTTGGTTGTGTGCAATCACGATTTTCAGACATGTTCTCAAAATTGTCCGGTTTATTTGGAGTTGTCTTGTTAAGTGGAACTGTCGTTACCGCAACGCTGGTTTTGTTGATAGTTGCACTTTCCGTTTGTGTCAGATTGTATTTGTTACTGCGTAGGGCAGCGATAACCCGCGAAGAATTGGCTGTTGCCAATCGGGATATGGAGGCGGCTGTAAAAGCGAAGAGTGAATTTCTTGTGGACATGAGCCACTCGATCCGAACACCGATGAGTGCCCTCATCAGTTTTTCCGAAATTCTTACCCAGCGAGTCACTCAGAATTGTAGTGTCGAGTTCAAAGAAGAAACCGAAGGAATTCTCGACATTATCAAAAAGAACAGCCGCGATTTGCTCGACACCATCAATGACGTTCTTGATTACGTCAAAATTGATGCCAACATGCTGGCGATGGAATCCGTCCCCATGTCGATCAAGCAGGTGATTCATGATGTCTGTCAAATTGAAAAACCGGGTGTCGTCGCCAAAAATCTGGACCTTTCCATCAAATATCATGGCGAAATTCCGCTGCTCATTTTAAGTGATCCGATACGAATCCGGCAGATTCTTTCAAACCTCATCAGTAATGCCATCAAGTTCACCAGTAAGGGAACCATCGTTGTCGTGTGTGAGGCACTCAGTGACCATGATGCTGAGTCGACGACGATAAAATCCGCCGCTCCAGTAAAAGGGGCAGATGCCCCCTTCGGGACGGAAGTTCCTTTTTCCGCTTCGTTAATCCGACTCAAAATCAGCGTGATCGACACTGGTGTTGGCATTGCGCCAGTGCAGATTCGGGAATTATTTAAGCCATTCAAGCAATCAGGGGCATCGATTTCGCGTGATCGCCGTGGGACCGGACTTGGGCTCAGTATTGCGATGCGATTGGCTACGCTTTTGGATGGAACGATCGAAGTCGAGAGTGTGCCGGGACAGGGAAGTGCTTTTTCGTTGCTGTTGAATGTCTATGTCCCACAGGGGACCACTGACGCATTGACAGGGGAGAGCAATGTTTCGCGGCACGGATCGCAATTGGTTTCGGGACTTGATATTCGGATACCGACTCAAACAGAATCCGCACCACCGAATGAACACCAACCGCTTCAGAATACGAGAATCCTCGTCGTGGAAGATATGGCAGTGAATCAGGTGATCATCTCGACGTTGCTCCGAGATGCGGGCGCACAAGTGGAAATTGCCGACAATGGAGCAATGGGTGTTCAGAAAGTTTTGCAGGATATAGACAATGGGCTTGTTTTTGATGTTGTGCTGATGGATATGCAGATGCCCGTGATGGATGGTTACGAGGCGACCGCCTATTTGCGCAAACATGGTTACGACCGCCCCATTGTGGCAGTTACGGCACATGCTCTGACAGGGGATCGGGAAAAAACACTCCAAGCCGGTTGTAACGACTACGTTGCCAAGCCAATTGACAACCAGACATTAATCAAGATGGTCAAAAAGTATATTGCCCCTTGATCCGTGAGACCTCGTAAGGGAGCGTTCCAATTTGCTGGCAGAATTTGAACGCCCCCAAAGTTCATTTCCGGCGGGACGGTCTCTTGCGTTTTCCTCTCCGGCAGTCTATAATGGAGACGGAACGCTGGGGGTATCAGACCGGTAGCGTGTCCAGTTCACTTTGAAAAAATCGCGATGACATCAAACACACCATCATCCTCGCATGCTTCCGCAAGAATTGCCAGCATCACTCCGCAAGGTCTCTACAATAAATGTATGGCTCTCGCCAGCAACCTCTGGTGGAGTTGGCATCCCGAAGTCATTAGCCTGTTCCGCTCGCTTGATCCGATTCGATGGCGGCAGTTAGGACATAATCCTATTGCCCTCTTGCATGAATTCACACCTGAACGACTCGAAATTCGTGCCGCCGAACTGGTACTCTATACCCGGATTGACCAAGCGTACCGCCGGATGACCAAGTATTTGGAAACCCAAACCACCTGGGCAAGACGGAATGTCGGCGTGCTGGGTTCGCAGCCCGTTGCCTATTTTTCGCTGGAATTCGGCGTTCACGAGTCGGTGCCGATTTACTCCGGCGGTCTCGGCGTACTCTCCGGCGACCATATCAAAAGTGCAAGTGGTCTCGGTGTGCCGCTCGTTGCCATAGGACTCTTCTACAATCAGGGATATTTCAAGCAACACCTCGATATGGATGGTTGGCAGCAGGAAGAATACCTCGATACTGCTATTCAGTTTCTTCCGCTCAAAGGTCCGGTCGATCCAAAGGGGAACAAAATTACCGTATCGGTTCAGACCCGAACCGGCACGATTTACGCCAAAGTCAGGCAGGTCAATGTCGGGCGGGTACAACTGTTGCTCCTCGACACCGATATTGAAGAAAATGATCCCCAGGACCGGCTCCTGACAAGTCGGCTCTACGGAGGAAATAACCGGACTCGCATCCGTCAGGAAATCGTCTCCGGGATAGGCGGTGTCCGAGCACTGCGGGCTCTCGGTATTACGCCGGGTGTGTATCACCTGAACGAAGGACATAATGCCTTTGCAACATTGGAAGCGGTACGTCAGCGAATGGAGGAAGATGGAGCTTCGTTTCGGGATGCCTCCAGTGAGATTGCTCAAAAAACGGTCTTTACCACCCACACCCCTGTCCCGGCAGGGCATGACCGCTTTGACAGCACATTGATCGAGGAACATCTGGGACCGCTTCGGGATCAACTGGGCATTGATCATGGGCACTTGATGTCACTGGGTCGGGTCGATCCGAGCAACCACAGCGAGCCGTTCTGCATGACGGTGCTAGGTCTGAAAATGTCCCGATACGCTAATGCCGTTGCGTCGTTGCACGGTGTGGTGTCTCGAAAAATGTGGCACGGTCTTTGGTCCCAGTTGCCCGTTGAAAAGGTGCCGATTGGACACATTACGAATGGGGTTCACGTTCCGAGTTGGATGGCGTGGCAAGTCAACACATTGTTCGAGCGGCACTTACCCTCCACGTGGTCGGAGGAATCATACGATCCGAAAGAGTGGGAGGCAGTTCTCAACATTGATCCGGGGGAACTCTGGGAAACACACAGTGCCTTGAAGAATATGTTGGTTGCATTTGTCCGTCGCCGGGTCAGCCGTCAATGTCGCCGGCGCGGTGAGGCAGACGAGGTCATTGATCGCGCTCGGACTATTCTTGATCCGCAAATTTTAACTATCGGCTTTGGTCGCCGTTTTGCGACGTACAAGCGGGCAACGCTGGTGTTGAACGAAATTGATCGGATGGCACGAATTTGCAATGATTATGAGCGTCCGGTTCAGTTTATCTTTTCGGGCAAGGCACATCCGGCGGACAATCCCGGAAAAGAATTCATCCGAACGATTGCGAATCTGCGGAACGACCCCCGATTTGCGAATCGGTTTGTCTTTATCGAAGATTATGACATCAACGTCTGTCGGCACATGGTCCAAGGGGTTGACGTTTGGCTCAACAATCCGCGTCGTCCGCTGGAAGCGTCGGGAACGAGCGGCATGAAAGCGGTACTGAATGGTGCGCTGAACCTGTCGGTTCTTGATGGTTGGTGGGCGGAAGCCTACGATGGCACAAACGGCTTTGCCATCGGTAAGGGAACAAGTCATGTGAATGACGAAATTACGGATCAACGTGATGCCGAAAGTTTGTTCGACGTAATCGAAAACGAAGTCGTGCCGCTCTTCTATGATGTGGACGAGCATGGATTACCGGTGAAATGGATCAAGCGGATGATGAATTCGATCAGCACGTTGGCTTGGCGGTTTAGTGCGCACCGGATGGTTGCGGACTACACGACGGAAGCCTATCTTCCCGCCGCCGGCGGAACCAGTTGCCAAGTCGAACGGTAAGCAATTCAGTGAGCGGGCGGTGCCAAAACGACCAGTTTGTAACGGGGTACGGTATATCCCATCGGTAAGTTCTTGCGTAAAGACTCACCGGCGGACGTATTGGGCATGGCATAAGTCCGCTGCTGTTATGCGGTTTGTTGCCTCTGCTGACACCTTACGGACTCGTGGACGGGCGTTTTTTCTCTTGACTTGATCGGTAAATTTACCTACTCTTCACCTCTATGGATGCCCAATTTGCCGTTGATCTTTTTCGTGATGCTATTTGGATGGCATTGATGATCGTGTTGCCGATTCTCCTTGCCGGTACCGTGATCGGCTTGCTCATCGGTTTATTTCAGGCACTCACCCAAATTCAGGAACAAACGATTGCCATCGTCCTCAAAATCATCATCATGGTCCTTGTGATCGCCTATACGATGCCGTGGATGACCGAAATCATGATCGAACACGGAACCAAAATTTTCGAAGACATCCCGAGAATCATTCCCTCTGAAGAACAATGGACTGGTGGCATTTAATTGACACATCACGGGTCTTGGTCTATGTGCTGGTGCTTACCCGAGTCAGCGGACTCGTCATTATGGCTCCCGTAATGAGTGCGGTCGATGCCCCCATGCAGTTTAGAGCATTGCTCGCCTTTGCGTTCTCATTGACGATCATGCCTTCGCAGTGGTTCGTGGAGGTGGTCGAACCGGACGCGTTGCCCGCTTTTGTGATTATGATCGCTGCCGAACTTCTCATCGGACTGGCAATGGGACTCGGTTTATACATTCTTTTCGCAGGAGTTGCGCTGGCAGGAGAACTCGTCGGTCACGTCGGTGGCTTGCAAGCCTCGCAAATTTTTGATCCGGTTTCCGGTGATCAAGTGCCGCTGATGTCAAGAGCGTATCAATTTCTGGCAACCGCAGTGTTCGCTCTGATCGGCGGATTGAACGTGACGGTAACTTCAATGCTGGATACATTCGCAACCATTCCCCTCGGCACGATTGGATTTCAGCCGGACGTTGCCTTCTCGCTGGTCGTTATCTTGAACACCAGTTTTAACCTTGCCCTTCGGGTTGCCGCACCGGTTTTGATTGCAACGTTGATTTCCATGCTCGTGATGGGATTGCTCAGCAAGACGTTACCACAGTTGAACCTGATGTCCGTCGGTTTCGGTATCAACAGTATGCTGATGTTCGTTGTCTTCAGTTTGACACTGGGGACAGGAATGTGGTGTTTTCAGGAACGTATCGGCGACGTATTTGAAGTTCTTTTTGCTGGCTTGCACACAACAATCGACACCGGTTTGCTACCGTAGTCGTTCCTTGCACACATTACGCCAAATCCCGATCCTCAAACAAAAGCAACGAAACGACGAGCAACGCTCCGCAATAGAGCCCCGCATACAAAATCGCATAGCCGACGTACAGCCAGGGTACAGCCAGGTCCATAGCGACGGCGGTTTCCATATTAAAATGATCGAGACACGGCAGTACCACACTGACGATATTTGCAACAAAAACGACCATCGGATTCTGCCCTTCTGACGCTTGAACAATGACTGGCGCAATGTTACCCAAAAGATAAATCATCAGCGTTAATGTCAAATTCGGCAACAGCGGCAACCGGGTCGAAATGGTAATCGCAATCGCCGCTAAAATGACCGTTTCCAGATAGGCAAGAGCCATACCGGGCAAAATGTTGTACACGGCTTCAAAACATTCAATCGCCGTCGGGACATCCTTGGACGATTCTCTTGCATCATAGACAACTTTATACGAAACCGTATTAAGAAAAAATGTTCCCAGTATGAGGAAAAGGAGTGTAACGGCAATCATCACGCCAGCGTATTTTCCGATGATAAATTTTGTCCGGCTCAACGGCTTTGCCAGAGCCATCAAGGCGGTTTTGCCGTCCAGTTCATCCGCAATGGTCGAACTTGCCGTCCAAACAGCAAGAAAGACGGCAAACAGTTTGACGACCGTGAGTCCCTGAGTGATCACCAGTTTAATGTCCTCCCCCAACGTGTTGTATGGGATGAGGAGGAAAATGAACAGCGCAAAAATACCGACAAGCGTCAGAATGACAAACAGGGGTTGAAAAAGTGCTTCTTTCGCCGTAACCCAGGCGACGGCACCGACTTTCGGCAGACCGTTACGGAGCAGGAATACGGCGATTCCAAAGAGGAGAAACGCCAATACGGCTCCGAGATCAATATATTTTAGTCCTTGAATCCAAGTGGGAATAACTAATGCGGCAAACATCGGCTCCGGCAATCACAAAATAGTATCGAATGAACACCGGTATTGTAACCGTTTGCCCCTACCCTTGCAAGGGGTGTGTCGCTCCGCCCAAAACCTCATTTTCGGATTCCTCTGAAAAATCTCTTGTCAAAGAGGGAACATCGGTGTATAGTGAACGTTAGGAGCCTCATCCCAATAGGGATGGATCGCTCGGCAGAATAAAGCCGTTTTCTCTTCGTCGGCACTCCTACGGAGTGCGATTGCAACTTAAATCGCCGGTCCATCTCCGGCGAAAGCCTATGATCGAGTTAATCCAAATTTTCATTATCGCCATAGCCCAAGGCATCACGGAATTCTTGCCGATCAGTTCGTCGGGACACAATGCGATCATTGATCATATTTTCAACCGCATCGGCTATCCCTTGACCGAAGATAGTATGGAGTTCATCAAACTCGACATCCTGCTCCACGTCGGGTCGCTCATTGCCATCTTGGTCGTCTTTCGGCAACGGATTATCGACCTGCTCGGTAAAGACCGGCGGTTGATTCCCATGCTGATCGTTGCCACGATTCCGGTAGGCATGACCGGACTGGCGATTTACTTTTGTGCTCCGTGGATTAAGGACAGTATGCTGATCATCTCGGCTTGCTTCGTCGTAACCGGCATTTTGCTTCTCGTTACGGTGCGGCGTGCGGAAGGGGAAAAAATGTGTTCGACCATGCCTTGGAAAGATGCGATCATCATCGGTTGCGTGCAGGGGATTGCCATTTTGCCCGGTCTTTCACGGTCAGGCACGACCATTGTTACTGCGTTGTTTTGCGGTCTCAAGCGAGAAGAGGCGGCGACGTTTTCGTTTCTCTTGGCGATCCCTGCCATTGCCGCCGGCGGATTGTTGGCGTGCGTTAAAATGATCAAGCACACGCCGGAGCCGGGTGCTGTCGAATTGTCAGTTTGGCTTTTGCTTCTCGGTGCGTTGGTCAGTTGTGTTACCGGCATCATTGCACTCGTGTTCCTTTTGAATTGGCTCAAAAAGGGAAAACTATGGTACTTTGCCGTTTGGGTATTTGTCATGGCACCGCTCACGTTGGTACTGGCGATTTTACCGATGCCGGAAAAAAATGAACCGGCACAACCTCCCATTGACGTGCAATCTGTTGATGGCTTCGATCATTTCGAGTTTCGCTGTGTCTAAAAGTTGGACTTTTCCGCTTTCGTTTCCCCGGCCAATGCTTTTACTTTTTGATCGAGGTTCTGAATCCGGTCGTCCCACTCGATCCGCAGGTGCGAAACAAGCGGTGCCGATTCGATTGGCTCTGAACGCTCTACAATGTTTCGGCAAAAAATATCCGATCTGACCGTATGTAGTGCCCCATAGCGGTCTTCAATCGTCAGCGACTGCTTCCGGCACAATTTTTCACATGGCTCTTCCGGCTGTAAAAATTGCGTTCGCCAAAGACAGTGTTCCATCGTAAAAAGTGGGACGCGTCCCACTACGATCTGTTCGACTCGCTCCGGCGGAACAAGTTGCAAAAGGTTCTGCATTTGCTCTTCATTGACATCCAAGCCGAATGTGATCCGCTCTGCTCCCCAGTCGAGCATCTGATAAAATGCAATGTCGTTGATCACATTCAACGAAAAATCAACGATGACCGGTACATTCCGATCCCGAAAGAATACGAGTTCCTCCAAATTTCGGGCAAGTACGGCATCCGGTTGCAAGTCCGCTATTTTGTGCAGAAATTTCGATTCGCCCGGCTTCACAATTCGCGGAAGCACCGCCACGAACTCCGCCGAGACATTCCGAATTGCCGCCGCCGCTCGTTTGTAATCCTCCATGCTGCACAGTTCCGCATAAAAGGATCGGCAACCAATTTCTGTCCACTTTACCAACGTTTCCTCTTCAAAATGTGCCGATTCCCGGAAAAGGATGTGGAGAGCCGGAATCGTTGCCAAAGCCGGAGTACCGGCTAAATACTCTGCTGCCGACTGCCGGCTGCCGACTGTCGGCTCCAACGTATATTCGGTAACCGCATACGGTTTGTCCATTGGATACTCATCGAGTCGGGTGAGCATTTCGTGCCGCAGAGTTCCCAGTACGCTCAACGGCACCATTGGACCGCCAACAATGTCGGCTTCAACGTTGCCGAGCGAATAAATCGTTCCGCCCAGCCGATCCAGTTGCTCTCGGAGCATTTCCCATGTGAGCGGATGTTTGCGTGCCGGTTCAAGATTATCCGTGCCGATCAGACGGATATTTGCCCCAAGTTTGTTGCTAACAAAAAATTCTATCGGCTTACCGACTTCTGCCCGGACTTTGATGTCCAGCGGCACACGTCGATGCGGTTGCGACGTTTTCCACGTCTTCTGTATTGCCCGTTGCCGACGAGGATCGTCGGTTTTCCAAACGGTTTGATGTTCCGCAACATATTGGGCATCAATCGAATTGTTCGCAAAGGTCAGCAGCACTTTTGCTCCGCCTTCGGCTTCTTTGACCGATTCTTTGCGGCGGATGATTTCATAGACCCGACCGCCTTGCGAGTGTTCGGGCTTGTCTGTATTTTCAAAGACCACGCCATCGCCGCAACGTACCGGAGCGTTTAATTTCACGACGGCGGCATCGCGTCGGACTTCGAGAACTGTGCCGAGCCGGGTGCCGCGATGGGATGTAACGTCTCCTGAAACGAGTCCGTGCGGGTTCGTACCTTCAAGCCAACCGGTCGAAAGTCCGCGAGAAAATGTTTGTTCAAGATTCCGCATGGAATCGGCTACCGAAAATGTATCTTCAACCATTGTGAACTCCGTGATTGGGGTATTTTATCAAACACCGATCAGAGCCGCAATCGTTAGATTACGCAAGAGAGCCGACGACAGTGTCGCCGGACAATCACCAAGCCGAAATGGAGCGCAGCGCAATGACGAGGGTCTTTCGCTGTTGCCGCCGGTAAAAAAGTCATCAGATCGGTGGACAAGACCTAACGTGAACATACACAAAAGGTTATGTCAGAATGAGTGGAAGTATTTTTACTGACATTTTTTACTGACTCCAAAATGGGCAAAAACTGGTTTTACTGACTCATTTACTGACGTAAAGACAGGAATTGGACAGAAATGACCAGCAAGAGTTAAAAAAAGAAAGTGCTATAACTCCTTGAATTACAGCACTTTACGATTATTTGCAGGGTATTGCAGGTGTATGCAACTTCCCTACCAGTGCCGAAAAGAGGACTCGAACCTCCACCCCAAGTTACTGAGACTAGGACCTGAACCTAGCGCGTCTGCCAGTTCCGCCATTTCGGCAACAGGAGTCATTCTAATCCTTTTATGCTTTTTGACAAGAGGACCATTTTCGTCCCTCATCAAGCAGGGTTTGTGAAAATTTGATGGACGTTCCCAACAGAGCATTTCAGATCATACGTGCAATGCATCACCGTTACATTGCCATTCGCAGAGAAATAGGTTACACTGATCCCCATGCGGTTTCAGCAACTCTTCACCCTGCTACGTCTGTTTTTTGACCGTCGTGTTACAGACACACCACGCCGAGTCTTTCGGCAATTACGACAAGAAGGGCGACTGCGAGGTGAAGCACGCAACAAGTTGTCCCGAAGTCTTTGGCACCGCTTGATGCTACTCCGCCATGCTCTTCGTTGGCTCGATGGAGAACATATCTCCCGACACGGCAACCGCTGGGTGCTGAACACTTTTTTGCCGCCGTTTCCCAGTCCGGCATTCGACCGGCTATTCACGAATCAACTCTCCGAACGAAAATATACACCGGTGTCTGCATACCTTGCCGTTACAACACGGTGCCCGGCAAACTGTTGGCATTGCAGTCTCAAAAACCGAGCCGATGCTGAACTGCCGCTCGACCTTTGGCTCCGAACCATTGAAGGCTTGCACGGCATTGGTGCCAGCATTTTCGGTTTGACCGGCGGCGAACCGCTTCAACGGACAGACCTTGCGGCAATAATCCGGGCGATTGTTGGCGGCGGCGGTGAGGCAATGCTTTTCACGTCGGGCATCGGTTTTGATGCAGCACGTGCTGCCGAACTAACAGATGCAGGACTTTGGGCGGTCTGCGTCAGTTTGGATCGAGCGGACAAACACGAATACGAACAGTTGCGTAACATTCCCAACGCAATGGAAACGGCAGAAAATGCGCTGATTGTCGCCAAGAATGTCGGGCTATACACTTGTGTTAATTGCGTAGCAGACAGAGCGATGGTCAGCGAAGGAGGGTATCTGGAACTGTATGAAAAGTTGCGGGAACTTGGCGTGGATGAATTGCGATTGGTCGAACCAATGCCCTGCGGTCGCCTTGCCGACATCAATGCCGATGCAGCGGAGTCGCCGTTCCTGACACCGGAACAGGTCGCAGAAATACGCCAGTTTCACCGCGAAAAGAATCGGCAACTGAAAAAAGATGCCAAAGGTCGATTGCCGCCGAAAGTGTGTGCATTCAACGAGATCGAAAGTCCTGAACTCTTCGGCTGTGCGGCGGGAACCCGGCATTTGTTCATCGACTCGGCGGGCGAAGTGTGTCCTTGCGATTTCACGCCGCTCTCGTTCGGCAATGTAACGAAAGAGTCCATCGACGTGATTTGGGATCGTATGTCAACGGCAATGAAACGTCCGCGTCGACATTGTTTGGTGCAGCATCAATCGGCATTGATACGAGAGGCGACTCGTGAGCGGACACCCGCTCCGCTTGAAGTCAGTCTGCAAACGGCGGTGGCGTTTCCCGATGAAGAACTGCCCAACTTTGTCCGGTGGATTGAGACGTGATTGCAGTATAGCAATCCGCCACCGACATGATAAAATACCCTCCATGTCCAACGAACGCATTTCTCCTACTCCTGCTCAACAGCGGTTGGTCAATATCGGTGTGCTGATTCAGTTCCACCTCGCGGCAATTGGGCACCTCGTTGTGTGGCTGTGGATGCTCATTACTGTGATCCGAACTCCTACGCCTATTCACCTATCTGACGCTGGATACGATTCTTGGTTTATCGCTTCGATATTCGTTGGAACCGGCATTCCGATTTCGTTCGGCATATTGGTTGCCGTTTATATCCTTTTTCGATGTCTCCTTGCCTACGCCAATCTTGGCACCGCCCTGACGGTCATGATTACGTTTAATGTCCTTCACGCGAGCATTATGGGACTCGTGGGACTTGGCTTGATACCACTTTTTCTCATTGTTCCGCTACGTTTGGCAATTCCGACAATACTCTATTACTGCGCCCTTCGTTCTTACAACATCACCAAAATTAACATTGCGAATGAGAATGCTCGTCCTTCACGCCAACCAACATCACATATCGGTGCTCCCAACCCGTGGTGATTTTATCGAGTACCTCTGCGAAAAAGTCCCGAACCTGCCCCGGTGAACGTAGCGGAAGGACAGCATCAAAACCCGCAAGAATACCGGTGCCGAGCAGCCAATCGAGTCGATTTTTCGGCGGCGGTGCTATCGGAACAGCACCTTCGTCCAAAAAATTGATGCGAAAGCCACTCCGCTTCAATGCCGTCGTGAGAACCGATGCTCCTTTCGGAAAGCGAGGCAACAGGGCTTTGTTCAGTGCATCGGGATACCGACGCATCGCTTGACGGAAGGTCTCAAAGACGACGGGCATCGTATCAAAGCGGTTGACTACGAGTGCTAAACTTCCACCGGGCAGCAATATCCGGGCGGCTTCGGTGATGATCGCCGAGGGTTGGGAATAGCCGATTGCCCAAGCGGAGAAGATCAATGACGTGCCAACCGGGGGGCTAACGCCGCCCCGCTCTTGCGCTTTCAAAAATGCGAGCATATCGCCGATCTGGAATTGAGCATCCGTTAGTTTTGCTTTGGCACGGTCGATCATTCCCGGTGAAATGTCAACGGCAACAATCGGGGACTCTGGATATTTTTCACGCAAAACGAGTGTCGAGTTTCCGCTGCCGCAACCGAGTTCGATAATCAACTTACCTGCTGCAAGAGTAGCAGGTAAGTGTTCGTGGAGTCGATTCGTCGTTGCCCGCAGATGCACTGCCCAGCGTTCGTCGTAAGTATCGGCAAGAGCATCGTAACTGTCCGCGACATCGGCGTTGTTCATCCAGACTCCCAACACAGCGAGGCGTGCCGCCCGAAGGTTCAATCGTAAGCGGTTCCAGTATTCACGAAACATCGGCGGACTCCTCATTTTCTTGTGCCGTGCTTTCTCGTGACATGCGAAAAAAGGAATAACATGCAACCGAGTAAAGCACAATCGGAATTGCCAAACGCGCCGGTACGATGATCGTCCAGCACATGAGGAGTGCATGCAAAACATTGAGCGAAATCATGGTTACAAGAGCCGTGTCGAAATTGACGTAAGCAAGAAGACAGCGAAAGAGAATATAAACGGCGACCAAAATGCCGAATGATATGGGTATTCCCTGATAAACGAAAATCTCGATGATAAACCCACCTTCTCTGTACCATTCTTCGTATGTCCAACCTTCAGGAATGGGCGGATGGAGCAGTTCGTTGAACATCTTCAACCACACGACGAGATGTCCAACTGCCGCGAGGTGGAACTGGATCAGCATGCCGATATTGACCAATCGGTGTTGAGCGAGAGTGGGTGGGATGCGTTCTTGTGTCATAAATTCTCCTAATTCTTCATCTTTGCCCACGAATCCCGAAGAGAAGCCGTGCGATTGAAAACCAACTTGTCCGGTGTTGAGTCCACCGAGTCCACACAGAAATATCCGATCCGCTCGAATTGATAACGCTCCGCCGTCGTTGCTTCTGCAAGACTCGGTTCCAACTTTGCGTCGGCAATCACTGTTAGCGAATTAGCATTCAGATAGTCCTTATAGTCCGTCGGGTCTTGTGGATCGTCAGGATTTTCCTTCGTAAAAAGCCGATCATACAACCGCACTTCCGCAGACAATGCCTGTTCCGCACTGACCCAGTGGATCGTTCCCTGCACTCGCCGACCATCCGCCGATTGCCCGCCGCGAGTTTCAGGATCATACGTGCAATGCACTTCCGTTACATTGCCAGCCGAATCCTTCACGCAACCCGTGCAGGTTACATAGTAAGCGTAACGAAGCCGAACCTCTTGACCCGGCGTGAGACGAAAATACTTTTTCGGAGCATCCTCCATAAAATCGTCCCGCTCAATGTACAGCACATTCGAGAATGGCACGAGCCGAGTGCCGTCCGCCTCGTTTTCGGGATTGTTGACCGCTTCAAGTTGCTCCGTCTTGCCTTCGGGATAATTGTCGATGACCAGTTTGATCGGATTCAACACTCCCATCCGACGCAGTGCCCGCTTGTTGAGATCGTCCCGAATCGCATTTTCGAGTTTGACGACATCTATCGTACTATTCATTTTCGCAACGCCGATCTCTTTGCAGAAAGCACGAATTGCTTCCGGCGTATATCCGCGCCGCCGATAGCCGCAAATCGTCGGCATGCGGGGATCATTCCAACCGCTGACGAGTCCGTTTTTGACGAGTTCCAGCAGTTTTCGCTTGCTCATGACTGTGTACGTCAAGTTTAGTCGGGCAAATTCGTACTGGCGTGGCAACCATACATTGTCGATGTGTTCGAGGAACCAATCGTACAGCGGACGGTGATGTTCAAACTCCAACGTGCAAATCGAATGCGTGATGTTTTCGATGGAATCTTCGAGACCGTGTGCCCAATCGTACATCGGATAGATGCACCATTTGTCGCCGGAGCGATGGTGCGGCATCTTGATAATTCGGTACATCACGGGATCACGCATGTTGAAGTTCGGCGAACCAAGATCAATTTTCGCTCGGAGCGTGCGTTCTCCTTCGTTGAATTCTCCGTCCCGCATTTGTCGAAAGAGTTCGAGATTCTTTTCGGGAGAGAATTCTCTGCCTGCACTGGGAGTCATCGGTTTATCCGGTGTGCCACGATTGAGTCGCATCTCTTCCAGCGTTTGATCGCAAACGTATGCCTTGCCTTTCATAATCAGTTCTTCCGCCCAGAGGTACATCTGCTCGAAATAATCGGAAGCATATCGAACCTTACCAGTGAAATCTTCGTCGGTAAGCCATTGGACATCTTCGATGATCGACTCGACATACTCGATTTCTTCTTTGGAAGGATTCGTGTCATCGAACCGGAGCGTGAATGTGCCGTTATACTTTTGTGCCAATCCGTAGTTGAGGCAGATGCTTTTGGCGTGTCCGATGTGCAGGTATCCATTCGGTTCCGGCGGAAATCGAGTAGCGACTCTGCCGCCGTGCTTATTGGTTTTGAGGTATTCCTCAATGATTTGCTCGATAAAGTTTAGGGATTGTCGTGTTTGCGTTTCGGTCATCTATGCGTTGAACTCGTGCGGTTTTGCCCCATTATACCGGATTTTGAGTGATTGCGCACAGAGCATTCATGAAAGCCGTGAGCGTAACAATGTGGGGCAACCGAATTGCCGAAGATTCCGATGTGCTTTCGTCAAAACACCGGGCGACTCGCTTGTCGCCGACCCACTTTGAAACTTGCAATCGGACTGAGAGAATCGGTATTGCGATTGTCCTGCCGATTCCGTAGAATACTCCGGGGTGAAGGACGGAGCGTAGCGAAACGACGGATTGGTGTTGTTTCGTCACGTCGCTGCGATCCGTCCTGGCGATTACGTCTCTGATTGGAAAAACAGATTCAACACAACATTATGAACACAAAAACAAGCATCGCAAACGAAATGAGCAAATTTCAGGCAACCGTTTGGTTCTGGTCGGTCGTCTCTGTTTTTGCCGCCCTCTGGTTTTTACTGCCTGCCTTGTTCCACACGGGATATAAACCGGATGTCATTGAGTTGCAATTCATCGCTAAAGAATGGGTACTGGCTACACGTAAACATCCGATGCTCCCTGCCTGGATTTTGGAAGTGATCAACATACTCACGAACCGAGCCTTTATTGCTCCATTCATTGCGGTGGCACTCTGTACTGTCATCACACTCTTTTCCGTGTGGCGGCTTGCCCGAAAGGTACTGTCCGAACGGCTTGCACTCATCGGTACTTTTAGCATGTTACCCTTTTGGTCTCTGACCGTCGAGTCAACGAAATACAACCAAAATTCGGTGTTAATGGCTTGCTGGGTGCTCACGATATTGATATTTTACAACGCATTCCAAACGAACAAAAAACGTTGGTGGATTGCTGCCGGACTCACTCTTGGATTCGGCTTCCACGCAAAATACTCGATGCTCCTTATAGCCGTTGCAATTCTTTTGTATTCCCTTTGGATTCCCCGCTTTCGCCGATATTGGCGAGAATCCGGTCCGTGGTTGACCATCGCCATCACATTCGTTGTGTTTCTTCCACACCTGATTTGGCTCTATTCGGTGGACTTTTGGGCAACCACTCACAATGCGCTCGGACGCGATTATCAAATGGAGACCGGAACTCGTTTGTACTATCTCCTGAAATGGCTTGTGAGGCAATTTGGATTACTCCTATTCTCGCCCCTGTTACTGTTGATACCGTGTCTCGGAAAAAAGTGGAAAATACAATTGCCGAAATCAGACAGCGATAAGGAAATGCTACAATACCTCCTGTGCTGTATGGCGTTTCCCTTTATCGTGTTTTCTCTTTTTGCTGCCTTGACAGGTCCGATTAATTCCGACTACGGATATACCATCTGGTTTGTACTGGGGATTTACTTGCTATTGCGTTTTCAGCAGAGGGATCACGTGGATACTTTCCGATGGACTCTTTGCTGGACTTCCCTGGCGGTATTCGTGATGGTGGTTGTTTTTATCGTCCAAGCGGTTGGGTCCCCCTATCTGATGGGGACAGCACGGCAATTTCATTTTCCGATGCGGGAATTTGGAGCGAAGTGCGATGCGATATGGTCTTCCCGATGCGATACGCCGTGCTGTTACATCAGCGGCGACTGGTGGCTCGCAGGAAATGCAGCCTACGCGATGAAAGCCCATCCCCGCGTGCTTTTTTACTATGGCGGTCTGGAAGACCCGAAAGCCTTGCCAACAGGAACCTGGTCAACGGACGATGACGTAAACCAAAAAGGGGGGATCATTTTGTGGAATGCGTCGGAACAGCCGCCCGACTGGGTTCACCGCCGCTTTCCGCAAGCGGAAGTATTGCCGGAAATACTGGAATTGCCGTACAAGACCCATGCAAAGATTCCGCCTCTACGGATCGGTGTTGCGATTATCCCACCGATTCAGTAGAATACCCCAGAGTAGCAATCGTATGATTGCGTGAGAACAAGCACAACACACATGGACGTAAAAACAAACACTACAAGTGAAATGAGCAAATCACAAGCAACGGTTTGGTTCTGGACAATCACGTTAGCCTTTGCGGGTCTATGGCTACTTCTTCCGAGCCTACTTCACCCTGCTTACAAGGGAGACACCGTTGAATTGCAATTCATCGCCAAAGAATGGGTGTGGGGAACAACGAAGCATCCGATGTTGTCGGCTTGGATGCTAGAAATTGCGAACATTTTGACCCGTCGGGCATTTGCGGCACCGTTTATCGTGTCAGCTCTTTGTACCATTGCCATGTTGTTTTCCATTTGGCAGTTAGCCCGGAATGTTCTGTCTGAAAAGTTTGCACTCATCGCTACGTTTGTGATGTTGCCCTATCTGCCCTTTACGCTTAAATCGTACCTATACAATCCCAATACGGCATTGATGACCTTCTGGGTACTCTCTACTCTGACGTTCTATTATGCTTTTCAAACGAACAAAAAACGTTGGTGGATTGCCGCCGGTCTCGCGCTGGGCTTAGGACTTCATGCAAAATATCCCATCGTCCTTTTGGCATTTGCAGTACTTTGTTATTCCCTGTGGTTTCCCCGATTCCGTCAGCACTGGAAAGAGACCGGTCCTTGGATAACCGTGCTGATAGCCTTCGTAATCTTCCTTCCACACTTGATTTGGCTCTATCAGACGGACTTTATCACGATCCGTTATACCAAACAAGCCGTGAGCACAAGACCTATACTAGGCGGCTGGGCAGATCATGTGCTTTGCCCTATTGTTTTTGCGCTGGGCAACCTTGGACTGTTGCTCGTTTCTCCGATACTGCTGCTCGTCCCAATTCTTGGTTGGCGTTGGAAACGGCGGCTACTAGAAAATAACACAGAAAGGGAAACATTGAATTATCTCCTTTGTTGTATGTGTATTCCTTTCCTCTTCTTCGCTGTGTCTATGGGAATGAAAGGGATCGCTCGTACCACTTATGGCTTTCCGCTTTGGTTCTTCTTAGGGGTCTATCTTTTGTTACAGTTTCAGCGTCTGGACAATAATTTTTCCTTTGTACGTTCGGCAAAATGGATTTCATTTGCCGTATCGGTATTTGTAGTGGTCTTTATCATTGGGGCAACGATTGAACCTCATGTTACCGGTAAACCGAGTCACATTCACTATCCGATGCACGAACTTGGTGCGGCATGTGATCAACTTTGGTATGACCGATTTGATGTTCCGTGCCGATATGTTACAGAACTCGGTTATCTTCATGGCAGTTTTGTTGCTTATACGATGAAGGATCGTCCCAGTGCTCATGTACACGACACATGGTCCGGCGTTGGTCCTGTTCCAATAGGAACTTGGGCAACAGATGAAGACGTAAACCAAAAAGGGGGCATCATTTTGTGGGGAGCGTCGGAACAGCCGCCCGACTGGGTACACCAACGTTTTCCGAAAGCGGAAGTGTTGCCAGAAATACTGGAATTGCCCTATAAGACCGGCGCAAAGATTCCGCCGCTGCGGATCGGCATCGCTATTGTCCCGCCGCAATAACAGAAAAATGTAATACGACACATAAATTTAACACAACACATGAACACAACGAACATTACAACCGATATGAGCAAATCACAGGCAACCGTTTGGTTCTGGACTGTTGTCGGTCTTTTCGCAGTAATCTGGGTATTGTTACCCACTCTGCTCCACACGGGCTATCGGAACGATGTGATCGAATTACAAAGCATTGCTCCTGAATGGGTGTGGGCAACCAAAAAACATCCGATGCTGCCCGCTTGGATTTTGGAAACGTTAAACATCCTTACATGCCGTTCCTTTGCCGCTCCTTTTATCGCTTCGCTGTGTTGTACCATGCTGGCTCTCTGGTCGGTTTGGAAACTTGGTCGAACCGTTCTCGGAGAGCGGCTTGCCCTTATTGGGGTGTTTTCACTGCTGCCCTACAAATTTTTCACAAGCGAATCCGTTTTGTACAATCAAAACAATGTTCTGGTCGCCTTTTGGTGTTTATCCATTTACCTCGTTTTTCAGGCGTTTCAAACGAACCAGAAGCGGTACTGGATCGGTGCAGGCATTGCATTGGGATTGACGTTTCATGCTAAATATCCGGCACTACTCCTTGTTGCTTCGATTCTCTCTTATATGTTCATGCGGGCAGACGGACGTAAATACTGTCGGACACCGGGACCCTACATTACGACGCTGATCGCCTTCTTGGTATTCCTGCCGCACTTGATTTGGCTCTTTTATCATGATTTCGGTCCGCTTACGTATGTTTCGGAGAGCGGCACACCTTACTCGAAATGGTATCAGCAAGTTCTCGAACCCCTTTTTTTTGCTGTCAGACAACTTCTCTATTGGATTCCGACGCTTATCATTATGATTCCGGTCATCGGCTTCTTCTGGCAATGGAAAGTGCAGCGGCAAGAACAAAGCCGTGCAAGGGAATGTGAAAAATTTCTCTTCTATTGTTTTATGATTCCGTTGGGATGCCACATGCTCTACGGCGGGTTTCAGGGTGTCCATCTGCGAATGGCTTACGGCGCACCCTTTTGGGTTTTCGGCGGTCTCTGGCTTCTGTTGCGTTTCCAAACAGTAAAAGCACCGGCGCAGTGTTTTCGACAGGCAATCCTACTGACGATTGCGATCCAGTTTTGTGTCATTGTTGGGTTTCTCATAACGTTTTACTCGGGCAAACAACCTTCACTCGTGTACTATCCCACGCGTGAATGGGGAGCAACCTGCGGACAACTGTGGCATTCGCGTTTTCCTCATCTCAATTGTCCGTACATTGCTGGTGATGATTACTCGATTGGTCATGCGGCATGGGCGATGTCTGGGCGACCGAGTGTCATTTTACGGCAGGGAACCTGGGCAAGCGATGACGATCTCAACCGAAAGGGAGGCTTGATCGTCTGGGAGAGAAACGATGCGGACGAAGATATGCCAGCAGCACTCCGTCGCCGTTTCCCAACGGCGGAAGTGTTACCTGATACACTGGAATTGCCGTACAAGACCCATGCAAAGATTCCGCCGTTGAGAATCGGTATCGCTATCGTTCCACCCACAGCAATAGAACAATAAGGTTTCCGTCAGAAAATCATTATACTGTCATTTCATGGGCATCACGAAATGCGGTACAATACTTTCAGTGTAAGCGTTCCACGATCCCCCTGTGTTACTTTTTTGGCGGCTCATTCACAGCCTCTCAATTCCTCGCCATCCATTTATCCGGCAAGAGCTCATGGAGTTCCGCGTGACTGCCGAGATCCGCCA
>Ga0123353_10001677_pt1 | contig 27245 bp, 22 predicted proteins | sample TergutLab28metaG_3_FD_92763 | JGI IMG/M metagenome (GOLD analysis project Ga0123353, IMG submission 92763) | Labiotermes labralis P3 segment gut microbial communities from Petit-Saut dam, French Guiana - Lab288 P3 | ecosystem: Host-associated > Arthropoda: Insects > Digestive system > Gut ...
AATATTTTGAATGGAGGAAAACAAATGAAAAAACGCGTACTACCCCTATTGCTGGCAATGGTAATGCTCTTTACCGTACTTGCCGCATGCGGACCCACGGACGACACCCCCGCTCCCACAACGCCACCGGCAGACACCGGCGGAGGCGACACTGATGCACCGCCACCACCACCGCCGCCACCCCCTGAACCCGGTGACATCAGAGAACTTCCGCGTAATGAGACGTTGTACTTCAATGGTCTCAACTGGGGTCGACCCAACGGTTGGAACGGCTTCTCATCAAGCATGAACAATGCGCTTGCGTTCAACCAGGAGAACTTCGGTGCTCGTGTACCCATGCTTGAATCACCGTATATGTTCAACATTCTTGACGGTAAGTTATATCCGCTTCTCGCGGACGGTGACCCCGTTTGGAACGCAGACCAGACAGAGCTTACATTTAAAATCAAACCTGCGGCAAAATGGAGTGACGGCACACCTGTCACAGCCCATGACGTAGCATTCACATGGGGTCTTGACGGTAATGTTCAAGCCGTCGCCGCAGGCGGCTTTGCCGGAGCCATTGATGATGTTATTGCCGTAGACGATAGCACAGTTCTTGTAAAAGCAGCTCTTACGGATGACGGTCTTCCGGTTAACCCACTGGTTGTTCTCACATGGCTTGTTCAAAACCATGTAATGCAAAAAGCATGGCTGGAAGATCTTATCGCGCGTAACGGCGGAGATGCCGAAGCAATGGAAATGGACCCGGCAGAGGACATTGTATTCTCAGGTCCGTACGGCCCGTACTTCTTTGATGATACTATCGTTATCATGATCCGTAATGACGACTACTGGGGTCAGGACTCTTCCATGTGGGGCAAGCTGCCCGCGCCGAAGTATCTGGCACACAACCTCTTTGAAGACAATGCCGCCGGCGATGTTGCGTTTGCGGCAGGTCAGGTTGATGTAAGCCAAAACTTTATAGCCAATGTTCAAAACCTCTGGCTGGAGCAAGGTTTACCGATTTCCACATACTTTGAAGATGCTCCCTACGGTATCGCGCTCAGTATGCCGACAGCATTCTTTAATCTCGAGAATCCTAAGCCCGGTCTTGAAATGGTTGAAGTCCGCAGAGCTATAGCAATCGCTGTAGACTATGACCTCATCATCGCAAACGCTATGACAAATCAAAGCCCGACCTTTGCACAAGTGCCGCGCTCTCTGATGAACCCGACTCCGGGTGAGCAAGCGTTGTATGACAGAGCGCAAGTCGAACATCTGCAATGGGTTGGAAACCAAGTCGATGAAGCAAACGAGCTTCTGGACTCGATTGGCTTAACAAAGGGTGATGACGGCTGGCGTACAATCAACGGCGAAAGAATGTCATACACCGTCAGTTGCCCGCATGGCTGGACCGACTGGGAAGCTGCAATGGAAATCGTAGCAGCAGCCGGCGAGAGCATAGGCATCGAACTGGTTACATACTTCCCGGAATGGGATGTGTATCAGACCATCGTAACAGTACCCGGACACCCGGAAAAGTACGATATCTTCATGATGTGGACAGACTCTGCGTCACCGGCACAACCTTGGAGCCGTATCCGTAACCTTATGACCAATGAGTATCTCGATTGGGGCGTCAACTGGTCAGGTAACTGGGGCGGTTACAGCAATGACCGTGTTGAAGAGCTTCTTGCGCTTATCCCGGTAACAACAAGTGATGCGGAAGTCAGAGCTATGTACACAGAGCTTGTCGAGATTTATCTGACAGATATCCCGTCTTTCTCACTTATGTACCGTCCTGCACTATTCCACGCTGTTAATGAATCAGTATGGACAGGCTTTACGGAAGCAACCGACGGCAGAAATGTACCTCCGATGATTTGCCTCAACGGCTACGCGATTGCCGACCTCTACAACCTCGAGCTTGTAGGATAATCTGACCGATACCCGTGAAGGCGGCTATGTTCATACGTGGCCGCCTTCCTCTTTAATTCCTAACTCAACCGGGGGTGTTTGCTTATGAACGAACAAAGTACAATAACGCGAATTACTAAAAACGGCTATTTCAAGTATTTCTCAAAAAAAATCATGTGGTTAGGTATAACCCTTATTGCCGCGGTTATATTAAACTTCTTTTTACCCCGGTTAATGCCGGGTGATCCTATTGCCGGCATTGTTTCACGAGTTGCGCAAGGAGTATACGATCAGGCGGCTCTGCAGGATATGTATGAAAGATACGAGCGTGCGTTCGGACTTGACAGACCTGTTCTTGAACAGTTTTTCATTTATATCGGAAATCTGTTGCGCGGTGATTTAGGACTTAGCTTCAGCCGTTACCCGCGTCCCGTTGCCGATATAATAAGCTCCGCACTGCCTTGGACACTGGCGTTGCAATTTCCGGCCATTATTGTGGGATGGACAATAGGTAATGTGCTCGGAGCACTGGCAGCATATATCCGCCGGGCTTTTGATAAAACACTTATGCCGTTAATGCTGTTTGTGGGTGGCGTTCCCGCCTTTGGCATGGCAGTTATTTTGCTGTCCATATTTGCGATTAATCTTGGATGGTTCCCTGTTGCAGGAGGGTATGCTTTCGATATGATACCCCATGCAAGCTGGGCGTTTTTTATGTCTGCTATTGACCACTGGTGGCTTCCGTTCCTCTCAATTGTACTCATTGCGATAGGCGGGCAGGCACTGGGTATGCGTTCAATGTCAATTTATGAGCTCAATGCCGACTATGTAAAATACAGCCGTTATATGGGTATTAAAGACCGTAAAATCGTACGTTATGTTTTCCGCAACGCCATGCTGCCGCAGGTCACGGGTCTGGCACTTCAGATAGGGACAATGATAGGCGGAGCGATAGTTGCGGAGATAATATTCTCATACCCCGGACTCGGCACGACAATTATGCTTGCCATCAGGACAGGGGATTACCCGTTGATATCGGGCGCAACCCTAATTATTACAATTATGGTGCTTTTGGTAGTGTTTATTTTGGATATAATCTACGGCCTTATTGACCCGCGTGTTAAGGCTTCTCAGTTTGAGTAAGGGGGATAGACTATGAAAAACCATATTCGACAGGTTCTTCGATCGGGAAAGTTTATGACAGGGTTTATTATCATTATGCTTATTCTCCTCCTTGTAGCTGTTTACCCGCTCCTTAATCCGGGAAACCCGCTGGAAATGATAGGGTATAACTCATTCGTAAAGCCGGGGGTATATTTCTCGCTGTACGACAGCTTAGATATGGAAAGCAGACATGTATACAGATTCAGGCTGGAGGGTGCCGATGAGCTTCGTATATATAACAAATTCGGCACAGAAGACAGAATCGCAGTAAAGGAATGGCTCGTAAGGTATGGGGAACGTGAAGGAGTACCGGGTCTAACAGAAGAAGAAATCGACGTTGACGATAGATATCAGCTTTTAGATCTTTGGTGGGAGCACTACGACCCCACTCTGCGCTTGGGGATGACTATTGCCGCCAGCAGAGTATACCAACGCCTTGATGCCAGAGTCGCAGGGATTTTTAACCTTGAAGACTATAATGTCTATACCATCTGGAATGAGGAACTGGAGGAATACGAGGTTCATCAAACAACAGTCGTAAACGATGACTATGTCAATGTTAACGATATAGCCAATAGGATATGGCTGCCGCTGGGAACAGAGAACTTCGGTCGTGATGTGATGAAGCAGCTTGTCCATGCTATCAGAACATCGCTAATGATTGGTCTTGTAGCCGGGACGATTGCGACAGCTATCGGATTATTGCTGGGTCTTGTCGCCGGCTATGTGGGCGGTATAGTGGATGATATTATTATGTTTTTTACAAATCTTTTCACAGTCATACCGGGGATAGTGCTTCTTATATTGATTTCTTACAGTATCGGTCAGGAACAACGCGGGGCGATGACTGTCGCAGTTGTCATCGGTCTTACATCATGGATATGGACGGCCCGTTCTGTACGTTCACAGGTCATGTCACTGCGCAGCCGTGACCATGTAAACCTAAGCAAGCTGAGCGGTCACTCGATGCCCAGAATCGTGGTGCGGGACATCCTGCCTTACGTGGCGTCATACGTTGTAATGGCATTTGTGCTGCAGGTCTCATCCGGCATCCTTGCCGAAGCGGGTCTGTCAATGCTGGGTCTCGGTCCGAAAACGACTGATGTTCCAACGCTCGGACTGATGATGAACTGGGCGATGCGCTATACGGCACACCTCATGGGTGCATGGTGGGCATACTACCCGGTGGTCGGTGTAATTGCATTGATATCATTCTCGCTTAACCTAATGAACACAGGGCTGGATCAGGTATTCAACCCGCAACTGAGGGAGGGTTGATACAAATGACAAATCACAAGTTAGAAATAATAACTAAAGACGAGGGTTATGTTTATGGGTAATATTATGCTTGAGGTTAATGGCTTAACTACAAAATATGTAACCCGTTTCAAAGAGAATGTTTATGCTGTAAGTGATGTTTCATTTACTCTTGAAGAAGGGCGTTCGGTAGGTATTGCAGGCGAGTCGGGGTGTGGCAAATCAACACTTGCACTTAGCTTGATGGGATACTACTTCGCGCCTTTGCATTACATCAAGGGTGATATCATAATCGATGGGAAAAACATTTCAGGCATGAAGCCTGATGATGTCCGGAAAAACGTGCTGGGTACTGAAATCGCATATATACCACAAGCAGCGATGAATGCTCTCAACCCCACGCGGAAAGTAATTAAGTTCATCGAAGATGTCATTCGCGCACATGACCCGAAAGCTACAAAGAAAGATATCTTTGATCTTGCACGCCAACGGTTCGAGGTGCTAAACCTGCCCGTGGAAACACTTTACAAGTATTCGGTGGAGCTGTCGGGCGGCATGAAGCAGCGAACTGTAATAGCTGTTTCCACAATCCTTTCTCCAAAGGTGCTTATAGCAGACGAGCCTTCGTCAGCACTTGATGTTACAAGCCAGAAGATGGTCATCAAGATGATTCGTGATTTGATGGATTTGGGGCTGATTAAGTCCATGATATTTATCACCCATGAACTGCCTCTGCTCTACAACGTCACAGACGATATTATGGTCATGTACGCTGCACAGCTTGTCGAGTCAGGCACGGCGGATCAGATGATTTTTGACCCTTTACATCCTTATTCAAAAGGGTTGATGGGCTCCATATTGGTGCCGGAGGATGGCACAAGGGATGTTAAGCTGGTCGCGATACCCGGGACACCGCCAAACTTGAAGAAGCCTCCTGAGGGCTGCCGTTTCGCAGAGCGTTGTGTATATGCGACACCAAAGTGCAAGGTTTCCGGTGTTGCATACCACGATTTCGACAATAACCGCAAGTGCCGTTGCCATATGAGCGAGAATGAGCTAAGGGAGGCGTATGCGAATGAGCAGTGATAATATTGAGAAAGCATATAGCAAGGAAAACAGGGAGTTATGCCTGAGCGGGAAGGGTGTAACAAAAGTATTCGGTTTTGGCAACAGGAAAACTCTTGCTGTTGATAACGTAGACTTTGAGTTTTACACCGGGGATTTGATTTCCATCGTCGGTGAATCGGGCAGCGGCAAAACAACACTGATTAAGATGCTCCTCGGTTTAACAAGCGTCACTGACGGAAAGATTTTCTTTATGGGCAAAGAACGTGACATACGCACGCGCCAAAAGAAAAAGGAGTATTGGAAAGGCATACAAGCAATTTTCCAAGACCCGTTCTCTTCGTATAACATCTTTAATAAAATCGACTCGGTGCTGCTTGACTGCATCCACATGCGCGGCGGGCGCAGGCTTAAGAAAAAGGAGAAAATCGAGATGATGCGCGAGGCTTGCAGCTTCGTAAATCTCAAGTTCGATGAAATGACCAACAAGTACCCCTTTGAACTTTCGGGCGGGCAGATGCAGCGACTGATGATTGCACGGATTTTTCTGTTAAGACCGAAAATCCTGCTCGCTGACGAGCCAACCTCGATGATTGACGCTTGCTCACGAGCAACAATACTCGACATGCTCCTAAAGCTGCGTGATGAAATCGGTATGATGATAATCTTCATCACACACGACATGGGGCTTGCCTACTACGTTTCCGACACGGTGTATATAATGGAGAAGGGCAAATTTGTAGAATATGGCTCTGCTGACGAGGTTGTACTCAACCCCAAGGCTGAATACACAAAACAACTGCTCAATGACGTACCAAAAATCCACGACCCATGGGAATTTTCAAGAAACCGCCGCGAGGTTACTGCACCCGATTGAACTGAAGAGTTTGTTGAGGGGTTGGGATAATTTACCGCTCTTCTCTAAAATAATTCGTGCCGCAGGATTTTGGTTGTGAGTGGTCTTTGCTTTGGCGGATGCTTGTTATTATCGGTACCAGTATTGTGGCGGCGAAGGGGAGTACGTTGTATACTTGTTGGGGTATGCTTGCGTTTGGCAAATGGTTTTGCAACCAGGGGCCTAAGTATAGCCAGAGTGCTGATAAGCCGCCGAAAAGGAGTGCTCCTATCATTGCTCTTGCCGGTCTCCATGCTGCAAAAATTACCAAAGCAACTGCAATCCATCCGCGCCCTGCTATAATGTTATTATCCCATGTACCGGCAAAGCCGCCGATGGTTGCCATTGAAATATAGACACCGCCGAGTCCGCAAATCCCGCCGCCGACGCTGGCGGCTATATATTTATACTTCGTGACATTAATTCCGACTGCGTCTGCGGTTGCAGGGCTTTCGCCGACGCTTCGCAGGTTGAGTCCGGTGCGTGTTTTATTAAAGAGAATTATCAGGATTACAGCGGTTATAATTGCCAGATAAACCATAAAATTATATGAGAAAAATATCCTTCCTATGACAGGTATATCGCTGAGAGTTGATATGTTTATTCCCGAAAACATTGTCTTTGTCGCATCGTCAACGGTTGTGCGACCACCTGCTCTTATACCAAGCAGCTCGCCGACCAGATTGGCTGCACCGATACCAAAAATCGTCAATGCAAGACCTGTGACATTTTGATTTGCTCGAAATGTTACAGTAAGAACGCTGTAGATAAGCCCGCCGAGCGCACCCGCCAAAAAGCCTATCAGAACTGCCAGTGATGCCGAAACAAATCCCGATAATCCGGCACCTGCGGCCGATTCGTAAAAATACGACGCGGCGATTGCGGCTGCAGCACCCATTGACATCATACCTTCAACGCCTAAGTTAAGGCTTCCGGATTTCTGTGTAAGTATTTCACCGAGAGTTGCAAAAAGAAGCGGAGTTGCCGCTATAACAGCCATAAAAATGAAGTTAACAAAATCAAAGCCTCCAAGCATTACAGTGCCGCTCCCTTCTTGTTTCCTCTAAAAATCAACTTATAATTCAAGAAAAATTCGCAGCCGAGCATGAAGAATAAAATCAATCCTGTCAACAGTTGCGCGGCGGCTTCGGGTATACCATATATGGTTTGGATAGTACCCGATCCTTTTTGCAAAATGGCAAGAAAAACTGAAATCGCAATCATTGCAGCAGGGTTTAGTTTTGCAAGCCATGCGACCGTTATCGCAGTGAAGCCGACGCCTCCGGTTACACCCTCGGATATAGTAGAGTTTGCCCCGGCAACTGTTACAAAACCGGTGATACCGGCAATTGCTCCCGAGATGAACATCGTTCGTAAAATTACCATTTTTACATTAATACCCGCATATCTTGCTGTTTGAATGCTCTCACCTACAACGGTGATTTCGTATCCCTGCTTGCTTTTCTTCATGTAGATATAAACAAGTGCCACCAAAACAAGAGCGATTATCCATCCTATGTGCACTCCGAAAACTCTTGGAAGACGTGCTGCCTGATTAAACATTGAAATAACGGGGAAACCCATCATTCCGGGGTCGCGCCACGGTCCGAACTGAAGATACCGGATTCCTTCGAGAGCAATATAGTTAAGCATCAATGTAAAAAGTGTTTCATTTGTATTCCACTTAGCTTTGAACACAGCCGGAATCATTCCCCATATCCCGCCCGCAACCACTGCAGCAATAAACATTACTACAAGAAGTACGGGAGAGGGCATGTTCTGATGATGAAACAGCGCAAAATAGCTTGCAGCCGTCGCACCCGCAATAATCTGACCCTCCGCGCCGATGTTCCAGAAACGCATTTTAAATGCAAGTCCTATACCCATTCCCGTGATAAGCAGCGGTATCGCCAGTCTTGTAGTTTCACGAAGCACCAATGGTGAGCCGAGCGAACCGTTTATCATATCACCATAGACTAATATCGGATTGTGCCCCATCAGAAATATTAAAATACCACCGACAATCAAAGCACCTGCAATAGCAGCAGCTCTTACGGCAATAGCCCTCTTTTTAGAAACATCGTCACGCTTTACCATACGTATCCAAGGCTCGTGATGCTCCTTATACCCTGTACTGCGGGCATGTTCTTCAGTTGTTTTTAAGTCTTCATCTTTCACTTACCACCTCGTGTGAACTTGTTCACACTACCCCTCCCGAAGAGGGGGAATTTATTATTTATCATTTGCAATCTGTGTCATCATCAGCCCCAACTCCTCTTTTGTAGCCGTTGTTGCATCTACCATACCGCTGAGTTGACCACCGCATAACACCATGATACGGTCACATAATTCAAGTAAAACATCTAAATCCTCACCTATAAACAATATTGCGACACCGGATTTTCTTTGCTCGTTGAGCAGATTATATATTGTGTATGACGAGTTGATGTCCAGTCCGCGAACAGGGTATGCAACAACAAGCACCGACGGAGCGGATTCGATTTCGCGGCCGAGGAGCACTTTTTGTACATTCCCGCCGGACAGACGGCGCACGGGAGTAGATACCCCCGGTGTAACTATCTCAAGTGTTTTTATTAATTTTTCTGCCGCTTCTTTCGGCTTTTTCCTGTCAACAAGAAAACCCTTATCATCATGATAGCTTTTGAGCATCATATTGTCTACCATGTCAAGACCCGCTACAAGTCCCATTCCGAGCCTGTCCTCGGGAACAAAGGCAAGATGGACACCTTTTCTGGCAATCTCTATAGGAGAAAGTCCCGATAGTTCACTTGTCTCGTTATTATTTTTGAACAATATACTTCCGCTTTGAATAGGATAAAGTCCGGCAATTGCCTCGCAGAGCTCTTTTTGTCCGCTGCCTGCAATACCTGCAATACCAAGAATCTCTCCCGACCTCAAGCCGAAGTTAATATTATTGAGTGAAAATAACCCGTCATCATTTAAGCATGTTAGTCCGGAAATATCTAAGCGTTCTTCGCCAAAGTTTCCCGGTTCTCTCTGTATCTCAAGGTTTACAGCCCTGCCAACCATTCCTTCCGTAAGAGATGTGATGGTTGCATCCTTAGTTTCAACCTCACCGACCAGCTCGCCCTTTCTAAGAATGCATACTCTATCGGAAAGTGCAAGCACTTCGTTTAATTTATGTGTGATTATTATAATCGCCTTGTTGTCTTCTTTCATTTTACGGAGCATATCAAAAAGAACGTCAGACTCCTGCGGTGTGAGTACCGCAGTCGGCTCATCGAGTATCAGGACATCTGCACCTCTGTATAGAACCTTAACTATCTCTACTTTTTGCTTTTCGCTGACAGACATGTCGTATATCTTTTTATATGGATCCAGAGAAAATCCGTATTTCTCTGATATATCACGAATTTCATTTGCCAGTTTTTTGCGGTTTATGAACGTACTTCCCTTGAGACCGAGGATAATATTTTCTGCCGCTGTCAATACATCCACCAATTTAAAGTGCTGATGGATCATACCTATTCCGAGGTCAAATGCATCTTTGGGCGAGCGGATAACAACTTCCTTTCCTTCGGCATATATCGCTCCGCTGTCCGGATAGTATATACCGGAGAGCATGTTCATCAGAGTTGTTTTCCCCGAGCCGTTTTCGCCGAGCAGTGCAAGTATCTCACCTCTTCTGAGCTCCATACAGACATCCTTGTTTGCCTGAACGGTGCCGAAAGATTTTGAGATGTTTTGAAGTTTTACAACAGTGCTTGTGCAGGATTCCAAATATGTTTACCTATCCTTTATCGTCCTTCTTGCTTAAAGGGGACGGTCCATCTATCTTTATCTGAGGGATAAAGACAGATGAACCGTCCCCGGAGCTGTTGCAAAATGATACAATAGCCCCTATAAACTGTTTAGCTTGAACATCTGTCGTTACGTATCAGTAACGCGGTGACATTTTTGCTTATGAGATTATATTGACCCCCGCTATTATCGCGTTAAAGCTGGGTGCGGATGTGGTCGTCGATTCATGGAATATGGAATCGGGTCCTGTGAATTCAAATATAGTATCACCGTCGAAGTTTGTGATTACTGCATTGTTACCGTCATTATCCAGCAGATGACCACTGAATATCTGCCTGGTTCCGGCAATGATTTCATCTCTTGCTTCTGCAATGGCTTCACGTGTTCCCGGAGCAATAATCGCATCGTTTAATTCAGTTATGAACGCTGCACCGGCTGCAAGGCCTTCGCCCCAGTCCACGGGAATCTGTGTGCCGTTTAAGACACTTTGTACGGCAAATGTCATGTAGATACTCCAGTCAATACGGGGTGACAGAAGTGATGCGTTCGGAGCAGCTTCGCGCATATCGTTGTTGTATCCGACATGGAATACGCCGCCTTCTTCGGCTGCGAGTGCGGGTGTTGCACTGTCAGAGTGTTGTGCGATAACGTCTGCGCCAAGCTCAATGAGACGTGTTGCGACTTGCTGCTCAAGCGGGGGATCGCCCCATGCATTGATGTATATTACATCCATGGTTACATTCGGATTTACGCTGAGCGCACCGAGGAAGAACGCGGTATATCCGGAAATGACTTCCGCAAACGGGTGAGCAGCGACGTATCCGAGTTTGTTTGTTTCTGTGGCAAGTCCTGCTGCGATGCCGCCGAGATATCTGGCTTCGTGGATTTTTGCAAAGTAGTTGTGATAGTTGTTAAGTCCCGAGCCGTGAGCATTTGCTCCTGTTGCATGACAAAATACGATATCCGGATTTTCTCTGGCAGCTTCAATCATTTGGAACTGGTGCGAGAAGCTTGTCGCAAAGATGATGTGACACCCTTCTTGAATCAGCTCGTTGATTGCGGCAGTGACATCAGCCGCTTCAGTGCCTACTGCAAATTTCGGAATGTACTGGTTTTCGCGCAGTCCGAGGTTTTCAATCATTTTCAGTGCGCCGATATGGTGGTTGTACGTGTATCCCTGATCAGCAAGAGGGCCGATATGGACAACACCGATTTTAATGTTGTCGCTTGTGACTCCTCCTGTACCGGTGTCGGTATCGCCTCCTGTACCGGGATCTTCTCCCGAACCTGTGCCGGCTTCGCTACCTGAACCTGCGCCGGGGTCGCTACCTGAACCGGTGTCCGGTTCGCCACAGGCGGCGATTGCGAAGATCATAACCAGAGCTATTGCGAGTGCCAGAAACTTTTTCATGCTTTTCCCTCCAAAATAATATACATAAAATTCAACTTCTTGCGAAATCCTGTCACTGGTTGTTAATTCTGTAACAATGTAATTTCACGAGCATTATTATATCAACGTGTCATTTGCGTGTCAATAACATTGAGGTTACAAAAAACTCGAATGTGAAATATTGTTAGTGAATTATCTCACGATGCTTAGAAAAGTTTTCGAATTTACTTCAAATGTTTGCTAACTCGTTTTCCTTGTTTTCACATAAATCATTTGATATAATCAGGCACATAATAGGGTAGTGTCAAATAACCATGAAAACTCAAGAGGACAAAATGTTCCCTTGAAGGAGGAAACGCTTATGTTATGGGAAGAATTTTCGGCAAAAGACTTTGAACGCTTCACAGAAAAATGCAAAGGAGTATGTGTACTCCCGATTGGGGTGTTGGAAAAACACGGCGACCACCTACCGCTCGGAACAGATATGTATATTGCTACAGAAATTGTTAAAGCGGCAGCAAAGAAAGCTCCCGCAATGATATTTCCATATTACTATCTGGGGCAGATAGCCGAAGCAAAACACGTCAAAGGAACAATCGCACCATCACATAGGTTGATAATGGACGCTCTGCTCGAAATGTGTGATGAAATACACAGAAACGGATTCACCAAAATCCTTATTCTTAGCGGACACGGCGGCAATTACCAGTTCCTGCCGTTTTTCGCACAAATGTTTCCCGGACTGAATCGCTCCTATGCAGTTTACACACATTATATCCACGACCTGACAGCGCAAAATCTGGAGGAAATACACTTAGCCACAGGCGTTGACGATATGGGTGATCACGGAGGCTTTTACGAGACATCGCTAATGATGCATCTGCGTCCTGATTTAGTCCATCTCGAAAAGGTAAATAAAGAAGAATACAAAGACCTCGGCAGATTAAAAGACATCAAAGACGCAGGAATATTCACAGGCTTCGGCTGGTACGCAAGCTACCCCCACCACTTCGCCGGCGACCCGACAGAGGCAACAAAAGAAAACGGAAAAATAATCTTCGATATAGTAGTCGAAAACATAGAAGGCATAATAAACACGGTAAAGAAAGATGGTGTGTCGTTACAGTTAATTAAGGAATACAATGATAGAGCAAACTAGATTATATAGAGCGGTTCACACCCACTCGTCATTCTGCGCGTTAGTCGCAGAATCCACATCGCAAATATGATATATGTCCAAAGCATCGCTAGCGAGGCACTGCATACAACAATAGATTCTGCGACTAACGCGCAGAATGACAGGGTTGTGAGTCCTGTGAACAGGAGTAACAGCGGATGTAATGCTCCCTTACGTTTTAAACCTCGCCTTCACACCTGACAACAAAAAATCTTTTATACCACCCGGGTTTTGAATCTTCACACTGGCGAAAGCTATCTCCGGTGTGATGATTTTTGTTGAGAAAACGAAATAACCGGGAGCCCAAACCGTCGGACTGTACTTTTCTTTAGCATGGTGCAAGTCCTTAAACCCGTAAAACCTGTTACACTTTTCATAAATGAACTCAAGAAGCTTAACAGTCATATCATCACGGACGCCATCCTCGTGAACATTATAGAAAGTAGCCATACCCATGCTGCCCCACTCTACGCCCTCTTCCTTAAACGCCATAAACCCGTCATAAATCAACTTCTCCGTCACGCCGCCGGGTGCATGTGGAACTCTGCGGGTAACATCAGCCAGATATCCTGTTTTATTTGCATAAGGCAAAAACACATTAAAAGCGACAATTTTGCCCTCACCGTCCACCGCATAGAAATAACGCCTGTCCATTGGGTCGTCAAGCCCGACACCACCTACAGAAAACCCGAGCTGACCACTCTTCTTGCCCTCAAGCCATGCCCCGGAAACATCGGAAATACCTTTCTCGATAAGCTCATCTCTTTTTTCGTCAGGCTTATACTCCAACGTTGTGACTTCCTTATTGGCATGATTGACTTGCGTACGCATCTTCTGCATTTTTCCGCCCGCAAGCTGATAATCCACCAAATGAAATCTCGCCTCTTCGCCTGCTTTGACATGATAGTATCCAAGCAAAGTATATTGCTCAATAAATGCTTCCGAAGTACCAAGAAAAATGCATTGATAAGAACATTCGTTACAAAAAGCTTTAAATTCGGCTAAAAATCGTACAAAATCCTCCGGTGCGCAAATAGGGTCGCCGCACACAGTAATAACATTACCTACAACACCATAAGCCACAACACCATCAGCCTCTTTGCCGAAAAACAAAATCTTATCATCCTCAAGAGCAAGATAAGAGCAAGCGTTCTGACCATGTTTTATAACAATCTCTCTTGCTCGCGCCTTATCCTCCGGCGACAGATTACCAACCTTAAAACGCCTGTGCAGCGGTCTTTTGAAATCACCATGGCATATCAAAAGAATGACAAGTGCATAAATTTCAAGCACGACAATACCAATGGCAATCGGATGGTGGAGTGAAACAAAATGCAAAACAGAACTTGCCGACAGCAAAACAATGCAAACCATCCATGCGAACCTCTTGCGCATATAAAGATGCCATGCAATAATCAACAGACCGACAGAAATCAACCGCTGAATCCAATGATTAATCTCAACATAAACCAGTACATAGTCATGCAACCTCGTCGACGGCAAAAACGTCGCCGCAATCACCAGCAAAGCAACAACAAAAACAACACCGATAGCCGTGTTCGCAAGCGCATTTTCAAAAGAAGCTTTTTTCATGTGTATGATCATTCCTTTCATTGAAACACAAAACTTAATGAAACTGTCCCTCATTTCTGCATTCTGCATTCTTAAATCTACATTCCATGCCCCCTTCCACGGAAGGGGGTGCCGTCGCAGACGGCGGGGGTTGTCCTCACCCCTCTATAAACGACTTTATTATACCGTACAGCTTCTCATTATGCAAAACATAACTGGTATGACTTTCACCCGGCAAAATTTTCAACACACTGCCGGAAATGCTGCTAGCAATTAACTTTGTGTGACTCTCTTTTATTACATCATGGCGACCGGCAAGCACCAGAGTAGGCGTTGTTATAGTAAACAAATCCTCCTCGGGAATATCAGGCTGAGTCAGCATAAGCTTAAGCTTGTTGCTGTGTGTGAAGAAATAGCCGATTTTCATCAAATAGTAAAAGAAACGCTTCACCCCGTCGGGATTGATATTAGCACCGCTGATAATTAGCTTGGAAAGCAAATCAGGATGATGTATAGCCAGCAAAAGACCGATAATACCACCATCGCTGAACCCGTAAACTATAGGCTTATGAACCTCAAGCACCCTTATAAACTCGGCAACATCCTCCATTTTAGACATATAATCAAGAAAATGGACTTTCCCGCTCTTACCATGATCACGGCTGTCAATGGCATAAACAGTAAAACTCTTTGACAGCTTTTTAATCAAAACCCTGAAAATAGTATGATCCTGACTATTCCCATGCAAAAGAACAATAGGAGCACCCTGACCGCTAACTTTGTAATACAACTCAAGACCCTTAACGTTAATCCTCATAAACCAACCTCATTGATACTCAGAATAACACATTTACTCTTTTATTACCAAACAAGTTTTTGAGCAAGCTGGCTAAAAAACTCACCATTGCAATTTATAGCAAATAGCACTAAAATGTTACAAGTAAAAACCAACTTTCTAAGAGGAAAACTTTATGTCTATCTATAGACTTTTTAACGGTGCATATAGAGATTATGCCAGAAGTGATAAGGTGCTTGGGCAGCTTAATATTATCATTCTTTCCGCTGCAATTGGTACATTCCTGTTTGCAGCTCAGGGCGGGGTGGCATTTACAGGCTATGCGTCGGCACTTGGAGCGGGTGAGTTTGCGTTTGGGCTGATATCCGCGCTTCCGGTGTTGGCAGGTCTCATGCAAATCTATGTATCGCATCTTGCGGTCAAAACAGGAAAATACAAGCATATGTTCCTCATCGGAGGAATAATCCAAAGGATATCATGGATTGTAATTGCATTTATACCATATATGTTCCCTGTAGAATACTCACGGCTTTGGTCGCTTATTGTTCTTGTAACACTTGCGGCAATGGCAGGCTCATACGTTGGAATAACACATACAACCTTAATGGGAAGCGTTATTCCAATAGACATAAGAGGACGATATATAACTACACGTCAGAAAGTATCTATGGTTGTGTCGCTTATAGCCGGTTTGTGCTTCGCCTTTCTGCTTGACTTTGTTCCCGGATTTCTGGGATACACTATAGTCTTTGCATTTGGTGGTGTTGCCGGGTTAATAGACATACTAATGTACATAAAAGTAGACTTTTCAGGGATACCCCATAAACCGGGAGACACATCATTAATAAAAGGCATGAGAGCCTGCTTTACAAGTAAGACGATGCGAAACTACCTGCTATTCTGGACATTCTGGATTTTTGCGATAAACATCAGCGGTCCGTTCTTCAATAAGTACGCAATTGACGTACTCTCACTTTCATACATAAGCATAATCATATTCGGACAAATCGCTGCTCAAACCGCGGCATTTCTCATAATTTCACGTTGGGGAAGATTTCTGGATAAATACGGAAGTGTTCCGATGCTGATGATATCTACAATGGCATCTACAACACTGGCGTTTGTATGGCTGTTTGCAGTGCCGGGCAGCATATGGCCGATGTTTGTCTTCAACTTGTTCGGCGGACTGTTCTGGTGTGCAAACGATGCCGGAATGGTAAACATGCAGCTATCTCATACCCCGTCCGAAAACCGCACACCTGCACTAGCGGTATACGCAGTTTTCACATCAATAGCCGCCGCAGCCGCACTGATACTCGGCGGAGCAATGCTGGAGATACTCTCGCCGGTAATGGCAAGAGCGGATATTACGTTTCTAGGCACACAGTTTGATCACTACAAATTGGTCTTCTGCATAGCAATAGCAGTCCGTTACACAGTAGCTGCAATCTTCCTGCCGAGAGTATGGAACGAAAAAGAAATGAAGCTGCGGGAAGCCTATTCGAAGCTTTATAGTGATTTGGGCAGCAGAATAAAATACGCACGCTCCGAATTGAGACTGAGAAGAAGGAAATAGCTCGGGAGACAGGGGGACGGTTCATCTGTCTTGTTCCGCAAAAAGTGAAAACTATCAAAATGTAGAAAGCAAATCTTAGAAGACAGGGGGACGGTTCATCTGTCTTGTCCTGCAAAAAGTGAAAACCATCAAAATGATGGAAAGCAACTTTTATAAGACAGATGAACCGTCCCCTTGTCTTCAAGCCGCAAATTGTGTATAATAAAAGTGAAACTGAAAGGATGAGTGATAAAAATGAAAATGGTGCTTGCAGTTATTGACAAGGATGATGCACATGACGTCATATCAAACTTGTCAAAAGAAGGATTTAGTATAACCAGATTATCGACAACGGGTGGATTCCTTCGTTCCGGTAATGTAACGATTCTCGTTGGCGTGGAAGACGACAAAACACAAAAAGTCATATCGATAATCGAAGAATACTCAAGAAGCAGAAGTCAGCAAATCCCGACTATCATGGGAAACGAAGCAAGTTACCTGTCACCGATGCCTGTAGAAGTCGCAGTAGGCGGAGCAACAATTTTCGTGCTCAACGTAGAAGAATTCCTAAAAATATGAACATACTAATAAAAAACGGAACAGTAATAAATGCCGACGGCAGATGTATAGCTGACGTTGTTGTAAAAGATGGTGTAATAACCGAAGTTTGTCAGGGAGCAAGACAGGGGGACGGTTCATCTGTCTTGTTCCAGCGGGAGAACAAGACAGATGAACCGTCCCCCTGTCTTGAGTTCGATGAAGTCGTGGATGCGTCGGGACTTTTAGTGCTTCCCGGCTCAATCGACGTGCATACACACTTTGAGCTATCTTTCGGAGATACATCGCCAACCGGAGATGGTTTTTCATCAGCTGACGACTTTTTCACGGGAACACGTGCTGCAGCTTGCGGCGGAGTGACTACGATAATGGATTTTGTTACGCCCGAGAAAAATGAAAACCTCGTTGAAGCACTTGAAAAAAGAAAAAGCGTTGCCGACGCGAAAACCTGCATAGATTATGGTCTGCATATGGGAATCTCTGAACTGAATGACCGGGTTCTTGAAGAAATGGCGGATGTGAAAGCCGCCGGAGTCAGTAGTTTCAAGGTATTTATGACGTATGCGTTCAAATTGACCGATGACGAGTTCAAGCGAACGCTAACGCGCGTAAAAGAGATAGATGCCTTGGTAATGGTACACGCGGAAGATCACGAAGCACTTGAAGCCAACAGAGCGGAGTTCATAGCGACAGGAAAGACAGATGCATGGCATCACTACCTCAGCCGCCCCGAAGAAGTAGAAGCCAAAGCTGTAAAAAAAGCAATCAAGCTCGCCAAAGAAACAGGCGGGACTCTATACATAGTCCACTTGGCATGCGCGGAGGGTCTTGAAGCTGTTATAGAAGCACAACAAGAAGGCTATCCGATTTATGCGGAAACCTGTCCGCAATACCTGAACTTCACCTGCGACGTCTACAAACGCCCCGACGGCAGAAACTTTATCTGTTCCCCTCCGATGAAAGGAAAAGAAAGCCAATACGCCCTATGGGCGAGCGTTTGTCAGGGGGCAAGACAGGGGGACGGTTCATCTGGCTTTTTCTCCCGTTGGAGCAAGCCAGATGAACCGTCCCCCTGTCTTGCCCCTGACAATGCCCCCACCTTCGGCATTAACACCCTTGCAACCGACCATTGCCCTTTTCAAACATATGAAAAGGACCGAGGCAAAGATGATTTCACAAAGACCCCAAATGGTGTCATGGGCGTAGAAAACCTCTACCCATACATGTTAAGCCAAGCTAACAAAGGAATATTATCATTCGAGCGGGTTGTTGAGCTATGTACGGCAAACCCTGCAAAAATCTTCGGAATCGCCGAGAAAAAGGGAGAAATAGCACCCGGTAAAGACGCCGACATAGTCCTCTACGACCCGACAAAAGAGTTTACAATATCACAAAAAAACATGCACTCCACAATAGACTACACAATTTGGGAGGGAACAAAACTAAAAGGCTACCCCGTAAGAACCTACAGCAGAGGTAACCTGATATATAAGAATGGTGAGTTTCTGGGTGAATCGGGATGGGGACGGTTTATTTACGATTAAAATTCTGCTTAATTAACCCTTAACCTGACTGCTTCACAACAGCATAAATGAACCGTCCACCGGATGCTTTACAGTTTATTTTCCCGGCTTTCTAATAATAGAAACTATCAGCCATATCACCAGCGCAATCGCAGCGAAGAATCCTACCGCTCCGATTGCGGGTATTCCCAGCAGTTGCGGCTGCATGTATGTTGTGCTTATCACGCTTGAGCCAATCAGCAGTGCGCTTGCAATCAATGCAATTACAATTTTATTGACAAACCCGTTGATTTTTATATCCATGTCATCAGACATACTAAGCTCCAGATTTACTTTTGAAAAACCTTTTGACAGGAGTCGGAGTGCATCGGAAATTTGTGCCGGTATGTCAAGTGATTTTTGGATTGATGTAACGACTCTTTTGCCGATTGATGTAAGCTCTGCTTTTAAGTCAAAGTGTTTTTTAGAATAACCTGACATATATTCAGCTATAATTTCAAATGCATTCATTCCCGGGTTTAAGGTTTGCAGTGTACCGTGTATTGTTGACATTGACCGGGGTAACATTGATACACCTTTTGGTACGCCGATTTTAAACCTTCTCATTATTGCAAACAGTTCTTCCGTGAGCTGAGCAATATCCATTGTGCCAAAATCCGCCGAGGCATATCTGTTCATCACAGTTTCAATGCTTGATTCCAGTTCAAGATAGTCAACTCTTGAGTTGTGGATTCCCATGTTCAATACAAAATCAGTCAGTCTCATGGAATCTCGTGTTGCCATTGCCATAACAGCATCGGCGAATAGATTTTTGTCGCGCGGGCTAAGCCGCCCCATCATTCCCAAGTCTATCCAGACGATTTTTCCGCCTTGTATCTTGATATTTCCGCAATGCGGGTCTGCGTGAAAAAATCCGTCATCAATTACTTGCTTAACAAAATTCAAAGCGATTTTCTCGGATATTTCTTCCATATCATATCCGTTGTTTTTGAGTTTTTCCAGATTGTCAACAAAAAAACCTTCGACATGCTCTTCTATCAGAACTTTTGATGTGGAATACTCTGTGAATATTTTTGGGCATGTCACATAAGCAACGTCTTTATTTAACGAGTGGAACTCTTCTGCATGTCCTGCTTCAAGAGAGTAATCCATCTCTTGCTTTGCCACTTCCCAAACTTCGTCAACCACCATGTTTATATCGATTTCTCCGCCAATATGGGTGACAAAATTTACCACTCCGGATGCTTTTTTAATCAAATGAATATCCTGCGACATCGTTTCATAAACACCGGGTCTTTGAACCTTTACAACAACTTTTGTTCCATCCGGAAGATAAGCAAGGTGTACCTGTCCGATTGAAGCAGATCCAAGCGGAGTTTCGTCTATTTTCGAAAAGACTTCACCCAAACTTTTACCATACTCTTCTTCCAGTACAGCTTTTACCGTCTTAAAATCCATCGGTGCAACATCGGAACGTAATTTCTCAAGCTCCTTGCAATATTCTGCGGGGAGAATGTTCGGTTGCATTGAAAGAATTTGTCCGACCTTTACACATGTAGGACCAAGCTCTTCAAATATCGCCCGCAAGCTTTGCGGTGTCATACCTGTGATGAGATTGTGTTTTCGAAGGACATTTACAATTTCCTTCAGTCTTTTTGCGCTTCCGTCTTTACTCATATCAAACGCCATGCCCGACAACATACAAATCGGTATGAAAATACCGCATGGCAGTACGTGCCGAGTGTTTCCTCTCCTAAATATTACTCACGTTATTGTGACCATTTCTTAATTGTTTTTGGTATATACTCATTCTTTAGGTTCGTATTTAAGTTCCTCATTGAGGGTTTTCCCGTGTCCGACATTAAGTTCACCTTTTTTGACCAGCTCTTCAATCAGCTCTCCTGCTGTTTTTGCTGTCTTGGTAATTGCGTCAACCCCCGCTAAGATAACTTTCTCAAGGTCAATTTTTTCATTCTCAGGCATATGAAACTCCATTTCGGCATAATAAATCATTAAATCATAAAAAGTGCGTCAATTCCGCACAAGTTGCCCTTAAAATTAATAAAACCTCAAAATGAGGTTTTGTTAAATTCACAAGACAGATGAACCGTCCCCCTGTCTTGACCCCTGTCTTGAGACAGATGAACCGTCCCCCTGTCTTGAAAAAGTAAAAACCCCCATTTTGGGGGTTTTTACTTTTTCATAGTTATATCAAGCCCTTAACAAACTCTTCAGTTCAGCCGGCATCGCTGACCTCGCGGCGGTTTCTTGAAAATTCCCACGGGTCGTGGATTTTCGGGATGTCGTTTAGCAACTGCACCGTATACGGAGCCTTCGGGTTTAGGATAACGTCGTTTGCGGAGCCGTGTTCGACGATTTTGCCCTTTTCCATTATGAACACGGTGTCTGATACATAATAAGCAAGACCCATGTCATGGGTGATGAAGATTATTGTCATCCCTACCTCGTCGCGCAGCTTTAGAAGAAAATCCAGAATCGTTGCACGCGAACAGGCATCAATCATTGAGGTCGGCTCATCGGCGAGCAGAATTTTCGGTTTTAACAGGAAAATACGTGCAATCATCAAGCGTTGCATTTGACCGCCTGAAAGCTCAAATGGGTACTTATTGGTCATCTCGTCAAACTTAAGATTTACGAAGCTGCAAGCCTCACGCATCATCTCGGTTTTCGTTTCCTTCGGCAAACGACGTCCGCCGCGCATATGGATGCAGTCGAGCAAAACAGTATCGATTTTGCTGAATATATTGTACGAAGAGTACGGGTCTTGGAAGATTGCCTGGATGCCTTTCCAATACTCCTTTTTCTTATGCCTTGTCTTAATATCGCGAGGCTGACCCATAAAGTGGATTTCACCATCTGTAACGGAAGTCAAGCCGAGCAGCATCTTAATAAGCGTTGTCTTGCCGCTGCCTGACTCGCCGACGATAGAGATAAGGTCGCCCGAATAAAACTCGAAATCCACATTATCAACAGCAACGGTCTTGGTCTTACCATGACCAAAAACCTTGGTAACGCCCTTGCCGCTAAGACAAAGCTGTTTAGTATCAGACATTTTACAAGTACCTCGTTTCACTTAGTTGAAAGTTGAAAGGAATCAATTCTCAATTGCATATAAATCGCGCAGCTCCGTTTCCGATAACAAACATCTGCCGCCACGTCCGTCTCCATATTCTGTATACCCGACACTGTAGACCTTACACTGCGGCATCACGTATTTGCAACGCTCTGCAAAACGGCAGCCCTCGGGCGGTTTCTTCAAGTTCGGCGGTGTTCCCGGAATTGCTGCGAGTTTCGTCTCACGTGTGCCTTCCTCCGGAACAAGCATTGAGCCCATAAGCCCTTTTGAATAAGGATGAAGCGGGTCGAAAACCATCTGGTTTGCATTGCCTTTCTCTACAACCTGGGCTGCATACATGACAATGATATCATCGGTGACATTATACAAAAGCGGCAGCTCATGTGTAATAAAAATCATTGACTTAACAAGACCCATATCCATCAGGTCGTTGAGCATCTTGATTACAGCCTTCTGGCTCGTTACATCAAGCGCCGAAGACGGCTCGTCAGCAATAAGAACCTTCGGTGAAAGAATGGTAGATACAGCAATAACAGTGCGTTGTTTCATACCGCCCGATAACTCTACCGCATGCTTGTTAAGTGTGCTTTCAGGGAGGTTTAATACCTCAAACCGTTGACGCGCCAAATCATGGATGTCTTTTTTTGTTGCCTTCGGGTCGTGAGCTCGTACAACATCCTCAATAAAGCGGATAACCTTACGTGTCGGATTAAGCGCGTTCATCGCAGCTTGCGGGATGTACGCAATCTCTGTACCCAGTACGTTTTTCCGGACATCATCGGGCTTCATTTTCGTTATGTTTTGACCATCAATGATGATATCGCCCTTGATGTAGTGAAGAGGCGGGAAATAGTAACCCATAAGGCTGAGTGCAAGCGTTGATTTACCGCATCCCGATTCGCCCGCGATACCCACAGAGCGACCTTCCTCAAGAGTGAATGATACATCACTTACTGCATAGACATCCTCTTTAAAGCGTGTGATATACTTGGTTGACAAATCATTTACTTCAAGCATAATTTTTCCCATATGCATTTTCATCCTTTTCCGGTAGAATTGTGGATTCTGCGACTCCGCGCAGAATGACGGGGGAGGGTATTTTTCTTTGGATGCTGCGACTGCGCAAAGCCTTGTGTGCAATGCTCTGGAATGACGCGGTTTAATCCCTCAACTGCGGGTTAAACACCTGGTCAAGCCCTGTGTTCATTAGATTGAGCGAGAACGATATGAGCGCGATGGCTAATATGACCGGATAGTATGCCCACCATGCGCCGCTTATGTGCGCTGTGGATTTCATGATACTCCAGTCCAGCATCAAGCCCAGTGTCGCAGTCGTTGTTGTACTCGGTCCGAGACCCAGCATGGAAAGTGTTGCTTCGGACAAAATACCTATGGATATTTGAAGAATAAATGCCATGACCACATACGAAGCTATGTATGGCAGGATATCCCTGACAATGATTTTCGGTATCGAATGCCCGCTCAGCTTACTCAGGTTGACATGGTCGCGGTTACGCAGCGACATGACCTGCGAACGCACCGAACGTGTAGTCCATGCCCAACCCGTCACACCTATAACAATCGCAACCGTTACAGGTCCCCTTTCAAGCTGTGAGATGCTGTATGAGATAAGGATGAGCAGTACTATACCGGGTATGACGGTGATAAGATTCGTAAAGAACATTACAATATCGTCTACGATACCTCCGATGTAGCCTGATATCAAACCAAGAGTAAGACCGATAGCTGTTGCGATGCTGCCGGCAATTAGACCTATCCACAAAGACGTGCCGATGGCTGATACCAGTTGCTTCAGCACATCCCGGCCGAAACCGTCGGTGCCGAGCGGTAAATATATAACGTTTGCGACATCGTCTACGTTTACATAGTCATCATCAGAGACTGTCGCAAACAAGATATCGTACTCACCGGTTTCGGGATCAAGTGCCATGACATGTAAATCATCAAGATTAAACAGCCCGTCAAGCCTTAGATCAAGCCTTTCAAACTCCCTGCGTCTTGCAATTGTCATACCATCCAACCGTATCTCCGAATCATAATACTGCCACCAGAGAGCCATTAGACCTTCGGTATATTCGATATCAATATCTCTTTCCGTGAGACCCAGACCCTCCTGCTCGCTGTAACTGAGCAGCCATTCCATAATGGACTCACGGTCTTCCGGACTCAGTTTTGCGTCGATACGGACATCAGCCGCACCCGGAGGTCTGAATGTGTAAACACGGCGCGTGTCTAAGCTGTCATACAATGAGACGTATGTTCCCGGTTTGGTAAAGGAGTTATACCCTATCATTTGAAGGGGATTGCCGGGGTTAAACAGAGGATAGATAAATACAAGAAGCAATATAGCTGCGAATATTGTGAAACCGACTATAAATTTGCCGGAACGAAGTACCGCACGTAAATGTGTTTTCATTTCCCCACCCCCTTACTCATACTGCGAGACTTTAACTCGCGGATCTATAAGGCCGTAGATTATATCTAGCAGGAATACCGTTACAAGCACCATAAGTGTTATTATGAGCATGGCTGCCGCTATAAGCGGATAGTCACCCTCACTAATACCACGAAATAGTGTCGAACCAAGACCGGGATATGAGAAAATGAGCTCGGCTACAAGTGCTCCGCCTACCATAGTACCTATCGAAAGTGCAAGCCCTGTTACCTGCGGCAGCATTGCGTTGCGGAAAACATATCCGACTATTTTGCGATCTTTGATACCCATATAGCGGCTGTATTTAACATAGTCGGCATTGAGTTCGTAGATTGACATCGAACGCATTCCCAGCGATTGCCCGCCGATTGATATTAGCACTATCGACCAAAACGGCATATGATAGTGCCTGATAATTGATGTAAAAAATGTCATATTCCAACCCGGTATTATTCCTTGCTCGTAGCCGCCCTGTACGGGAAAAATACCGAGACTGATAGCAAATACAGTCAACAAAATGATTGCCATTCCGAAAGCGGGAACGCCTCCGAGAAACAGCATAACCGGCATCAGTGTTTTATCAAACCCACGGCGAATATATGCAGCTAAAGCACCAAGCACGTTACCGAGCGTCCAGCCTACAAGGATTGCCGGTAATTGCAGCCCGACAGTCCACGGGATAGCATTGGAGAGAATTTCAATAACAGGGCGCGGATAACGGGAAAAGGATAATCCGAATTCCCCTTGAAATAGATTTCTTATATATATGAAAAATTGTTCATGCAACGGTTTGTCAAGCCCGAATATTTGCGTAAAGCTTTCATAAACCCTGCGGATTGCTTCCGGATCTTGCATACCCGGTGCTAATCTTCCAACTATTGCCGCAACAGGGTCGCTTGGCATGAGCCTCGGCAGAAAAAAATTAAGCGTTACCGCGGCGACCAGCGTGATAAGAAACCAAATAGTTTTTTTTGAGAAATACTTGAAGTATCCGTTTTTTGTAATTCGCGCTATTGTACTTTGCGCATTCATAGCAAACACCCCCGGTTGAAAATTGAAAGTTGAAGGCGGCCACGTTTATGAACATAGCCGCCTTCACGGTGCGATTTAGGTTAACCTACAAGTCTGATGTTGTAGAGGTCTGCGATTGCGTAACCGACTGATGCGTTAACGGGAGGTACATTGCGACCGTCGCCGGCTTCGGTGAAGCCTGTCCAAACACCTTCGTAAACAGTGTGGAATTTGTCAGGGCGATACATCAGCGAGAATGACGGGACATCTGTGAGATAAATCTCAACAAGCTCGGTGTAGAGGTCTCTCAGTCTTGCTTGATCGCTTATCAGCGGAATCATTTCAAGAATCTCATCTACGCGCGGATTTACATACTGACCCCAGTTGCCGCTCCAGTTATGGTCGCTTCCTGTGAACTCGGAGCTGATTAAGCCGCGGATACGATCCCATGGTTGTACGGGAGAGATACCTGATGTCCATACCATAAAGATATCAAGTTCTGTATCGTCTGCGGATGTCATCATGGCTTCATACGGGCCGCCCCATGCGGGATACCATGTTTCAAGTTTGATGCCGATAGCTGCGCCTGCTGCGGCAACAACTTCCATCGCTGCTTGCCAGTCAGACCAACCGTCCGGAGCACTGACTGTCATTTCGAGGATAGCGCCGTCGAGCTCACGCCAGCCGCCGTCAGGACCGCCGTTATCGGGGTTACGCGCGTATCCGGCTTCATCGAGCATTTCGTTGGCTTCGTCGATTTGATTTCCTACCCACTGCAGATGTGCGACTCTGTCATTATCGAGCAATGCACGTTCTGCTGCAGTCGTGTTCATGAGTGAACGCGGATAGTCTCTGAATGACGGGCTTTGTCCTGTCATTGCATTGGCGTTTATAAGGTCATAGTCTGTCGCCATTGCTATCGCTTTGCGGACTACAGGATCGGTTATTCCCGGTGCCGGGCTGTTTAAGTTAAAGAACCCTGTAGGCATATTTGCCGGAATGTGATACGGCGGATTTGGGAAATACGTTGAAATCGGGAGACCGCGATCTTCCCACAAAAGATGAACGTTCATGATGAACTGCTGGCTTACGTCGATGTTTCCGTCAACAATAGCTGCATCACCTGCTGCGTTTGTTTCGTAGTTGACATTACCGATAAATCTTGGTGCAGGCAGCTTGCCCCACATGGAAGCGTCCTGACCCCAGTAGTCTTCGTTACGGATGAGTACTGTTTGTATATCGTCCATGTGGAACGGACCGTACGGACCGGAGAAGGCTACATCATCGCCGCGGTCTTCGTTCATTGCTGTTTGGTCACCACCGTTGCGGTCGATAAGATCCTCAAGCCATGCTTTTTGAAGGATATAGTTCTGACCGACGAACTGAACCATCATATTGGCATTTGCAGGAACCATTTCGTCTTCAAACTCAACCATAACAGCTTTGATAACAACAGTCTTATCGTCTTGCGCTACTATGTCAGCAATAATGGGATTCCATGTTGAATTGCCGTCCATGCCGTAGTTGACTGCTACATACCATGTAAATGCCGCATCGTGGGCTGTGACCGGTGTGCCGTCATTCCACGTTGCCGCGTCTTTGATTGTGTAGCTGAGTTCAGAACGGTCGGCATTCCAGGAATAGTCTCCGTCCGCGAGTAGCGGATACATTTTGCCGTCAAGCATGTTGTACATATATGGTGTTTCAAACATTACAAGACGTGCGCCATCGGAATCCTCTTGCATTGCAAGCGGGTTGTTCATGGCATTCGAGAAGGGGTTCCATCCGTTTGATACGCCCCATTGGAAGCCGTTGAACCACAGGGTCTCGTTGCGCGGGATTTGCACTATACCGTCGTCGCCTGTGTCAGGGGGTGGCGGCGGTGGCGGCGGTGCATCCGGGGTGTCTCCTCCGGTCGGGGGGGCCGTTGTGGGAGCGGGGGTGTCGTCCGTGGGTCCGCATGCGGCAAGTACGGTAAAGAGCATTACCATTGCCAGCAATAGGGGTAGTACGCGTTTTTTCATTTGTTTTCCTCCATTCAAAATATT
>Ga0123353_10001678_pt1 | contig 27241 bp, 15 predicted proteins | sample TergutLab28metaG_3_FD_92763 | JGI IMG/M metagenome (GOLD analysis project Ga0123353, IMG submission 92763) | Labiotermes labralis P3 segment gut microbial communities from Petit-Saut dam, French Guiana - Lab288 P3 | ecosystem: Host-associated > Arthropoda: Insects > Digestive system > Gut ...
CCAAATGCCACTTTTCCGGGTCAATGGTGAACGTGACATGTTCAATGCCTATCGGTAATAGGGTGTAATCCTTGAGTGCCGGTGGTGCTTCGGTCTTCGCCGGTTCGGCGGCTTGTTGCCCGACGGTTAGCAGCGGCAGCAAAAGAAAGAACAGCACGGTAAAACAACTTTTTCGCAGTAACATTTGTACCTCCGGCTAAACTAATTTGTTGTGAATGAAAATGAATCGGTTAGTTTCCACTTCGGCTTTTTGGGTTCTTCTCCAAACGGTTTTGTCGAATAATACTCAAAATTAACCTGATTATCCTTGACACGGGCAATGATAAAACCGACGTGTTTCACTTCCTGAAATATGGGTGTCTCCCGCTCAAGAAACGGTTCCTTCGGCGAATAAAATTTATGCGCCGCACTGCCGCAGATGAGTTGCGTTATCTCTGACTTGCCGTCTGGACTTTTGATTTTTGAACGGTTGTATATGTGGTCGTGTCCGCTGAAAAAGTACTTGACTCCGTACCGTTGAAGACAAGCGAAAAAGGAGTTTTGCATCTCCGGATTTGAATCTTGATTTTCCTTGTCGCTGCTGAAAAGGTTGTCCTTGTGACTCTGTCCCAGCAGATTTTTATGCGCAAACACGAAAGCGAAACGATGGTCGTTTTTTTTCAGTTCGGCTTCAATCCAAGGCAGATAATCGCTGACCGTGTATGCTTTGCCGTTTTTTCCCTCGCGGGCAATAATGGGAAATGTGTCGAGGCAGATGAACTTGCCGCCCTTGTGCGTGAATGAGTACGTCAAGCCCGCCGCACCGGGCAAATCGGGTGAACTGCCGCCGCCTTCCGGTGTGCCGGGAAGACCGGGAAACGCCAGTTTGAATTGCGCAACTTCTGCCTCGCCCTTTGAATCGTGATTACCGCGCACTGGATAAAAACGGATTCCTGCTTTTCCCAACGCTTTGTTGTGAGCCGCCCGCATCTGAAAACCGGCAGCGGAGGGCTTGTCAACTAAGTCACCGACCTGAATGACCAAATCGACTTTGTGCCGAATCATCTCGGCGTTAATTGCGTCAATGACATGAATCGATGTCCCGTAAAACGGAGCTTCCATGTCTTTCCATTGCGTATCGGCAATTATACCGAAAGACCATGAATTGTTTTCAGCGGCAACGGAATAAAGCGGCAGCAAAGTACATACCGCCAACGATACATGTAAAAACAGTCGTCTAGTTGGTTGCATAGTAATTATTATTATTGAACGTTTTGGAAAATTGGCGATGCTTGCGCACCGCCGCGATTGAACCTGTTTTATCCGAAAACTTTGCGTACATAATCAACGCTTTGACGTATTTTTTCAACGGGCGGCATTGTTTTCGGTGTAGCGGCTTCCACCGCCTGTTCGAGAACGATGTGCGGCATCTTGGGCAACTTCCTAATGGCGGCGGCAAGGCGAATGTTGTCGATGTCACCATCGCCGAACGTTTCGCTGAAAACGTTGTTAATCGTCTGACGCAGATGAACTTCAACACTGCGGTCGCCGTAGAGTTTCAAATGGTCGAACAGTGCTACCTGCGAATTGCCGCTGCCGCTGTAAGAATAATTCTGCTCGAAACAGAGCGAGACATTGTTCGGGTCGGTGCCGCAGAGAATATGATGAAACTCACGCGCAGCGAATTCAAGTTCCACCTTGTGATAGTGAAACGCAAGAGAGATACCTATCTTCTTCAGTCCGGCACCAAGTATATCAAAATTCTTCGATTGGAAAATGAGTTCGGCATCCGTTTTTCCTTTTTCAGCGTCTGTGCCTTTTTTCCCCGCTGGGTTGACGACAATGATAGATGTTCCGAGGGACTTCACTTTTTCGCCGATTTTTAATATCCTGTTGATTTCCTTCTCGGCAGCATCTTCTTCGTGAAGGTTGATGCCGGAATAGACCGAGCGCATCGTCAAACCGTAGTCCGCAAGCCGTTTGCCGACGGTTTCAACCTCTTCTTCGGAACGGAAGAGCGGTTCGATACCGTCGAGACCAGCACTCTTAAGTTCGTCGAGACGGTCCCAGAAGTCGAGATTCTCGCGGCGGTAAATAGTGTTGCATGTGTACTGGTTGATAGCAACGTGCAGACGTTTGCTTTCTTGGGCAAACAAGGTTGTCGTTGCAAGGGAAGCCCCTGTCACGGCAAGGGCGGCAGACAAAAATTGACGTCGTTTCATGAGTTTTTAGGGTAAAAAAGGATGAAAAAAAATATAAAAAAGTAACAGTGTCGCTCACTACCCAATTACAGAACTATTATCAGCGGTTTGTTTGCACCGATGAACCAGTTGGTCACCGTCAGTTTCTTCGTTGAACCAATGTTCACCGTTCCCAGCGGCGGCAGTTCCGCTGTCTTACCATCTGCATCAATAATACACGGAATATCGCTGCGGTTTTTAAGCGTCAAACCGTCGTCCGTCTTCTCAATTTTAACGCAGGCACGGAACAGTTTTTCGACCCAGGGGTCTCGTCCGAGAATCATGTTCGCTGCCCAGCCGATAGTTCGCTTGGCGTGAAATGCTTCTTTCAAACTTTCAAGGGTACGTTCCTTAGCGAGAATCAACGTCATAGTCCGGTGCAGATTCGGCTGTCCGAAATCGGTGTGTTCGTTCCCGTGAATGTCGCTGTTTGCCATTGGAGCGAGGTCTTTTTCGCTGCACCAGTCGTGTGCAAACGGAAAATACCAATGTCCGTTAATCACTTCGACACCGTGCAAATGTCCTCTCGCTCTTGCCGCTTCATGTTCGGCAGTGAATGGCAGCGGCTTCCCATTGACGGCACGGTCTCCGGGATGGTTCCAATGAATAAATGCCCCTTGTTCCGCAGCAACTGCCAACTTGGCTATCCATTCGTCTGCTGTTGCAATCGGGTTTCTGTCCGTGATAAAGTGGGCGTTGAAATGTCCGCCTTTCCCCGCGATTTCCGTTGCGAAAACAAGAAGCAGTTTCCTCTTCTCCGCTTCTTCCTTGGCAAGTTCATAACTCCTGTTACGGTCAATTTCTTTCGAGAGTTCAGGAATCGTACTGCTGCCGGAATTGAGGTGGTCGGTAATGGAAAGCGCGTCGAAACCGTTGTAAGCGGCATCCCGAACACGCTGCTGCGGAATAACCTGACCGTCGGAGAAAATCGTGTGCATGTGGAAGTCGCCCTTAAGGACTTTGTACTCGCCTACATCGGGAATGGCGATTCTGCGTCCCGATACCCGCTTTGGACGGACTATGTCCGCATAAGAGACAACGGTTTGCTTATCCGGTTGCGGCTGCGGTGCCGCTTCGTCTTGAGCGGCAAGCACTTGAACGGAAAAAAATACGGCAGCCGTCAACAAGACGGCGCGTTTCAAAAATGTTTGTCGGTTGTGCATAGTAATTTTCTAAAAAAGGATGAAAATGAAAAGGGGAATAAAACAATTACAAAGTGATTTCCAGCGGTTTGTAGGTTCCGATGAGCCAGTTAGTTATCGTCAACTTTTTCGTTGGACTGATATTTATCAAACCCTGCGGCGGCAGTTCCGATGTTTTGCCGTCCGCCTCAATTATACACGGAATATCGCTGATATTTTGCAGCGTCAAACCGGTGTCCGTTTTTTCCATTTTAACGCAAGCACGGAACAGTTTTTCGACCCAGGGCTGCCTTCCGAAAATCATATCCGCAGCCCAGCCGATGGTGCGCTTGGCGAAAAACGCTTCCTTGATGCTTTCAAGGTTTCGCTCTTTGGCGAGAACCAGAGTCATGGGACGGCGCAGATTCTGGCGACCAAATCTTTCTGATTCGCTCGGATGAATGTCGGTGTTGGCAACAACGGCGAGGTTCCGTTCATTGCACCAATCGTGAGAAATCGGATTATAGATGCAAGCACTGTTGGAGAACACTTCAATGCCGTGCAAATGTCCCTTTTTATAGATTTCTTCCATTTCGTCAAAGAACCGCATCGGTTCACCTTTTTTGCGACCGAATGGCGGTTTATCTGGTGCCGTATCTACCCAGTTAGGATGGTTCCAATGAACGAATGCGCCCTGTTCAACAGCAACAGCAATCATTGCTGTCCAGTCACCGGCTGACGCAATAGGGTTCACATCTTTGACGAACAAAAGGTTGAGGTGCCAGGCACTCGTGGCGATTTCTGTTCCCGGAACGAGAAGCAGTTTTTTCTTGTCCGCTTCCGGCTTGGCGAGGAGGTATGATAAGTTCTGGTCGAGAGTTTTGCCGCCGGAATCATCGCGATTCGTAATGTTAAGCATTTTGAGCATATCGGGGTATCCTCTATACGGAGCACTGTTGATGTGGTCCGTAATAGCAATGACATCGAGTCCGTTATCAACGGCATCAGAAACCCTATCCTGCGGCATGACACGTCCGTCGGATAAGATCGTGTGCATGTGAAAATCGCCTTTGAGAACCTTGTATTCGCCGACATTGGGTATCGTGATTTTTCGCGGCGGTATTTTCGGAGGATGTATCTTATCCCCGTATGTCACGGGAAACAGATTCGCATCTTCCGGTTTCGGCGATGCATTGTCTTGAGCGAAAAGACAAGGGGTGAGTAGAAAAACGACAACCGTTAACAAGGCGGCACATTTCAAAAATTCACGTTGATTATACATTTATATTATCTAAAAAATGGTGACTATGAAAAGGGAAATAAAGTATGTTACACTATTACAAAGTAATTTCCAGCGGTTTATAGGTTCCAATGAGCCAGTTAGTCACCGTCAGTTTCTTTGCTGGACTAATACTTACCGACCCCTGCGGCGGCAATTCCGTTGCCTTACCGTCTGCCTCAATGATACACGGAATATCGCTGAGATTTTGCAGCGTCAAACCGCTCTCCGTCTTTTCTATTCTAACGCAGGAACGGAACAGTTTTTCAACCCAGGGCTGCCGTCCGAAAATCATGTCCGCTGCCCAGCCGACGGTTCGCTTTGCAAAAAACGCTTCCTTGATGCTTTCAAGGTTACGTTCTTTGGCAAGAATCAGAGTCATGGGACGGCGCAGATTCTGGCGACCGAACCGTTCTAATTCGCTCGGATGAAGGTCAGTGTTGGCAATAACGGCAAGGTCACGCTCATTGCACCAATCGTGAGCAATCGGATTATAGATACAAGCACTGTTGGAAAACACTTCGATTCCGTGGAGATGTCCCTTTTTATAGATTTCATCCATTTCGGCAAAGAACCGCATCGGTTCGCCTTTTTTTCTACCGAAAGGTGCTTTGTCCGGCGCGGTATCAGTCCAGTTAGGATGGTTCCAGAAAACGAACCCGCCTTGTTCCACAGCAACGGCGACCATTTTTTGCCAATCATCCATTTCAGCCGCAATGGGATTCACGTCTTGAATAAACAAAGCGTTTAGGTGCCATTCGCTCTTTGTGATTTCTGCTCCTCTAACGAGAATCAGTTTGCTCTTGTCCGCTGCGGGCTTGGCGAGATTGTACGAGAGGTTGTAGTCGTCGTTCTTCGCAAGTTGCAGTTCCTTGCTGCCGATATTGGGACGATATTCTATATGGTCATTAATCGCAATCGCGTCAAAACCGTTGTCAACAGCTTCGGCAACCCGTTGTTTGGGCATGACACTGCCATCGGAAAAAAGCGTGTGCATGTGAAAATCGCCTTTGAGAACTTTGTATTCTCCAACATCGGGAATCGTAATTACCCGCGGCGGTATTTTTTCGGGATGAATCTTATTCCCGTATACGACGGGAAACAGATTCGCATCTTCCGGCTTCGGCGCGGCATTGTCTTGAGCAAAAAGACAAGAGGCGGACAGAGAAACGGCAATCGTCAGCAGTATGATGCGCCGCAAAAAACAGTGTCTAGTATTCATGAAAACTCCTTGAAGTGAAAGGGGTGGACTTATCGCAAGAGATATTATTACGAAAGAATCGGGAAAGACAAGTGAGTGAAACGTGAATAATTAAAAATCAAAGGCTTGGTCCGCTTGCTGTCAGTTGGAATCTTTCAGCAACTTGAGCAAGTTATACATCGCCGCTGCCGCCTCCGGCGGCAGAGCAGGGTCTGTCCGAAAGAAACGGAATAACCCCCACGTGTCAAAGTGGTGCATTGTTGGTCTACGCAGATTCTATCCGCAGAGCAGCACGCGACACTCTTCCCGCGCGGAGCAACGCAACTTTACTAATCACCGATGACTTTCTACCCGGTTTCCCGGTTGACACGTAGAAGATTGTCGTTCGCCGAAGCGATTCTTAATGACTTGTCAACGTACTCTACTAATTCATTCCATCCGGCAACATGCCGGACGGGTATTTTTAATTACAAGATAAGTGTATCACGTTTTTTCGGGAATTGCAAGAGAAAATTTGCGTTTCCTTTGCACACCTTGCGATTGGGGATAAAAAAAAGATGAAGGATGCGAAGCATCATACTTCACATCCTTCGGTATTGCAATTTTCACTTTGAACTTATCCGCTTTCGGGCATCATGCCCAAGTCAGCGGGGTTCTCCGTTTCAACGGCAACGAAACGGTCCGCAAATCAAAACCAAAAGGGAAACCAAACGGAGCATCCCAGTTTTCAGGGCGAAGAAGCAAAAACCCTGTCTCTGTTCGGGTCGGCTTGGACTCGCGCGGCATAGCCGTTTTTCGGCATCTGCTCACGTTTCAACACTTTCCCCCTCCATAGCGAAAGGATCAAAACGCACCGGACGGAAATCCTTCCCCGTCAACAGTACCTATCGTAAAATCCGTCCTAAAGAATTAAAAAGAAAAACCGGTACAATGCAAAAAAAGGGTATTAAGTGCTTTTTCGGAGCAGTGTTATACCGGTTAGGAAATATGCGTAAAAAAAGTCACCTGCCGCTTGCTAACTTGAATATCCCTTCCGGCGATAGTATAATAACGGCGATGTGGTCAACATTATAATTCATAAACTTGGAGTACCATCAAATGAAACACTTTTTCTTATTTGCCTTTCTTTTCTGTGCAATATCCTGCTTTGCTGCCGAACCGGCAATTCACATCGGCACTGCGCAAGGCGATATTACACCGTCGAAACGGGTACCGCTTCTGGGACAATTCAATCTGCGGCTTTCCCAAGGCATCGAAACGCCGTTGAAGGTCAATGTCGTTGCCCTCGAATCAATCCGCAGCGAAACACAACGGGACTCGGCAATTTTCGTCTGCGCCGACTTGGTCGTGATAAGTGTTGACTTGTTTGATGCCGTTCAAAAGAAAGTTGCCGCTCAAGATGCTTCCGTCAATGTCAACAAACTGGTCATGAATGCGACTCACACGCACACTGCACAGACCTTGAATCGGGAGTCACCGAAATTGCCGGTCTCGGACGAAATCATGGACTATCCCGAAGTTATTGATTTCACGGCACAGCGTATCGCCGATGCCGTTTGCACCGCTTGGAAGAACCGCAAGGCAGGCAAAATTGCTTTCGGTCTCGACTTCGGTGTCCTCGGTTGGAATCGCCGCGCCATCTATGCAGACGGCAGCGCAAGGATGTACGGAAATACAAATCAAGGTGACTTTCGGGCAATGGAAGGCATGGAAGACCACGACATCGGTTCTATATTTTTTCTTGACGCAAATGACAAAATGCTTGCCGTTGCCGTGAATGCTGCTTGTCCATCGCAGGTTGTCGAAGGACGGAGTAAAATCAATGCCGACTATTGGCATTGCGTCAGAGAAACATTGACGAAACGATTCGGCGAAGACGTGATAGTACTCGGCTGGTGCAGTGCGGCAGGCGACATTGCTCCCAGACCAATGTACCGAAAGGCGGCAGTCAGCCGAATGAATGCGTTGCGGAAATTGGAAGAGATGCAGGAAATCGCACGAAAAATCGACCGCGCCGTTGCCGATACTTGGGAAGTTGTCCGTCAAACGGCAACTGCCGATGTTCCGCTGACGCATCGCACGGAGACCTTGCAATTACCAATGCGGAAAGTTACCGAAGAAGAATACGTTCAAGCAAAAGCCGAGTGTGAAAAAATATCTGCGGCAATTAAGGCGAAGCCGGACAAGGCACCTGCCGAGGTTGACTGGATGGCAGGCGGCTGGCACGGCGGAGTTGTCAAGCGTTATGAAGCCCAGCAGAAAGATGCCGATGTTCGTTTAGCGGCACCGGTTCACGTCATTCGATTGGGCGAGACGGCAATTTTCACGAACCAGTTCGAGTTATTTACGGACTATGCTGTTCAGATGAAGGCGCGAAGTCCGGCGGTGCAAACCTTTGTGGTTCAACTTGTCGGCGGCGATAAGGCGATTGGAAGTTATCTTCCGACAGAAAAAGCGGTTCGCGGCGGCAGTTATAGTGCTATTATTCAAAGCACACCGGTAGGTCCCGAAGGCGGACAAGTCCTCGTCGAGGAAACGCTCAAAATCGCTAAAGAATTGTTTTAGCGCAGGGGCATAACAACAACATACCAGTTAAACTAGGCAAGAGCAAAGAGTGCTGCTTTAATCCGTGAACAAGAAAAATTTATAATCGGACTGTGAAAATCATAAATTCTCTTGCAAGTATTCGATAAACGCCTCCAACTGCTCATCCGAGATGTCGGGAAAATCCTTTGCTTTCGGATTGGTCATCTTGAGAAATTTGAATTGCGCTTTCAGTTGGTCTTTCGGAATCGTCTTGATTCCCGCAATTTTGTCCGGCGGAATCAAATTCCTCAACATTTCCAAATATTGAGCAAACAATTTTTGCTGCGCTTTCGCTTCTTTTTCTTCTTTTGTTTCTTTTTCTCCTTCTTCACCTTCCATGCCTTCTTCACCTTCCTTACCTTCTTCCATTTCACCCATTTCTTCCGGTTTTTCTTCTTTATTCATAGCAAACATATCTTTCTTGTCTTCTTCAATTATTTCATCAATCGGAGAAGTATAAGTCCGGTCAGGCGTACCGGGTGCGTTCTTTGCCAGATTCTTTTCGGCATCTTTTGCCGGTCGAATTTTTATCGTCATTGTGACTTCATCAACGGGTGTTTCAAAGCCGAATCCCAGCCGGATTGGTATACGTTTATCGCGTCCGCCAGCCAGCGGTTCGTCAAGAAGTCCCGCCTCGAACACAAACGGCTTCGGCACTTTGGCATACTTCGTTTTCCCGCCTTCGGAATCAACAATTTCTGTCACTTCATTAGAAACATTAACATGAATAGCGTTATTGCCTTCACCGATGATTAAATCGATAGACGCTGCATCATCGGCTTCAGTCAATTTTTTGAACGGTCCGAAAGTTATCAGGCAGTTCTCGTACGGAAGTGCTTTTTTGACGCGGAAATAATCAGTTACCGTGAAAGTTGCGCGGCTGTCAGCGTCTTTATCTTCCCTGTTATACACAAAAGTTCGTGTGAATTCTTTTACGTCTTTCGGGTCGCTCCATTCATAGACATATTGCAAGTCGTACTTCAACGTATCTTTTTTATCGGTAAACTCGCGGGTGAGCAACGGACAAATCGTGCCCCTTCCGTTTTTCTGAAGTCCCTTTCTGGTTTCATTAAGTGCATATTCTTGAATTTCCTTTAGACCTTCTTGCAGGTCTTCCTTTAGGCGTTCCTGAATTTTCATTCCGAATTCCTGAATTCCCATTCTGTTTTCCTGAGGACTGTCACCGGTTTTCGGAACCGGATGACCGAAGGAGTTGACAAAATTGCTGTCCATTCTGATGTTGCCTGATGACCATCGCCGGTAGTGACGCGAACCGATGTCAATGAGCGGTTTGCTGCCGCCGAATGCAACGACGTATGTACCGACATCGCTGTGGTTTCCGCGTTCTTCGTTGTTTCCGCCTTTTAGTTGAACTGCGAGTTCACGGGAATCTTTCTTGCCGGAACGAAGAACCATAACTCCATTCAAAGCGAATTCACTGCGCAATGTTTCCAGCGGCGGCGTTAAAATTTCGCCGGGCTGCCCTTTCTTTTCAGTTGCGGAATTCGGAAAACAGTACACTCCGACATTGTACAAGTGTCCCGGTCCGACTCCGAAAAACGGCGCGCGTTCCTCAAAGTCCTTCAAGCCCATTTGAAACCGCATACTAACAAAGGCAGTCGGGAAAAGGTTAGGACGGTCGCCGCGCCAGCGGTCACCGAAAATTTCATATACCCCTTTTATGATTTCCATTCTCGGACCGTAGAGAGCGGTTTCTTTGATATTCGGACGCTTGAACATATCAATCCGTCCGTCTGTTGCCTGGTACATCATTTCAGCAAGCAGAATGAAGGAGCCGTAGCCCTCGTTCCAAGCCCAGATACCGTCTTGAAAATAACCATCTCTTGTGAACATTTTCAGAAATTTTTCGACATTGTGTTCTGCTGCTGCGATGTACTGGGCGCGGTGTTCTGCCGAGTCAATTAGCGCGAGGGCAGTACCGACAACCGCAGCGTGACCGTCTGCGTTTCGGTGTCCGTCGCTGTTCGCCCAGCTGGCTAAATCATAATTGTCCGTCAGAATTGCTTCCTCAAACTTTGAAAGTACCCGCAGTTTTACGGTCAAATCCAACAGTTCGCGGGTTTCCGTCGAAAGTTTGCGTCCAAGCCAATAAGATGTTGTTGCCAAATCCCAAGCGGTACGGGCTATCAGATGGTCGATGGTCAGATTTTTACCGAGGAACTTTTCTGCATCGGGGTCTTCCCAAGGAATTGTCCAAGTGGGTTCAGCACTGCATATAACGAGAATAGTCATTTCGATATCTTCGATAAAACGTCCTTTGTTTTCGATGCATTCTGCAAGAACAAGTTTATAGAGGCGGTCTCTGCGTTTGTTATATGCATCTTCGTAGTCCTTGTTTGCCGCTTCATAATCGCGTCCTTTGGACAGCGTTTCGTAGAATCTCATATAGTCCTCTTCGGTCGGAAGAGGAATAATTTCTTTTTGATATTTTTCAGCATCGGAGATTACATTTTTGAAAGCAGGGGACTTACCGATAATATCCCAATGTTCTCTGCTGGTTATCGGCATACCGACACCTTTTGCACCTTTTGAGACGTTGACAACGTTTGCCGTAAGAATTTTGGCGCGGTTGAAAATCAACATTGCTCTCTGGCTCGGTCCCGTAATCTTGGCTTTATTGCCTCCCGTTGTTTCAGAGCCGGAACCCTGAGCCGAAACGTCGGACAAGCAAAGAAATGAAAACAAGACACAAAACACAACACAGGAAAAACGGTACATGGCAGTAATACAAAAAAGTATAGAAAAAACCAGTTTTGATCATTTTATAAAATAAAACGGAAATTGCAATAGTTCGGCGAAAGAAAGCATTTAGGGGTTGTGGAAAAATTTTGTGAGGATTTTACCATTAGTCCCGAAGTGGACAACGTCAAATTACCCTGAAGGGGCGCAACTGTTTCGGTTTAGTTACGCCTACGGGGTAAATGTAGGTACATCACCTTTTAAATTAATGGCTATGGGGGTATACTCCCGCCGGTTTTGTTTTCTAACAACTATTTCTTCCGCAGTTGTATCCGGCTGTCAGCAACACTTGCACCCTTGCCTTCGCTATGTACAATCAACGGGTTGATGTCGAACTCCGCAATTTCGGGATGATTCACTACCATCGCCGATGTCCGCAATATCACGTCAATCACCGCCGCTATGTCCCGCTTCGGTGTGCCGCGGAAACCGTCCAACTTTTTGAACGATTTAATACTCCGCACCATTTCTTCCGCCGTTACCTTCCACATTGGGGCTAACCGGAATTGTACGACCTTGAACAACTCGACGAAAGTGCCGCCCAAGCCGAACATCATCAACGGACCTAAACCGCCGCGGGAACAGCCGACTATCACTTCGTCTCCGCTGTCCGCCATCTGCTCGATGAGAATCGAATCAATCTTCGCTCCCGGTACATTCTTTGCTATGTTAGCATAAATTTGTTCATACGCCTTCTTTGCAGCGTCGCCGCCTTCTACATTCAGAATCACGCCGCCGGCATCGAACTTGTGTTTCACATCGTTTGACATCACCTTCAACACGAATTTGCCGCCGTTTTTGGAAACAAAACAACCGGCTTCGTCAGCAGACGCTGCGATACCGCTCTTCAACATCGGCAGTTTGTACGCCTCGAAAATCGGACGCGCTTCCGCTTGCGTCAGATACTTCTCCGAAGCATCGCCGAGTTGCTCGGCAATGTATTTTTCCGCAGCCGCTATGTCGATGTCTTTGTATTCCGCGTAAGTCCGATTTTGCATCTTACTCGTTTCAACCAGACGGGTTGCTGCCGCCAGCGACTGCACCGCATCTTCGGGAAACGCATAATTCGGAACGCCTTGGTCGACGAGATTTTTCACGCCTTCCGCAACCCGTTCTACGCCCATGAATGCGCCTACCACCGGCTTGCCGCATTTTTTAACAACTTCCGGCAGCAACTTGCCGCAGTTATCGGAGTCCGTCATCGATTGCGGAGTCAGCACAATCACACCGCAGTCAACATTTTCGTCTGCCATCACAATTCCCACCGCAACCTGATAGCGGTCGGAGTGAGCATCGCCGATGACATCCACCGGATTATGCAGCGCGGCGGCATCGGGAATCAGCGGATTGCTCTTCAACGCCTCTTCAGTTTTCGGGTCGAGATGAGCGATTTTCAAACCGGCAGCGATAGCCGCATCTGTTGCCATGATACCGGGACCGCCGGCATTGGTGATAATTGCCAAGCGGTTGCCCTTCGGCAACGGTTGAGTAGTATAAAGGGCGGCAAGGTTGAATAATTCGTTAATCGTGTCAACCCGCTGCACGCCGGACTGCTTGAAAATAGCGGCGTACTCGGCATCGCCGCCCGCTAATGAACCGGTGTGAGACGATACTGCTTTTGCACCTTCGGCACTGCGCCCGGACTTGATACAGAGAATCGGCTTGCCTTTTTCCCAAAACACTTTGCTCGCTACTTCAATGAATTGTTTTGCGTCGCCGATGGATTCCAGATAGAGGGCGATTACTTTCGTGTCGGCATCGTCGGAAAGATATTCCAGCATTTGGATTTCGTCCACGTCTGCTTTGTTTCCAAAGGATACGAACTTGCTGAATCCAATATGCCGCGCTTCGGCGTAGTCAAGAACCGAAGTACAGAACGCACCGGATTGACTGATAAAACCAAGATGTCCTACGAGAGCGGACTTGGCGGCAAAAGAAGCATTGAGATTGATATAAGGATTGATAATGCCGAGACAGTTGGGACCGACAAGCGGAATACCGGCTTCACGGACTTTTGCAGTAACTTGTTTTTCGAGTTCCGCTCCTTCTTTGCCGACTTCCTTGAAGCCGGCAGAGATGATAACAATACCTTGCACGCCTTTCGCTTTGCATTGCTCGATGGTGTCGAGGATAAATTTGGCGTTCAAACACAAAACGGCGAGGTCAACGCTTCCAGGGACCTCGCCGATTGTTTTATAAACCGGTTTGCCGAAGATTTCATCCGCTTTCGGGTTAATCGGATAAACCTCGCCGAGAAACGGTTTGCCGTCTTTCGGAGCAACGAGATTTTTCAGGAGGTCGTTGCCGACGGTCCCGGGTTTTGTTGACGCGCCGATAACGGCGACGGACTTGGCATTGAAAATTGCACTAAGTTTAGAAGCAGACACGGTAATTCCTTTTCTACAAAGGGGTTATGTTATATGAAAGTACGGTTCTTTCCCGTACAAAAAGTTTATAAAATACATTTTATCGCTAACAGCGGGAAATAAAACTGATACGGCAAAAAATATCTATATTTTTTTATTTTTTTCGGTTAAGAGCGGCGGGGGATAACCCGCCGGTATTTAACTCAAAGCGGCACTTCTTGCTCTTGCCAACATTTGCGCCTTGTTTTTTTGGGAACAAGACGCTATAATTGCTGTGCTGATACTATATTAAATCGTTAACATCTGGACGCAGGATTTCTAATGTCTCAACAGGAAGTATGGACGGTTAAACGTCTCTTGGAATGGACGACACTCCGATTTACAAAACAATCTATTGATTCCGCTCAACTGGAAGCATCGCTCCTGCTGGCGGCTGCAATGGGAATCAAACGAATCGAACTTTATATGAAGTACGATTCTATTCCCGCCGAGGCGGTGCTTACCAAGTTTCGTGAGTTCGTCAAACGCCGTCTTGCCGATGAACCCGTTGCTTATATTCTCGGCTCGCGGGAATTCTTTTCGCTGTCCTTTGAGATAAATAAAAACGTTTTAATTCCCCGACCGGAAACAGAGGACTTGGTTATCAAAACGCTCGATATTCTGAAAACATTGCCGGAAAACACTCGTCCGCGTCTCTGCGATGCCGGTACCGGCAGTGGTGCGATTGCCGTTGCCGCTGCAAAAAATTGGAGCAAACATCTTGCTGCTCCTACCGATGAAAATAAAATCATTGCCGTTGATATTGACGAAAACGCTTTATCTCTCGCTAAAACAAATGCGGAGAAAAACGGAGTTGCCGACCGAATTGAATTTATTCAGTCCGACTTGTTAGAAAACACAGAAGGAACGTTTGACATCATCGTCAGTAATCCGCCGTATATCAGTCAGAGCGAATATGACGCGCTGCCGCCGCTTGTCAAAAATTATGAACCGCAACTTGCTTTACTTGCGGGAAATAAAGGCACGGAAGTTATCGAAAAAATTGCCGCACAGGCAGCGGAGAAGTTAAATTCCGGCGGCACACTTTTACTCGAAATCAGTCCGTTCATTGCGGACTTCGTCAGAAAACTGCTGCTGCCGAATTGGAACGAAGTTGAAATCCTGAAAGACAGTTTCAAGCGCGACCGCATTGCCGTTGCGGTGAAACGGTAAGTTTGTTTTACTTCGGCAGAATTAAGGCAAGTGTACCTGCATGAACGACAGCGGACCCGCTTGAAGCCAAATGAAGGTACTCAAAAGAACTGCCAACGCAATACTGTGCCAAAAAACAGCGCGGAAAATCGGTCCTATTGCCGCCATTCCTTCTTTCGGGTCGGCATAACAGGCAACGGTAGCCACAATAATACTTTGAACATTGAGCATCTTGCCCATCACACCGCCGGTGCTGTTCGCTGTTGCTACGAGTACCGGATTTAACCCCAACTGTTCGGCAGTAATGCATTGTAGATTGCCGAACATGGCATTGGAAGCCGTGTCGCTGCCGGTCAAGAGTACGCCCAGCCAGCCGAGCATTGAAGCAAAAAATGGATAAGCACTTCCGGTTTTAGTGAAAGCCAAGCCCAGAATGGCATCAGTACCCACATAGCGGGACAAATATCCCAAACCGAGAACAGTACAAATAACAGTGAGCGGAACTGTCATGCGGCGTGCCGTCATAGACATGGATTGCCCCCATTGCTCCCTTTTCAGACGCAGTACGAACAACCCGGAAAGTATGGCGGCAAGCATAATACCGGTGCCTGCCATGGTCAGGATGTGCCACTTGTATTGCGCCGTCATAGCGGTCATCTCGCTTATCTCGGTTACTCCGTTATTTCCAACCGGCGGAGTATGATACACGAGCCCGTGGACACCGGGGACATTGAATTGGCAGGCAAAAATGCTGTTCAAATAGTCCTTTACCTGCGGGACTCCCCAGAGTGAAACGGCGGCGGCAAGAAAGACCCAAGGCATCCAAGCGTTGATGACTGCGCCGGTTGTATGCCGCGGTATCTCTTTGCGTGCGTCTTCGTGGTACATGATGTTTTTCGGCTTCCACACCCGCAGGAAAAGTGCCGTTGTGAATAAACTAACGACACCGGAACCTATATCGACTAACGTATAATTGCCTGCCTGTGACATAAAGAACTGCGTTGCCGCGAAGGAGCCGCCGCAGACCAATGTTGCGGGCCAAACGGCAAAGACATCACGCCATTTACCTTTGTCCATGAAAACCAATGTTGCAACAAGCCAGAACGGAATAATGATGGAGAAGAGCGGCAGTTGACGACCTGCCATCATTGAAATCAGTTCCGGCGGGATATTGGTGACCTGTGCCAAGGTGGTAATCGGTATGCCGATGGACCCCCAAGCAACGGGTGCCGTGTTGGCAATGAGACAAACCACGGCGGCTTGAAGCGGACGGAAACCGAGTCCCATCATGATTGCTCCAGACACGGCAACCGGCGCGCCGAAGCCGCCTGCGCCTTCAATAAAAGCCCCGAAAGAGAACGCAATGAGCAGTGCCTGCAAGCGGCGGTCGGGAGTTAAACCGGCAACGGAGTCCTTTAGTATCTCGAACTTGCCGCTAACCAGCGTTGTGTTGTAAAGGAAAATCGAAGCAAAGACAATCCAGCCGATAGGAAAAAGTCCATTGGCAGCACCATATACGAAAGCACCGAAAGCCGCCGGAATTGGCATCTTCATGACAAATATGGCGACAAAGAGGGCAACCGCAGCGGCGGATAAAGCGGCAAAGGGTGCGAAGATTCCCATTTCGCGCCGACCGGTTGTTTTGTTGGTATGCGGATGGATGGCAATCAAATATAAAAGAACGACAATCGGAAGAGACGCAACAATGGTCGACAATACGGCATTGCCAAGCGGGTTGTAATTTTGAAGATATACCACGAAAAACTCCTGAACTGTGTTATAATGTTATAATGAACTGTGTTATGATAGTACTAAAACCGGTATTGTATTTTCCGTTTGGGGAAAGTCAAGATCTCTGATCCCGCTAAACTTGGCAATAGCAAAAAGTGCCGGTTTGGCTGTTTTTGAATAGGAAAAAAACTTACAGACGGACTGAATTTTTTCGGAAGACAGAAAGGGAAAGTTTGGCGGGAGCAGCAACTATACACAAAACGGCTTAAAATGGTTTTTTGCGTTCTTTGCGGTCAAATTTTCATCGCAAGGGACGCAAAGGAAAACGATATTTATATCCGTGTGCAGTGTACCTCCGACCGGAGGTCGGCGGCTGCCAGTCTCCTCAATAAACGAACAAAATCCGTAACGCCGCCGCTTCATTCGGCTGCGGACGATGAAATATAAACCGAATGCCGTGCCGACTACGCCGCCTGTCACGGCAAAAATAATTTTTCCTATTTTCCCTATTGCAAAAAAATTGCCGATATTGTATCATCACCGATCGCCGGAATTGCAATTACATTTTGCCGTAATTGTGTACGACTGGGCTGTGACCTAATTTATACATTTAACCGACCATTTAATCCAAAAACGGTCCGAAACGGAGGTGCCGTGCCGGAAACTATAATAACTTCCTTTGCCCAACATTTTGTCGGCGGTTTTATTGCCGCTGTTATAGGGTTTATCGCAGGAATCATTACTTTACGCACTATCTATTCAAGACAGCGTTCAGGTGCTTTGACCGCTGCACAGGAAATCATACATCGTGCTGAACAGGATGCCGAAACGAAAATCCGTGAAGCCGAAATCAAAATCAAAGAAAAAACAATACAAATCAAGGAAAAAAACGAGGAAGAATTCCGCAACACCCGACAGGAATTGCATAATCGTGAGCGTTCTCTCGATAAAAGACAGGATACGCTTGACAAACAAGCGGATGACCAGCGGAAACAAGAAAAAATTGTTGAAAATAACCAGCGGAAATTGACGGAACGCATCGCCGAAGTCAATCGCCGTACTGATGAACTTGCCGATTTACTTGAAAAACAGCGGTCGGCATTACACGATATTTCCGGTTTAAGTCTCGAAGAAGCAGTCAGGCGGCTGCTCAAACTCTTAGAAGACGATTTGCAGCAGGAGACCGGCGCGCTTGTTGTAAAATATGAGCGGCAACTGAAAGAACAAAGCGAAGTCCTTTCAAAAAACATTTTGCTGGCATCTATGCAGCGTTATGCTGCCGCTCACACGGCTGAATCAACTACCAGCACCGTCGATATTCCGAGCGATGAAATGAAAGGACGCATCATCGGACGTGAAGGGCGTAATATCCGGACTTTCGAGAAAATTACCGGCGTGGAAATCATCATTGACGATACCCCCGGCGTTGTTATCGTGAGTTGTTTCGACCCCGTGCGGCGTGAAGTTGCCCGGCTTTCATTGACGCGTCTGATTACGGACGGTCGGATTCATCCCGCACGAATTGAAGAAATTGTTGCGGAAACGAACAAGGATATTCAAAACATAATGCAGCGCACCGGTGCCGAGGCCTGTCAGGAACTTGATATATTCGGCTTGAATGAGCGTCTTGTGCATTTACTTGGTCGTCTTCATTTTCGGACGAGTTTTAGTCAGAATGTTTTGCGTCATTCCATAGAGGTTGCGTTCATTTCCGGTTTGATTGCAGTCGAATTGGGACTTAACGTGAAACTTGCCCGCCGCTGCGGTCTTCTGCATGACATCGGCAAGGCAGCCGACCACGAAATCGAAGGCGGACATCCGAAAATCGGAGCGGATATACTCAAAAGATACGGTGAACCGCAGGAAGTCATTCACGCCGCTTTGGGACACCACGATGATGCGAAAGTTGAAAATCCTTACACCGTAATTGTTGCGATTGCCGACGCTTGCAGTGCTTCAAGACCGGGAGCAAGGCGGGAGTCCCTCGAAAACTATGTCAAGCGAATGGAGGAACTGGAAGCAATCGCCAATGAATTTACCGGTGTTGAACAATCGTTTGCCGTTCAGGCGGGCAGAGAAATGCGGATTATGGTCAATGCCGAAAAAGTAACCGACGAAGCGGCAGCCAAAGTGTGCCGCGATATTGCTAAAGCGTTAACCGAGCGGGTTCAATTTCCGGGAGAAATCAAAGTAACGGTCATCAGGGAAGTCCATTTCAGCGAAACCGCTAAATGATGCCGCCGTGTGTCCGGTACGGAGTCAGGTGGCTCGGCTGGTCGAGGAACCAGAATCGTTCCCATTCGTCGTGAATGAGACGCAGGTTTTCTGAATTGTACAATAATTGCTTGTTCCGCCGTTTCGGGTCGCCGGAATACATTGGAACCAGACAGCCCGTAGAACTCAACACGAAAATACCTAAAACAAGCACCAATATCAATTTTTGAAACATTCTTTCCTCCGCCGATGTCCGTAATGGGGGAGACAAATTCATTCCCTTGGTTTCCGTATCGGCACTTCGGCGGCGGTGACTTAAGTTTTTTTTTCTAACAAAGAGCGGCGGAAACAAGTTTTGAGTGGAGAGTAAAATTGGCCGCCGCCTTTACATCGCAAACGTTTTTTGATTATCCTCCTTGTTTAATCCGGCAGATTGAACTGCTCTTGACTGAAACGGCATTCTTTCATATTGTCCGCTGTGTTATACTCCCCCGCTTTTATTATCCAGTCATCATCCTGCCGCCCAAACGGAAGGAACCGCTTATCATGAATTCAATTTTCCGCTGCTCCGTCGTTATATTGTTTTTATCTTGCGTTATATTGCCGGTTCACGGTCAGAATTCGAACTTGCAAAACATAATACAAGCATACAAAGACCAGAATCCGCAGGTTGCCGAAGCAATTCAACTAAAAGAACAACAGCGGTTAAACGGCGGTATTCCTCCGGCACAAAGAGCGGCGGGGTTATCCCCGCCAGTAGAACCGTCTGTACCGGAAACCAGAATTGCAACGGCGAATCAATATCGGGCATTATCGTCTGACCGCGAACTGTTGCCGCTTTTCGGTAATCCGCTTGACCCGTTAAACTCAAGATACGATGCACAATGGAATAACACGCCGAATTCGTCTCCAACCCCGCACGACGAATTACTCAACGATGCCTCTTTGAACGATGTGTTTTTCGTAAATCAGAAAGCCGGCTGGGCAGTCGGCAATCACGGCGTTATATGGAAGACATCAGACGGCGGACAGAATTGGCGATTGCAGCGTTCTCAAATCGCCTGCACTTTGCATGCCGTTCACTTCACAGACGAACTTTTCGGCTTTGCCGTCGGCGGCTATCATTTTCCGAATACGAATCAAGGGCGCGGCGTTATCTTAACCACAAATGACGGCGGAGAACATTGGACGCTGGTTTCATTGCCGAATGCACCGGTATTGCGCTGCGTCCGAATGTTTGACCCCAGCAAGGGAATCATTGCCGGTGAAGCATCAGAATTATATCCCAGCGGAACCTTCACAACACAGACCGGCGGAAAAACATGGCAGTACCTTGACGGCGATAAAAAAGAGGGCTGGGCAGCACTCGATTTTATAACTTCGCAAAGCGGGTTCGGGGTCGGCTGTTTCGGTGCGGTACAGAACTTCGGACAGTCCAAATCGGCATCGCAGGTTTCAGTACCGGACACGGTCCGATTTGCACAAGTCAAAGCGGTGCGTTCACCGGCAAATCCGGTTCAAGCATATCTCGTTGGAAGCAATTATATTCTTTCGACTTCCGACAACGGGACTAAATGGGGCGGCGTTGCCGGAAGTTTGCCGGGTGCGGTCGCACCTATCATTGATTTGAAAACGATTGAAAGCATCGGCAATAACATTTGGGCGGCGGGCAATCCCGGCTGCTGTATCTATTACTCTGCCGATGCCGGTAAAACATGGAAAGCAGTACCGACAAATCAAAACGTTCCAATCCGAAAAATTATGTTCGCCGATGAGAAAACCGGCTGGGCTGTCGGCGATTTAGGAAATATATTGGCAACGAAAGACGGCGGAACTACTTGGCACAAACAGAGTTCCGGCGGTTCCCGGCTTGCTGTTCTCGGCGTATTTGGAACAGCGGATGATGTTCCGCTTGAGACCTTCATTCAACTCTGTGCGAATCAAGGATATCTCGGCGGCTCACTTCTTTTGTTTCGTCAAGCGGAGGACTCCCGAAGCCGCTATTTCGGTGAACCGCCGTGTTCCGCAATCGATATACTAAACGAGGGTTTTATCAGAACTGGCGCGAACTGTTTACTGGAATTAAACCGCGTATCTTTGCTGCGTCCTGAATTGCAAACGAATTTAGCAAATCTGGATGCTCACGTTAAAAAACCGAATGAAGGTAAGGAACTGGAACGAATTCGAGAATTGCTCGTCTTGTCAATTCGGCAATGGCAGCCGGAGATTTTGCTGACTTCCAACACTTCGCAAGTTGCAGGCGGTGCTTCGGCAAAAACAAAAAATCCGGTGCAGGAATTTGTTTTGCGTGAAATTGTTCAGGCGGTAAAGTCCGCAGCCGACCCGACGGTGTATCCGTATCAGATAACGGAATTGGGCTTGAAGCCATGGCAAGTAAAAAAAGTGCATCTCGCTTTGCCGCAAGGAGCGGTCGGTGATGTCAACATTCCGCTTACGGAACCGCTGGTGCGTCTCGGTCAGCCGATTGACGAAATTGCATACGTCTCACACGGTTTGTTTGATACCGTAAAAGGCGCGCCGGAATACAAAGAACGACCGGCAATACTCGGTTATTCTACGCAACTCGATGTGCTGCCGCCGAATCCGAACAAGGACTTTTTTGCTGGCATTGAAATCCCGCCGGGGTCGGACTGCCGCCGCAACTTTCTCGGCAGTTATACCAATGCTTGGGAACGGATTCAGCAGCGGATTCAACAGCGCAGACAAGTGCTTGGTTTAATTGAACATACCGCCGCCGCTAAAAAGAGCGGCAGTTCCGCTTCGGATATCCGGCTCGCTTCCAATGCGGAAGAGTTGACCCGCAAGATTGATGACGATGCTGCCGTGCAGATTCTCGTCAGAATGAGCAAACAATTTTATCACAACGGCGATTGGGATTCAGCCGTTGAAGCGAATGAACTTCTTGTCCGGCAATATGCGCATCATCCGCTTGCGAGATGTGCCTGTTTGTTTCTCGTTCCGTATTTTGCCGGCGATGAGACATACTGGAGTAAAATTGACACAAATTGTACGCTTGCCGATAAAATTAGCATGCAGCAAACAGACATAAGCGCGCCGACAAATCCGACATTAACCCGCGGTTTATCCATAGAAAACACGGTTGTCAAGAAGCCCTCGCCGTTTTCACCGACTCTCGAAAAGAGTGTCATGGTTGAACAATTCTTGGAACGCTGTTTTCCTGACATAGCAGAAGAACCGGCGTTGCGGTTTGCGGCTGCGGCAGCGATGCGCAAGACCGGCTGGTATAACAGCGCAGTTGATTACTATCAGAAACGAGGCAGTAAAAAATATGACGATGTCTGGAGTATGCGGGCAAGAGCGGAATGCTGGGCTAGCGTTCAGGATAAAACAACGCTGCCGTTGGAGTTGCAGGAATGTTCACTGCCGATGTTGTTCTGTTCATACTCGTCTAACAAGCCGTTTCTTGACGGGCAATTTGACCGGCAGTATGACAACGGAACATGGTTCAAGAGCAATATGTATTCCTTCACGGCGGCAAAGCCGCGAAGCCGGTTGCAGGAAATTTTCAAAGACCTGCCTGCACCTGCGGGGGTTAGGCGGGAAAACAAAGCCCGCGGTGAATCGAAAAGATTCGGAACGCAAGTGATGTTAATGTATGATGCGGAATACTTGTTTATCGGCTTCCGCTGCAAGAAGGTTGCCGGTTTTGAATATCCGCTGTTTCCCGAAAAGCCGCGCCGGGATGCGGATTTATCGGCGCAAGACCGGATTGAAATACTCATTGATACCGACCGGGATTATTCCGCATTTTACACGTTGACGATAGATTCCCGCGGCTGGGGTTCGGATTCCTGCTGGAATAACCGCAACTGGAATCCCGAATACCACATTTCAAGGGAAGAAGATACCGGTTATTGGTATATCGAGGCGGCGATACCGCTTGAGTCGTTGACGGGAATGAACCCGGTATCGCAAACTATCTGGGGTATCGGTTTGCGGCGCATTGTACCGGGCTTTGGTATCGAATGTTGGAACGCCGAAAATTCCTTCGGTTTGACCGAAGGACTGGGCTTTCTGGTTTTTGAGTAAGACGTTCCAGTGTTACTCGTGCTTATGCGGCAGATGCTGTTTGCAATTTTCGACTGCGTACCGCGGTTGAATTATTGTATCCGTTTGCTGTATATCATTAAGGATTAGGCATTTTCGCACTTCGGGATGACCTCGGTGGCCTATCACCCGCAACCCTTTTTTTGCACGTGGTTGTATATTACTTGATTTTGGCATCTTCGTCTTCCTCTTCGCCATACTCTTCTGAAAGCGGGTCGGCATGCCGCTCTTGCTCCGACAATATCGCTTTAACGGCATCTGCCGCCCAAATTTTATTTGAGAGTGAGGTCTCCTTCTGAATGATTTTACACAAACACGGTATGACTCTTTCGGAAAGAACCAATGGTATCGTATCAAGATGACTAATGGCTTGCCATCGCAGGTCTTTATCCTTGTCCTCCATTGCTATTTTAAGAATGTATTCCAATTCGCCATCACACTGTTCGGGAGCGATGCGGACTATCGACCACGCCAGTCGAAGTTTAGTGATTGCTGAATAATAATCCTCATCTTGTGCGGAAATGAATTTTTCCTTGACCTTTGGCAGTGCCGGTTTTGCAAAACTTCCGAAATAGCCGAGAAAAAAAGCAATTTTGTCGCCGACTTTGCAGGTGTGCCCAAATCGTTCGGTCGTTTCTATCTCATCGTCCAGGCACGAAATGAACGCATTCAAAATACTGTTTTTCAGTTCTGCATCGAATCCTTCAAAGTATTCCTTCTGAAAATATGAAAGGTAATACCCTACATCTGTGCGAAGTTCTTCTGATCGTTTTAGCACTTCCACCAGAAAATCAAGATTTTCTTTACTCCGATTGCGGGAAAGTATGTTACAAATTTCGTCTTGCCTCCACAGGTCCGACGAAGCGAATTTATCCCTTAATATTTTTGAGATGGTTTTATCGCCAATGTCAAGAAACAGAATGATAGTAAGTGCCTCCCAATCATCTTCTTTTGTTTCTAACAACGCCGCAACCTCACGGCGAAATGCCGCTTCATCGCCGTAGAAATGTTTTCTGACTGCGAAAGGGTCAAATGATAATCCTGATCCAGGCGGTCCAAAGGACTTTGATTCTTTAATCAGTTGTTTCAGTGATGGACGCGGTTCCTCTGCATTGACCGTAAAAATGAAGATACCAAGCAAGGCAGCAGACAAGAAAAACAAAAGTGTATTTTTCATAATTTTGATGGTGTAAAAGGCAGCCGTATTATTTTTACGCCCGCTTATCGGCTATTCCGAAAACAAAATTCTCAAACTTGACCTGAACATTGCCGTCTTCTATTTTAACTTCCAGTGAATCCAAGTCGCGCGGCGAAACACCGTCAAGACGTTCACCATTCAATGCAAAATGCGCTGCGTGGCAGGGGCAATAAAACAAATCCTCTTCCGTACCTGTTTTCGGATTCGTGTTCTTGCCGAACTGAATCATACAGCCGGCATGCGGACAAAGCGAATGAAACGCCTTGATTTCCTCGCCGATTTTCACAATGAATACCGAACCTATGTTCTGGTTCGCCTTCGTTATCCAAGCATCCTGCTGGTCGCCGATGACGCTGAACTTTGCGGGCTTATCCGTTATGCTGTCGGCAACGGCGAGCGTAAAAAACTGTCCGGTACCGCCGCTCTGTGTTGCCGGATACAAGACCGTTCTAACACCGGCGCAAATCGGAGTGCCGAGCGCGCAAGCGGTTATACCGGCAGCAACCGTTGTCTTGATAAAATCGCGGCGGGTATTGTCAGCATTTGTCTCGGCAGACGCGCTAGACTCTTCGTTATTGTTCTTTTTTGCCATTGTTATTCTCCTATTAGTAATTATTCAGATACAGAATCGGCACAATTATATTCTAACAGAAAAAAATAGTTTTCAAAGGGTACAGAGCCGCAATCGGACTGGAGCGGATAACAGGTTTTGATTATCTCTGAAAAAATGATAGAATGGTTTTCATGTCCCTTTTCCCATGACTGGAGGAACATTGTGTCAAACAAGCATTTGGTATTCGTAATATTGTTGTTGACCATACAGCATCCGTTGATTGCGCAAACGACGGATTCGGCAGCCATTCAATCCTTCACGGAAAAATTACAGGGCGGCATCAAAACTTCGCCGATGCTCGAAACAATGCTGGAAGGACCGATGAAAGATGTCGAATCCATCGTGTTTGCCATTCGGGTTCCGGGACACGACCATTGGTACGTCTCCTTCGGACATTATTCGGGACCTCAACCGGATGCTGTTCGACTCGCCTTCAAAGAAGAAGACGGTTTGCTCTTGGGTTACGGTGACGGTGCCGCTCTTGTGAAATTGAATTTGCGTACCGGCAAACTTGATGTAATCCTCTATGATGAGACCGGCGGTATCCGTGACCCGCAGGTACATTATGACGGACGGAAAATTTTGTTCGCTTATCGCAAAGGCGGTACGAAACAATATCATCTCTACGAGATTAACACCGACGGAACAAACCTGACGCAACTGACAAACTCTGATTATGACGACATTGAACCGACATACTGTCCGGACGGTTCCATTATATTTGTCTCGTCCCGCTGTATGCGGTTCGTTCCTTGCTGGCATGTACCGACGACGGTTCTTTATCGCTGCGATGCCGATGGACAGAATATCCGAATGCTATCGAGCAATAACGAACACGACAACACTCCGTGGATGCTGCCCGATGGTCGGGTTCTGTACATGCGCTGGGAATATGTTGACCGCTCCCATACTGATTTTCATCATCTTTGGGCAATGAATCTCGATGGTACGCAGCAGGTCACTTTTTACGGCAACATGCACGCATATTATTTTGACAACAAGCATCGGGAAATTTTAATGATTGATGCCAAGCCCATTCCAAACTCTGAAAACATTGTCTCGATTTTTTCACCGGGACACGGCAGAGCAGAACATTTTGGATTCATTACCATCGTTTCGACGAAAAGCGGACCGGATGACCAAGGCAGTGCCAGACGGATTTCCGAGATGCATTACAAAGACCCATTTCCGTTTTCGGAAGATTGTTTTCTCGCCGCTAATAACGATGCGTTGTTCATCATCAACGGTGAAGGACAAGCGGAACAAATATATCTTTTGCCGGAAGAGTTTCGGACAAACCGTCCTCAAAATGTGCGGTTGGCGGTTCATGAGCCGCGTCCGATTGTGCCGCGCAAACGAGAACCAATCGTTGGTTCTAGAGTCGATTTGTCGCAAACAACGGGAACGGTCGTTCTTGAAGACGTGTATCACGGACGTTCCCTCGAAGGACTTGAACGCGGTAAAGTGAAAAAACTGCTGGTACTTAAACAGGTGCCGAAGCCGGTCAATTTTTCAGGGGGACCGCAGCCGATGACCGTATTCAATACCTTTACACTTGCCGAGATTTTAGGTACTGTTCCGGTTGAAGAAGATGGTTCGGCACATTTCGACATACCCGCGATGCAATCGGTATTTTTCGTTCTTCTTGACGAAAACGATTTGGCTATAAAACGAATGCTCAGTTTTCTGACCGTTCAGCCGGGCGAAACCATTGGATGTATCGGTTGTCATGAACATCGGACGGAAGCACCGAAATCGGCGCATCGGCGTTCAAAAGCGGCGCAAAAAGCACCCCGAAAGCCCCAACCGATACCGGGTGTACCGCCGGTGATTGATTTTCCGCGTGATATTCAACCGATTCTCGATAAGCATTGCGTTGACTGTCATAACCCGGAAAAATACGATGCCAAACTCGATTTGACCGGCGACAAAACGCCGTGGTATTCGATGTCTTATTTGCGTCTGGCGTTGGACGGCAGGTATGTCGTTGATAACCGCAACAGGATGACAAGCAGCCACCATATCTACGAAGTCGGAAGCGGAGTCAGTACGCTGATGAATTACATTGAGACATCGCATTACGAGGTCAAACTCTCACAGGAAGAAAAGAACCGCATTCGTCTTTGGATTGACACAAGTGCGACCTATCCCGGGACTTATACTTCACTTCGTACCGGTCTTTTTTCGGTCGAAATTGATTTCAAACAACTGCTGTCCCGCTGCGGCGAATGTCACGCCGCAAAGGACTTTAATGAAAAACGCCCTTTTGCTCTGGAGGGTTGGCATTTTCCCGGAATAAAGGGGAATACGTCACGCGACATTCCAAGACAGGAACGATGGAATCTAACGCATACGCCGCTGTTCAATATCTCGAATCCTAAACGGTCTATGTTCTTGCGCGCTCCGCTTGCGAAAACAGCAGGTGGTATGGAGGCATGTTCGAAAGTCATTTTCGAAGACACCAATGACCCGTTTTACAAAGAAGTTCTCGCCGCCTTGCAGGATGCCAACCGGCGTTTGAACATCGAAAAGCGATTCGACATGCCGGGGTTTCGTCCTAATAACGATTACATTCGTGAAATGCAAAAGTATGGAATCGTCAAAAAGGACTTAGGTCCGACGGAGTTGTTCGACTATTATAAAGCGGAGAGGGACTATTTTGATTCATGGTAC
>Ga0123353_10001680_pt1 | contig 27228 bp, 18 predicted proteins | sample TergutLab28metaG_3_FD_92763 | JGI IMG/M metagenome (GOLD analysis project Ga0123353, IMG submission 92763) | Labiotermes labralis P3 segment gut microbial communities from Petit-Saut dam, French Guiana - Lab288 P3 | ecosystem: Host-associated > Arthropoda: Insects > Digestive system > Gut ...
CCCGTACAAGGATAACCCCCTGCCCGTCGGTACCGAAGTGAAGCATAAAATATTCGGCGAAGGGGTCATCGAATCGCTGGATACCAACGCGCGGACGTATTACGTGCGGTTTTTGGCGGGGGTAAAGCCAATCACGTTCAATTACGGTAATATGTGGAAGAACATATAAAACAGGAAGGGGAACGTAAAATGGACTACATGAAATTAGTCAATGAAGCGAAGGTACTGGAATGGCGGAGGCACATGCACCGATACCCGGAGCTGTCCTTCCAAGAAGAAAACACAAGCAGCTACATCGCCGAACAGCTTGCGGAATACCCCGGCGTCAAAATCATCTGCCGGATCAAAACGGGTATCGTAGCGGTGCTGGATTCAAATAAACCCGGCAAAACCGTCGCGCTGCGGGCGGACTTCGACGCGCTCCCCATACAGGAGGAAGCGGACGTCGAATGTAAATCTCAAAACGACGGCGTATTCCACGCCTGCGGCCACGATTGCCACGCGGCGATACTCCTGGGCGCGGTTGACGCGCTTTATAAAATCAACAACGAAGGCAAGCTAAACGGCAAGGTCGTTTTCATCTTCCAGCACGCCGAGGAATTATTGCCCGGGGGCGCGAAGGATATTATCGACGACGGCGTGCTGCACGGCTTGGGCATCGACGCGTTCTACGCGATGCATGTATTCCCCAACGACCCGGTGGGTACGGTCAAATGCGCCCCCGGCATCATGTCGGCCAACACGGATATCTTCCGTATCGATATCCAGGGCAAAGGCTCCCACGGCGCGAAGCCCGAGGCGGGCATCGATTCGCTCTTGGTGGGGACGGAGGTCGTGCAGGCATTGAACTTTATCGTGTCGCGCAATGTCGCCGCCTCAAACCGCGCGGTACTTTCCGTATGCAAATTCCATGCCGGTACGGCGCCCAACATCATCCCCGACACGGCGTCAATTGAAGGCACCGTGCGCACCATGAAACCAACCGTGCGCGACATGATTGAGCGCAAAATCAATGAAATCTCCCAACATATATGCGCCGCGTACGGAGCAACCTGCGAAGTGGCGTACACCCGCGGGTACACCGCCATCGAAAACGACGAAGGGCTAAACGAAGCGTTCGGTAAAATCGCCACTAAAGCCGTCCCCGGCATCGTTTTGGGAGGAATGGAAGCAATGATGGGCGGCGAAGATTTTTCCGCGTACCAAGCCATCGCGCCGACGCTGTTCGTCAGGTTGGGCGTAATGCCCGACTCGGGGGAATTCTTCGTCAACCACCATCCGAAATTTGTTGCCAACGAAAAGGCGCTGCCCATCGGCACGGCGCTGTACACAGCCTTCGCCGCGGAAATGTGCGGCATAAACCATTAACCGACCGCATAAATAGGGGGTGATATACCCATGAAGATCGACCGTTTGTTGGGCATCACCATGTACCTGCTTAACCGCGACGTCGTAACCTCACGCGAGCTGTGCGAAAAGTTCGAGGTTTCCCAGCGTACGATTATACGCGATATCGAATCGCTCAACCTGGCGGGCATACCCGTTTCATCCACCACAGGCAACAAAGGCGGGTACGAGATACTCGATACGTTTAAGCTGAACAAGCAGATCACAAACGTTAACGACTACATGCATATCATCACCGCTTTGCGGGGCCTTTGCACGGCGGTGGACAATAAGAAATTAAACGATACGTTGGAAAGGCTGTTGGCTGTGGGCAACCGCGAACACAGCCCTTCCTTGATTTTGGACTTTAGCGTGGTCAAGGAGGACGAGCGCGTAAATGAACTGATGCGGGAAATCGAAGGCGCGATCGAGGGGCGCAGGGAAATCACCTTCGATTACACCAAGTCTGACGGCGGAGCCAACCACCGCACGGTTGAACCGCTGACGCTTATTTACCAATGGTACGCGTGGTATTTATTCGCCTTTTGCGCGTACAAGAAGGATTACCGTACGTTTAAGTTAAAGCGTATATACGGCTTAACGGTATCCGCCCGCCAATACGAGGACAGGCACGGAAACATAACCGCCCTGATGGAACGGTGCGGGCAAAACGATAAGCGGCGGTTCTTCGACTACACGCTAAAATGCAAAAAAGAAGACCTCGTGCTCGTAACGGAATACTTGGGCGGGCGCATCATAAAAGAAAGCGAAAACGGGGACTGCTTGCTGTCCATTGATGTGGAGGACGGCAGCCGTCTGTGGTTTTCGCTTTTATTGGGCTTCGGCGATACGGTGGAGGTAATCGAGCCTGAGCATCTAAAGGTACGGCTGCGGGAAGCGGGTGAACGGATCGCCCGCTTGTACGGGCATTAATCGGTAGGAGCTAGATAATTTCCTATATCCACCGCAGCTTTCTTATATTCACCCGAAAGTAAATAGTCGGAAATATCGTCCAGCAAATTCCGTACCTTGCCGGGCCATGCTTTTTCCAACAGTTCGTCCAAGGCCGCTTTTGCGGCTTTTTTTCGTATGCGCTCACACGCGGCTTTGATTTCAAGCAGCTTTTCGCGCAGGAGGGTGAGGTCGCCGTCGGAAATGTCTTCGTCGGAAGCGGCTTCGTCGGGTTTGATCTTACGTGCCAATGCTTCGAGGGAGGCGATGAAGGACGGCGTTTCGGTTAATATCAGGTTCGTATCGTTTATCTTGCCGATTTGTTCCAAGCCGTAGGCGGTTTCGGATAACTGCTTTTCACCGATGTTGGAGAGTGCGCTTTTCATGCCGTGTACGGTGGTGGTGTACAGGTCGATGTCCGCTTCGTTGGTTGCGCTGAGGGTAGTCAGGATGTTTTTCAATACGACGGCTGCGCTCCCGATGTCACGCAGGGATGCCGAAATGATTTTTTCGTTAAATGCGGCGCTTTGGGACGGTCCCCTTAAGGTTTGCTTACGGCGGCTTGCTTCCAAGCGTACCGTTTCGATGACCTCGGGCGGTTGTTTGTCGCGTACCAAACGGTTTAAAGCGTTGTTCAATTCCCGTATGTCGATGGGTTTTGAGATATACGCGTCGAAGCCGTTGGATAAAAATACTTCCGATGATCCCATTACGGCGTTTGCCGTCAAGGCGACGATCGGGTTGGCATATCCCATCCCGCGTAATTTTTGCGTCGTTTCCAAACCGTTCATTTTCGGCATCATATGGTCCATGAAGATAATGTCGTATGTGTTGCCGTTCCTTACCTTTTCGACAGCTTCGAAGCCGCTCCCGGCGGTTTCGATTTTCAAGCCGTAGGGGAGCATCATACCTTTTGCCACGTACAGGTTCGATTCCACGTCGTCAACGACAAGGACACTGCCGTAAGGCATATATTCGTATATGATTTGGGATTGTCTCGGTTTAAACGTGCTTCCGAAGCGGCTGCCGCAAAGCCGTTCAGCCATATCGGGTCCGCATACCGCTGAGCCGACGAACATCTGCGGTATCTTAACGATGAAAGTCGAACCCACGCCATATTCACTTTTTACGATGATTTCGCCCTTCATCGCGTCCACGAGCCGCTTCGTGATGTGCATACCCAAGCCCGTGCCTACGATCGTGCGGTTGGTATCCAAGTTAAAGCGAGTGTATTCCTCGAAGAGTTTATTGATTTGATCCTCCGTCATGCCGTGCCCCGTGTCGGCTACCTGTATAACGAGCGTGCAGGGGGTGTGGGCTTCGGAGGGTCGGTTAATCGGCTTGCCTTCGATTTCCACCCGGACGGAAAGCTCGATTTTACCGCTGTCCGTATATTTGAAGGCGTTGGAAATAACATTGTTTAATACCTGCTTGATGCGCAACTCGTCACCGAACATATCCAGCGGCGTACGTTTGTCTATTTTTAAGTCGAAGTCGATGGGCTTGGAATCGTAGCGCAGGAGGTTTAGCTGCATCGTGTCGTATATCAGGCTGGGGATGTCGTACTGCCTTGGGATGATTTCCAGCTTACCGGCCTCGATTTTGGACAGGTCGAGGATATCGTTGATGATATTCAACAGCAGGTTGCCCGAGCCGTAAATGGTATTAAAGGCTTCCTCGACTTCGGGCGTATGGGTTTCCTTTTGCAATTGGATTTCCGCCGTACCCAACACGGCGTTCATCGGCGTGCGGATTTCATGGCTGATGTGGGACAAGAACTCCGATTTCGCGCGGTTGGCCATTTCGGATTGCGCCTTCGCGGCTTCCAAGTCATTGATCATGGCTTTTGTTTCCGAAACGTCGATAACCGTACCCGCGACGCGCAACGGGTTGCCGTGTTCGTCACGTACCGTTTCGCAGGTGGCGTGGACGGTGATTAACTCACCGTTTTTCTTAAACATGCGGTATTCGGTGTTGTACGGCGTTTTACCGCTCGTATCCATGATGTGGCTTATGAAGGCGTTATTGACCCGTTGGCCGTCCTCGGGGTGCATTGCCATAATAAGGCTGCCGGCCGTGTTGGGGAAATCCGCTTCGTTTTCATAGCCGATAAGCTGGCGGAGGTCGTCCCAGTTGGCGTGGTTACCCGGTTCCAGCGGGTTATTTATGTCGATTTCCATATCCCACATATATATTTTGCCGGCATGCATCGCCAAGTGCAGCTTTACCAGCGCGTCCTCAATCGATTCCTTTTGGCGGTTGATACTGCGCGCCATGTTACGGTTTCTTGCGACAAACACCATCGACAGGATAAGTACAAGCAACGCCAAAATGATTGCCCCTATCAACCACGGGAGCCGCGCTTCAAGCATCCGTGCGCGGAAGTCGTAGGTCCTTTGCGTCCAGGAAAGGACGGTCCCTTCGATGTCAACCACACGCAGGGCTTTGTCTACGATGGAGCGCAGGATTTCGGCGTCACGGGCGAAGGTGATGTGCATATCCAAGGGTTCGTTGAACACCATGTTTACCTTGTAGTCGGGCTGCTCCTGTAAATGCGTAAGCTGTAAAACCCTGCGCTGCTCCGACATAACCACGTCCACTTGGCCGAGGGTCAACGCGTCCAAGGCGTCGTTAATCCCGTCGAAAGTTACGACGTTCCTATGGTTGGGGAACCAGCGGTTAAACATCTGTTCATGGGGGGAGTCACGCGCGACGCCCACGGATACGTGGATGATTTCGTTAACGGTAATCTGCGGGAAATGAGCCTTTGAAATAAGCGCGTATCGGTCGTCCAAGAGTAAATGCTCCGACCACAGGAACCTATCCTCCAGCTCCCTTGACCATATGACACCGGGAATCAACTTTACGTCCCCCCGCGCGAGCATTTGGTTTGCCGCGGCTCTGTCAGGGTGTTCGTCGTGCACAATGCGGAAATGCAAACCCGTCAATGCGCTCACTTCGTTCATTACATCGAAGAATACCCCTTGCCATTCGCTTTCGCGTGCGTTCCAAAAGCTGAGGGGATAACTTGCGTTAAACGCCGCGATGGGTACGGAAGGGTTGTACCGTATAAACGCTCGCTCCTCTTCGGTTAGGAGCGTTTGGATTGCGTGCCGCCTGAATTCGTCACTACCTTTTTGGTAAAGGTAGTTAAGGTACGGCATAACGCCGTTCCGCTGGGCCTTGCGTATGACGGAGATAATGGGTTCCAGGTCATGGTTGGCGGTAGCCATGGCTACCGTGTTGAACAAAAGCGGGAAAAAGTCCTCGACGATGATGTCCTCGTGCTCGATAAAAAACACACCCGCTACGCTGGTTGTGATATAGGCATCGGCTATGCCGTTTAGCAGCATGCCGCGTGCCTCTATGTCGTTGAGCGCAAAAAACGGCTCGAAGGAACCGGGTTCCGCCGCCGCGGTAACGAAGTCAATCATGGGGGTGTTTTCTATGAATATGTATCGGAGGGGGCGTTCCGACAGGATTTCCTCAACGGGGGGGCTGTCCTTTAATCGGACCGTCACGTATTGCCGCTCCGCGATGGGGTCGGTCATGTGGTACATACGCATACGTTCCTCGGTCGGCGTTAGGTTACCCGAAAACCCGAGGGCGCCGCTGTTAAGCCTTGCGAACAATTCCATCGGCGGCAAAACGACCGGGATAAACGTTATGCCAAAAAAATCGGTCAGCCATTCGCACAATAACGCCGAATAGCCGCTGACCTTACCGTCCAAGCCTATGAAGGCTTCCGTGGTGAGAATCATCCCGTATTCGAAAGAGGCGTACCGCTCTTGCAGCTCTTCTATCGCCGCAATTTCTTCGGGTTCAATGCCGGGTACGTCGCTGAAGGTGGCGAAGGGGGATTCCGATACCCTGGGTCCGTGGTGTACCCCGTTATTTACCGAGCACGCCGACAATGCCGTCAAAAATAAAAAACATAAAGACAACGCGCAGACAATTCCTTTTGTCCTTCGCATTTTCATGGATATCCCCCCGCTTGCAGGTGTTTTATCGGTTTATATACGCTTCAATGCTTGCAACGGCTTTCTTAAACCTGCCCGAAAGCAAGTTGTCCGAAATATCGTCCAGTAAATCCTTAATTTCCCGCGACCATACTTTATCCAATAACTCATCCAAGGCCGTCTTGGCCGATTTCTTTTTTATGTTTTCACACGCCGTTTTTATTTCCGATAATTTTTCCCGCAGCAATGCGCTGTCGCTTTCGGTGATATCCTCCGAAACGGCGGCTTCGTCGGGTCTTATCTTATCCGCCAATGCTTCAATCGCGGCAACGAAAGGCGGCGTATCGGATAATATCGAACCCTTTTCGCCCGACTGCCCGATCCGCTCCAATCGGTATGCCATTTCGGACAGTTCATGTTCGTTGATGTTGGAAAGCGCGCTCTTCATGCCGTGTACGGTGGTCGTATATAATTCGATATCCGCTTCCCCGTTTGCGCCAAGGCTTGATAAGATATCCTTTAACACCCCGGTCGCGTTTTCGATATCACGCAAGGACGCAAGCATGATTTTATCGCTCGATACGGCCACCTGCCTCGGGTCGAAAGCCGCGGTATTTTTGTCATCTCCCATTTCCCTGCGTGCCGCTTCCACTACTTCGGGCGGTTTTTTATCACGGATAAGGCGGTTTAGCGAATTGTTAAGCTCGCGTATGTCAATCGGTTTGGAAATGTAACCGTCGAAGCCGTTGGACAGGAACATATCCGAAGACCCCATAACCGCGTTGGCCGTTAATGCGACGATCGGGTTTGCGTAACCCATTTCGCGTAAAATCTTCGTCGCTTCCATACCGTTCATCCTCGGCATCATATGGTCCATAAAGATAATGTCATAGGTGCCGCCGTTCTTTACCTTGTCGATGGCTTCGACGCCGCTTGTAACGGTTTCGATTTTTAGGCCGTAGGGGAGCATCATACCCTTCGCTACGTATAAGTTGGATTCCACGTCATCGACGACTAAAACGCTGCCGTAAGGCATATGCTCGTATATGATCTGCGACTGCCTGGGCTTAAAGGTGGTCTTAAAACGGCTTGAGCATAAGTGGTCGGCCATGTCAGCGCCGCATACGGCGGTACCGATGAACATTTGGGGGATCTTTACGATGAATACGGACCCCACGCCGCTTTCGCTCTTAACGATGATTTCGCCCCGCATTGCGTCCACGAGGCGTTTTGTGATATGCATACCCAAGCCCGTACCCACGACCGTCCGATTGGCATCCAGGTTAAAACGGGTATATTCCTCGAAGAGTTGTTCGACTTGTTCCTCATCCATCCCGTGCCCCGTATCGCTTACCTGCAGGATAAGGGTGCATGGCGTGCGGGTCCCGGGAGCCCTGTTAAACGAACGCCCTTCGATTTCCGCGCTGACGGAAAGTTCAATCCTTCCGGTATCGGTATATTTGAAAGCGTTGGAAATAATATTGTTTAATACCTGCTTGATGCGCAGCTCGTCGCCGAACATATCCAAGGGTGTGCGTTCGTTGATCTTTAAATCAAAATCGATGGGCTTGGAATCGTAGCGCAGCAGGTTTAACTGCATCGTGTCGTATATCAGGCTCGGTATGTCGTATTGCCTGGGGATGATTTCAAGTTTACCGGCTTCGATCTTGGACAGGTCGAGGATATCGTTGATAATATTAAGCAACAAACTGCCCGACCCGTAAATCGTGTTAAACGCTTCCTCGATCTCGGGTGAATTGGATCCTTTTAATAAATGGATTTCCGCCGTACCTAAGACGGCGTTCATGGGTGTGCGTATTTCATGGCTGATATGGGACAGGAACTCGCTTTTTGCCTTGTTGGCTGTTTCGGCTTCCTTGCGCAGGTTCCCTTCCTGCTCCTTCGCTTTCACCAGTTCGGTGATGTCAACGGCGAGCTGTAAATGCACCGTGCTCCCGTCCACCCAATCGATATAACGGTCCGAATGGCGAATATGCAGACCCATTTCCGGTATATATTCCTCCCAAACAATGGTTTGATCCGGGTTTTTGTCGAGCTTGTAGCAAGGGCAGTTCGCGCATTTTTTATCCAGTCCGCGGAAAACCTCGTAACAATACCGTCCAAGGGCTTCGTCCCCTTCGATACCGAATAACGCCTTCAAATTTTCGTTAACAAAGAGGAGTACATTGGTTTCGGGGTCGGTGGTGTAGATTTGCCCGTCGATATTGTCCAATATATTTTCCAGTATGCTTACGGTGTTGTTTTTCGCCTTGGTTGCCTCCTGCGCTTCCCAAACGGCATTTTCCAACTCGGAAAGCATTTTCCGCCTTTCCGTTATATTGATAATCGTACCCGCGACACGCAGGGGATTCCCCTGTTCATCACGGATCGTTTCACCCGTAGCATGGATGTAGGTTATCCCGCCGTCCTTCTTTCGCATCCGATATTCCACGTCGTAGGGGGTTTTACCGGTTTTATCGTTGAGATGTGAATTGAAGGTACTGAGGACGGTATTCACATCATCGGGATGCAAATGATTGACAATACTGGAAACCTTATTGGGGAAATCGGTTTCGTCCTTAAGACCGATCATATGGCGGAACGTATCAGGCCAATGGACGTGGTTATCGGGTGCCAACGGATCATCGCGTTGGATTTCCATATCCCACATGCCTATTTTTCCGGCTTTCATCGCCAAATCCAACTTGATTACGGCTTCTTCAAGCGAGTTCTTTTGTTGGCTGATCCTTTTCGCCATCACGCGGCTTCTTATGACAAACAACAGCAGTAAGGTAAGGATGGTCAAAACAGAAACGATTACGCCGATCAACAACGGACGTTGTGCTTCGAGCATCCTCGCACGGAAGTCGTAGGTCCTTTGCGTCCATTGCAAGGCAATCCCGTCGATGTCGATCATACGCAGTGCGCTGTCCACGATGGATTTTAATTCGGTTTGGCCGCCGCCAAAAGCGATGCTGCTTGTCAGCGGATGATTGAATACGACGTTGGGCTTAAACTGCGGAAGCTCTTGGAAATGGGTAAGCTGCAATACCCTAAATTTACTGGATGCGACCATATCCACTTCGCCGTTCTTTAACGCTTCGAGGGCATCGTCTATGAAATCGAATTCGACGGTGTCCTGATGGTTGGGGAACCATCGCCTAAAAAGGTCGGTATATTCCATATCCCGCGCCAGCCCCACCCGCACATGCAGGATTTCGTTGACGGTGACGGGTCGGAAATCGGATTTGGATACAAAGGCGAAATTATCATGCAAAAGGACATGCTCCGACCAAATGAACCGGCTTTCGTTTTCGTTTGTGCGCGCGAGGGTGGGTATAAGGAGGGCCTCCCCGCTTTCAAGCATACGATGTATGTCCGTGATACTTGCGTTTTCGTCGTGGATAACTTCGAACGTTAACCCCGTCAGCGCGGTTACGTTATCCAATACATCCACGAAAATCCCTTGCCATTCCCCTTCGCGGGTATTCCAAAAGCTGAGGGGATAGTTCGTGTTATATAACGCGATCGGGACAACCGGATTGGCGGCAATAAAAGCACGCTCGCCGTCGGTCATTTGGGTGGCGATCGCATTTCGCTTAAACGCTTCGTACCCCCGATTGTATAAATGGGTCATGAACGGCAATCCGCCGTTTTGCTGCGCACGGGTCACTACCGATATGATGGGTTCGAGCTCCGGGTTCGTTTTTGCCGCCGCCATGGTGACGGAGCTGAATATGAGCGGGAAAAAGTCATTGATAACCACGTCGTATCCGGTAAAATACGCATGGGCGATGTTGGCCGCGATAAACGCGTCCGCTTCATCGTTTTGTATGGCGAGGTGGGCATCGGAATAGTTTTGAACCCAAACGGCTTCGTAAGATTCGCGCCCGATCGCCGCCGCGACAAGGCCCTCCATGGGCGTACCCGTTATGAAGGCGTATCGGGGCAGGCGTTCCTGCGTGATTTGCGTCAAATCCGTCCCCGGCAGTTTTATGGTCAATAATTGCCGTTCGGCGATGTTGACGGTCATGTTATATATTTCTGCGCGTTGCGGGGTAAACATCATGTTGCCGGAAAAATCGACTTCGCCGGTGAGGATCTTTTCGAATAATTCCTGATTCGTAAACAACCGCGGTACGAACGGTATGCCGAACAGCTGCTCCAACCATTCGCAGAAGAGCGCGGCGTACCCGCCGATTTCCCCGTTTTCCTTAATAAAGGCTTCCGTTGACAGGATCATCCCGTAGACGAAATAATCGCGGTCCCGTTGCAAGGCTTCTATGGCCGCGATTTCATCATCCGTAACCCCCGGGATATCGCGGAAGGTGGCGAACGGGGATTCCGTAATGCGCGAGCCGTTTTGTGTAACGGTATCCCGCGTACAGCCTGCCGACGTTATGGCGAAAATCAGGCAAAAAAATAATGCGTAGGCAATGTAGGCATTCCTTCGCATTTTCATAAGGGTTCCCCCGTCCGGTCATCGTTTTGCGCGTTTTGCAATTTTTTCAACCGTTCGCTGATTATATCTTCCATGTGCAGGACCATTTTTACGCGGTTAAGCAGGATAGGTGCGGAAAACGGTTTTGATATAAAATCCGTTATCCCCATTTCGAACGCAAGGACTTCGGCGTCGTTGTCCTTTTTGCCTGTCAGGAAGATGACGGGGATATCCTCGTACCGTTTATCTTCTTTTAATCGTTTCAACGCGGCGAATCCGTCCACCTCCGGCATCATAATGTCCAAGAGGATCAAGTCGGGCGTGATCTCCTCAAGCAATTCGAACATGACGGCGGCGGACAGCATCGTAATCACTTCATAACGATCCGACAACACTTCTTCCGTTATCAATAGGTTGATCCTGTTGTCATCCACCGCGAAAATGGTCTTCATGCCGCCACCCCGATGATATAAATAAAATATGATTATTTATATATGCTACATAACCCATTCATTGTCAATACAAACATTTGTAAAATATAATAAAACATACAAAAAAGCGTACAAAAAATTCGGCAAACAACTGTGACATACAGTTGTCATAATCATATGCCTATAATAAACGCAACCACACGACGACCGCAAAAGTGCGCGAAAAACAAACGGAGGGATTTACCATGGCAAAAAATCCGAGACTCACCGAAATCGTAACGAAATTCGCCGAATCCGGTTGGGACGTCATTGACGCCCCCGCCAAGGAATGGTTAAAGTACGACGACTGCCCCGACTCAACGAAGGCATTGATCAAGGCCGTAACGCAAGCGAACGAAGAATGCGGAAGCTGCGGGTGCGAAATGGACCCGCTGTACAAGGAATCGCTCGAACTATTGGCGGCATAAGGAAAGAAGCACGAACATAATACGCGCACTTTTGTGGTCGAATCCTAACGATTGCGAGGGATCGGAATGAAGTCAAATCCGTTTAGGGACAAGGTGTATGAAATCGTCAACGATATTCCCGAGGGGTACGTGCTTACATACGGCTTACTGGCCGCGCTGGCCGGCAAGCCCGAAAATACCCGATGGGCGGCACGCTATATGGGCCAATCCGAAGAAAAAATCAATAACCACCGCGTGGTGAACAGCGTCGGGCGCACCGCCCCCGGTTGGGACGAGCAGCGTACGCTGCTGGAAGCTGAGGGTGTAACCTTCAAAGCGAACGGCAACGTGGATTTGAAGCGTTGCTTGTGGAGGCCGATATGACGGCGAAGGTTAATTATTACCGCGTTTTTGCCGATCATCCCGAAAAGATCGGCGCCATCATGAAGCGCTTCCCTTCATCCTTCGGGCGTCCGTGGACACAATGCTATAACTGCCGTGCCGATTCGCACAACTGCCGATACCGCGTCAACTTCCCGCAGGTTCGAAAATATTATTATCATTGCGGGCGCCACCACAGCCTCTTCCTCCACGACCCCGACTTTGAGGACGTAAAGGCGATCTTGGAATTGTATAAATTAGAAAACAGGGAATAATTGCCGAAACCGCGTAAAATGTGATATACTCCCGTTATTGAAGCGGAGGTGTTTCACATGAAACAAAAATTCATCCCGCTTGAGAAACTCTCCAAGCGGAAGCAAAAGGAAGTCCACGCGGCGCAGCGTAAGGACTGGGGCGCGATAAAACCGATCACTTCAAGGATCGAAAGCGCGAAGGTTTATAACCGCAGCAAAAACAAAAAATCCAAACATCGGTGGAACGAGTTCGAACCGGGTTTGGGTTTTTTGTTTGCGGCTTTATTAATAATTTTACTGTTATTGCCCATAACCGTACGTGCCACGCACGGGTTCCGTTCCGATTCCGTAACGATTACGGTGGAGGGCAGGGACTACTTAATATGGGGTTATTTTGAGGATGGGCCCGTACCCGCTTTCCGCTTGCGTGATATCGCTTATATACTAAACGGTACGGACGCGCAATTTACTATCCGCGAAACACCCGACGAGCGATGGGATTATTGGATCGTGCGGGGTGAGGCGTATATACCGACGGGTGATGAGCTGCGGGAAATGCCCTTTCGGTCAGCGTTGTTCGGTTCGTACGGTTTTGTAAGCGGGGTGGGGATTGACAGCGACCCCTTGGGATTCGCGGTTGTCGGCATTGATGAATTCGACGGCGAACCCGACGAGACTATCGATCTGCGTGTAATCCGGGATGCGGACGGTATATTTTTCCAACTGGAAAGTCTGGAACATATATTAGGATTCGCCATGTGCTATTGGGAATGTTGGCCGGATTTTATCATCGAAACAAGACGCGACGCAGCCGATGATTTGCTTCAACAGGAGGAGCCGCTTCCCTCTTCATCCGTTCTTTTTGCGGTGATTATCACAATAATACTCCTCCCCCTCCCGATAATCGCCGTGATTTTGTACAAGATACGGCGGAAATAATAAATATTTATAAACAATCTTTACAATCCCCTGTTTCCATGTTCGAAAGGCTATGATATACTGCCACGGAATACAAACATAGAGCGGAGGCTTGTTATGCAATACGGACATTTCGATTCACAGGCGCGGGAATACGTAATTACCGGACCCAATACGCCCGCCCCATGGGCAAACTACTTAGGTTCACCGGAGTACGGCGCCATCATCACCAACAACGCGGGCGGCTACAGCTTCGTAAAGAGCGGCGCGGCGGGAAGAATATTGCGGTATCGGTTTAACGAGCAGGACAAACCGGGCCGCTATATTTATTTACGCGACGACGCAAACGGCGACTATTGGTCAGCTTCGTGGCAGCCCGTGGGCAAACCCCTCGACGTATATAAAAGCGAATGCCGCCACGGCACGGGCTATACACGGATCGCAGCGGAATATAAGGGCATCAAATCGGTGGCAAGCTACTACGTACCCCACAGCGAATCGCATGAAATCTGGCATGTAACCGTAACCAATCAAGGGGACGATCTTCGTACGCTTTCGGCCTTCGGCTACGCCGAATTCACCAACGATTCCCACTACGAGCAGGACACCGTTAACCTCCAATACACGCAATACACCACCCAAACGTATTACAAGGATAATTACATCAAACAATCCATCAACGAAAATTTCCAAGCCTTTTACAAATATTGGCCCAAGACCCGTTACTTTGGCCTTACGGGCGCGGACGTAAAGACGTACTGCGGCGACCGTGAGCATTTCCTCGCCGATTATACGGACTACGGCAACCCCCGCCCCGTGGTGGAGGGTAAGCTGAACAACGCCCTCAACTACGGCGGCAACGCTTGCGCCGCGTTGCACACCGCATTCGAGCTCGCCCCGGGCGAAACGAAGACCTTTACCTTCGTGCTGGGTGAAAAACAGGAAAAAGAATGGTTCGAACTCATGGCGCGCTACCAAGACACGAACGTACCCGCCAAGGAAATCGGCGTGCTGATCGACTACTGGCACGGCAAGTTCGCCAACCTTTCCGTCAATACGCCCGATGACCGCTTCAACAATATGGTTAACATGTGGAACGCGTACAACTGCTTCATCACGTTCTATTGGTCACGCGCGGCGTCGCTTGCGTATTGCGGCCAACGCAACGGCTACGGCTACCGCGATACGGTGCAGGATATCCAAGGCATCATCCACCTCGACCCCGCCGAAGCGCGTGAGAAGATCATTTTTATGCTTTCCGGGCAGGTGCATCACGGTGCGGGGCTGCCGCTGGTAAGGTACACGCATAACCCCGGCCACGAGGATACCCCCGACAACGCAAGCTACCGCGAAAGCACAGGCCATCCCTCCTACCGCGCCGACGATATGATGTGGGTTTTCCCCACCGTATGGAAATATATTTCCGAAACGGGCGATGTTGCGTTCCTCGATGTTAACGTTCCCTACGCCGATAAAGGCGAGGACACCGTATATAACCACTTGCGCAAAGCCATCGAATTTACCGAGAATCACTTGGGTATTCATGGCTTACCCGCAGGGCTCCATGCCGACTGGAACGACTGCCTCCGTATGGGCGCGCAGGGGATTTCGGTTTTTGTCGCGCTCCAATTCTATTACGCGTTGGAGATCATGGCGCGTTTGGCCGAGGAACGCGGCGAATGCCCGGGTGAGTTTAACGATGCGAAATTAAAGTACGGTGCAATCATTGATGATAAATGCTGGGCGGGCGACCGCTTCGTACGCGGCATCACCGAAAAAGACGTCGTCATCGGCGCACCTTCCGACCCCGAGGCCAACATGTGGCTCAACCCGCAATCGTGGGCGGTCATTTCCGGCTTCGCCGACCAAGAGCGTGGCAAAATCGCCCTCGACACGGTGTACAACCGTTTAAATACCCCGTATGGCGTGCGTATTATGGACCCGTCATATGCCAACCACGCCTTCGAAGGCGCGCTGGCGTTATTATTTAATCCTTCGATGAAGGAAAACGGCGGCATCTTCCAGCATCCGCAAGGATGGATCATCCTCGCCGAAGCACTCTTGGGCCGCGGCAGCCGCGCGTACGAATATTACCTCGAAACCTGCCCCGCCGCGCAGAACGACATCGCCGACATCCGCAAGGTTGAACCTTATGTATATTGCCAATTCACCGAAAGCGTGGACAGCCCCAACGAAGGCCGCAGCCACGTACATTGGCTTACGGGTACGGCCAGCACCGTTATGGTGGCGTGTGTGGAAGGTATCCTCGGCCTGCGCCCCGACCCGAAAGGCTTGCGCCTTGCCCCCGCCATACCCAAGGAATGGAACGGCTTCACCATGGAGAAGGTCTTCCGCGGTAAGAAGCTCAACATCACCGTAAAGAACCCCGACGGTAAGGAGGGCGGCGTTCCGAAGGTCACGTTAAACGGAAACGTCATGGCGGATAATTACATTCCCGCCGCTGAGTTGAAGGACGTTAACGAAATCGAGGTGATCCTCCAATGACCCCCATGGAATATGTAAAGAAGTTGCGCGTGGGTTGGAATTTGGGCGACACAATGGACGCCCGCGTGGATAAGAGCGAACGCAAGGGGGTAACCCCGAAGAAGCAGGAAACCGCGTGGCACAACCCCGTTACCACACCCGAAATGATTAAAATGGTAGCCGAAGCGGGTTTTGATATCTTCCGCTTGCCGGTTTCGTGGGCCGATTTTATCGGCCCCGCGCCGGAATACAAGATCGACCCTGTTTTTATGGCGCGTGTGGCGGAGCTCGTCGACTACGGCTTCGATAATGAAATGACCGTTATCCTAAACCTGCACCACGAGGATTGGCACTTCCCCTCGGAGGAAAAATACCCCGCCGCAAGCGAAAAGCTGCAAGCCGTGTGGACGCAAATCGCCAAGCACTTCGAGCCCTGCTGCGATAAGCTCATCTTCGAAGCGATGAACGAACCGCGTAAGGTAAAAACCGACGTGGAATGGAACGAAGGCGACGCCGAAGGTCGCGATGTCGTAGCAAAATTGGGCCATGATTTTATCAAGGCCGTACGCGCCACGGGCGGCAACAATACGGCCCGTATGCTGATGGTACCCACTTACGCCGCCAGCAGTTCGACGGGTGCGATGGAAGGTTTTGTTCCCTCGGGCGACGCGAACATCATCGCAAGCGTGCATGCCTATACACCGTACCTCTTTGCGCTGGGCGACGACTACGCCCACCACGAATGGAAACCCGAACTCGAACGTGACATCGACGAGCTCTTTTCCGAAATTGACAGGTGCCTCTTATCGAAGGGCATCCCCGTCATCATCGGCGAAATGGGCGCGCGCAGGCGCGGCGATAACATCGCCGACCGCGTGGCATGGGCGAAATATTACACCGCTGTTGCCCGAAAATACGGCATCCCCTGCGTATGGTGGGACAACGGCCGCACCGAAGGCCCCGACCGCTGGGAAAAATTCGGCCTACTGGACCGCAAGAAAATGGAATGGGCGTTTCCGGAATTGGTGGAGGCGTTTGTAAAATAAGAACCCCACCCCTGTGCGGTTGCATCGGTAAACGCGTGTCACCCCGCTTTAAAGCAAACGCGTATACCGGCGCCGCCGCACAGGGATTTCTTCTGTCAGGTGGTGTTGTTTACAGTATGAAAAAAGGAAAAATTATTTTCTTAAACGGAACGGGGAGCACAGGTAAATCTACGTTGGCGAAAACATTGCAAGCAAGGCTGGCTGAACCTTTTTACCATCTTTCGGTAGACGGTATTTTCAGTATTTGGCCGGAAAAATATATTCAATTGAACCCCGCTCAAACTGTTTCAACCGCTTTAACCGCGTTAAACCATACAATAAAAACGTATTCCGATATTGGTATAAACGTTATCGCCGACTATGTTTTTTTGGAAGGCGATGGTAAAGATTATACCGCCACCGGTTTAGGTTTGGACAACATGGAGGAATGTGTAACTTTGCTCCATGAACATGATGTTTTATTTGTTCATGTAACGTGTCCCTTGGATGAATTAAGACGAAGGGAGAAAGAACGCGGCGACCGGCCCATCGGAAACGCCGAAACAATGTTGTCTCAATTAGTCCCGAAAGACACATACGACATAACCGTGGACACGTTTAATAATACAAAAGAAGAATGTACCGACATGATTATAAAATTGTTGGATAAACCGAAAAAACATACGGCATTCAAAACCCTTTGGAGAATGGTGCAGATAAAAAATAAATAATATAAAATTGATTTGTAACGAATTTCAACGGTGTTGATTAAATATTTTAAGGGGGGCTATTTATTCTTTGGGAACAATTAACCACACAGCAATTTGAAATCGCCGCGAAGCACGGCGTATGCATCATCCCCATCGGGGTGTTGGAAAAACACGGCAACCATTTGCCGCTGGGTACGGATATGTACACCTCAACAGCTATATGCAAAGCCGCGGCGGAAATCGAACCCGCCATCGTTTTTCCGTATTACTTTTTCGGACAGATAGCGGAAGCCATCCATTACCCCGGTACGCTGGCCGTATCGCACCAAATGATGATGGATACGTTATTGACCGTGTGCGACGAAATCGGCCGTAACGGTATTAAAAAGATTATGGTGATGAGCGGTCACGGGGGTAACAACCATTTCCTGCCGTTCTTCGCGCAGGAAATGCCGCGTCTTAACCGCGGCTATCAGGTCTACACGGGTTTCGCCGTGGGCCTAACCGAAGCGCAGCGCAAGGAAATACAAGAAATCGCGGGTTATGATGACCTCGGCCAACACGCGGGGCTTGCGGAAACGTCCCTCATGATGTTCTTGCAACCCGAGCTCATCCATTCGGAAGCCCAAGACCCCGCGGAAGGCAGGGACCTCGGGCGTTTGGCAGGCATAAAAGAAGAGGGACTCTTCACGGGCTTTAATTGGTACGCATCTTACCCTAACCACTACGCGGGCGACCATTCTCTCGCTACACCCGAGCTGGGTAAAAAAATCTTCGATATGATCGTGGACAATACCGTACAAAAAATAAAAGCCGTAAAAGCCGACGGCGAATCTATCGAATTAATCAACGAATTCGCCGCACGGGGTAAAACACCGAAGTGTAATTAGCGTTTTATATATTTCACCAACCGCACCATTTGGCTTACGTACGAATTTTCATTATCGTACCATGCGGCGATTTTTACGAGCGTGTCGCCGCCCAAGTCCGTCACCTTCGTCTGCGTCGCGTCAAACAGCGAACCGTACGTAATACCGATGATATCGGAGGAAACGATTTCCTCGTCCGTATACCCGAAGGACTCCGTGGAAGCGGCTTTCATCGCCGTATTGATTTGGGTTGCCGTTATTTTATCTTCAACAACCGCGACCAATTCGGTAATCGAGCCCGTCAGCACGGGTACCCGCTGCGCCGAGCCGTCGAGCTTGCCGGTAAGCGCGGGGATAACCAAGCCGATTGCCTTGGCCGCCCCGGTCGGCTGCGGGATGATGTTGCAAGCGGATGCGCGCGCGCGTCTAAGGTCACCCTTCGGATGCGGGCCGTCCAGCGTATTTTGGTCGTTGGTGTAGGCGTGTATTGTCGTCATAAACCCTTTACGGATAGGTGCCAGTTCGTTTAAGGCGTACGCCATCGGGGCAAGGCAATTGGTGGTGCACGTCGCCGCCGACAGTATGGCGTCGGACGCCTTTACGCTTTTTTCATTAACGCCGAACACGACGGTCGGCAGGTCATCCCCCGCGGGGCCGGAAATGACGACCCGCCTCGCCCCCGCTTCGATGTGCGCCATCGACGCCCTTTTGGAAGTAAAGAAGCCCGTACATTCCAAAACTACATCCACACCCAATTTACCCCACGGCAACCCCTTGGGGTCTTTTTCCGCGTAAACGGGGATTATCACCCCATCGACTATAATCGCGTTTTCCGTATGGGTTACCTCACCATTAAACCTGCCCTGCGCGGTGTCATACTTAAACAGGTGCGCAAGTATTTTGGGGTCGGTCAAATCATTAATCGCCGCTACTTCAAAATCCGGCGAACCGATCATTTGCCTTAACGTAAGCCGCCCGATCCGCCCGAACCCGTTGATTGCCGCTTTAATTGCCATGGATATCCCTCCGAAGGTTATAATAATTACCCTTCGATTGTATTTTTACCGCTTGGGTAATACAATGAAGTAAATGCAATAAAAATTATACTATCCGCAATCGGGGAAAAAGTGATGATAATTGATTTTAATATGCGGGAGGTATTTGATAGCCCGTACGATACGGATTTATTAAAATTAACGATGGTAACGGACGGCAACTGTATAGCCGAAATCAACGGCAAAACAACCGCGCTTACATCGCCGTGCATCTTGTTAACGTCACGGTACGACAGGGTATCGCTGTCGGAAAAGAACCGCTTTAACGCGAAGTCGCTTTGCTTCCACCCATCGTTTATAAATAAAAGCCTGACCTTGGAAGGGATAAAAAACAACCGTTATAAAGACACCGCCGACGAACACGACCGTATGTTATTGACCCCCTTTTTAACAAGGGATGATTCCCGTAACGGTGTAATGAACCTTTCGTCCCAAGTATTTTTGCGTATATCCGATTGGTTCGACCTTTCCCGCGGGGAAGGGTTATTCCGCGCCCGCCGCTATATCATGCAAATCCTTTTATCGCTGGAGGAATCCCGCTCCGTCAAAATCGACTATAACGCGCTGTCCGACGAGGCGGTCGTTAATGCCGTGCTGGAACATATCCATGCAAATTTTTCCTCGGAGATAACCCTCGATTCGTTATGCAGACTGGTATGTTCAAACCGCACGACATTAACGCGTAAGTTCCGCGCAGCCACCCGCCGTACGCCCATCGACTACCTGCTTCACCACCGTTTAAACGTCGCTTGTAAGCTGCTGACCCATTCAAAACTAAGCGTGAAGGAAATCGCCGAAACGACGGGCTTTAAATACGAATCCTACTTTACGAGGCAATTTAGTGCCAAGAACGGCCTTTCGCCGAAAAAATACCGCCAATCGGACGGCTACGAATCCCTAAACATAAATGAATTAAGGATCATCGAGGAATTTTAAAAAGGAAATGATAAACATTGACCCGTACGGATATGTTTGTTATATTTTTTGTACATATTCAAAACCGGGTTGTGGTTTTGTGAAAAACACCGTACATAAATATTTATATTATTTCGCAGGCCTGTGCGTCGCGCTTTTTGTGGCGGTTTTTTTGTATGGTTGCGGCAGCAAGAATGAACAAAGCGAACCTGACGGCTTTACCTGCTTCCGTGAAATACCGGGCATAAGCGATGCCGACATTCGGGACATTGACGACTTTAGGGCGCAGGGCAGGGATTTTGTGTTGGGTATGCACCCGACCACGGAAATTTTTTTATCCGGCGGTGAAGTAAAAGGCTTTGCCGCGTTGTTGTGCGAATGGCTTACCGAATTGCTTGATATCCCCTTTACGCCCCTAATCGTCGATTGGGGCGATTTGCTTGCGGGGCTTGAATCACACGACATTGATTTTACCGCTACGTTGTCCCCCACAAACGAACGCGTACAAACCTATATAATGACAGACGCGGTAATTTGGCATACGATCAAATATTTTACGGTACCGGAGGTTAGCCCGCTGTATGGGGTATCGGCGGATTGTTTGCCGCGCTACGCCTTCCTCGAAGGTACGGTCGTACATGAAAACGTAGCCGGGCATATCCCTTACCCCTTCAAAGCGGTTTTCCTCAACGATTACAACGCCGTGTATACCATGCTGTTGGACGGCGAAATTAACGCATTCTTTGATAAGGACACGGCGGAGGGTTCCTTCGGGTTTTTATCCACGGTTGAAAGCCACAATTTTTATCCGCTTATATATATCCCCGTTTCTCTGGCGACGCAAAACCCCGACCTCGCGCCCGTTATCAACGTGGTGCAAAAAGCCTTGCAAGCTGGGGCCATCAAGCATTTGGTCGGCTTGTACAACCAAGGATATCAGGATTATTTATTTTATAAATTATTAGCTCAACTGACCGATGAGGAAATTCAATTTATCAACGACAACCCCGTAATCAAGGTCGGAATGGAAAACAGCAACTACCCCGTTTCGTTTTTTAACGATCGGTTGGGTGCGTGGCAGGGTATCGCCATCGACGTATTGGGGGAAATAGAGCGTTATACGGGGTTGCGGTTCGTAAACGCAAATGATACGAACGCTTCCTTCGCCGATTTGCTGCGTATGGTGGTAAGCGGCGAAGCCGCCATTATTACCGAAGTATTCCGCATACCCGAGCGTGAAAGGATGTTCCTTTTCCCCGACGCTTCGTTTATGTCCGTCAAGCCCGCGCTTATATCCCATGCGACGCACCGCGATATTTCCTTAAACGAAATATTGTACATGCGTATCGGCTTGATAAGGGATTACGCCCATTCCGCGCTGTTTATGCAATGGTTCCCCAACCATTATTACTTGAGCTTCTTCGAAAGTAACCTTGAGGCCTTTGACGCGCTGGACCGCGGCGAGTTGGATATGGTGATGGCAAGCGACCATGACCTGCTGATCCTAACCCATTACCTCGAACGGCCGGGGTACAAAATCAATTATCTGTTCAACCATATCTTCGAATCCACTTTCGGTATCAATCGGGACGAGGTTATCCTGCATTCGATCATCAGCAAGGCCATGCGTATGATCGACATGCCCACCATCACCGAACAATGGATGCGCCGCACGTACGACTACCGTATCATGCTGCTGGAAAGGCAAATGCCGTGGGTCATCGGTACGGCGGTTATGCTTTTCATCGTCGTTCTGTGTATCGCGGGCGCGTATTTCGTCAACGCGAAGAAAAGGAAAACGATAACGGAGCAATCCGTCTTATTAAAGGAAGCCCTCGTCCAATCAACCGCCGCAAGCAAGGCAAAGGGTGACTTCCTTTCCAACATGAGCCACGAAATGCGTACCCCCATGAATGCCATCATCGGTATGGCTCATATAGGTAAGAAAACCAACAAATCCGACGAAAAAAACGCCGCGTTCGATAAAATCGACGATGCCTCCTCCCATTTGCTGGGTTTGATCAACGATATACTCGACATGGCGAAAATCGAAGCGGACAAACTGGACTTGGTGAAGGATACCTTTAATTTCGAACGGATGCTTAAACGAGCGGTGGCGTTTATCCAATTCCGCGCGGAGGAACGGAACCAACGCATACAAGTACACATAGACGAACGGATCCCCACCCGGTTCGTGGGGGACGAGCAACGTTTTATACAAGTGGTCACGAACCTGTTATCAAACGCCGTAAAATTTTCCCACGAAAACGGCGAAATCCGCTTGGTTATATCATTGGTGCGGGAAACGGAACACGCTTGTGAGCTGCGTATATCCGTATCCGATGACGGTATCGGCATACCCCCCGAACAGCAGGACAAATTGTTTAACACTTTCGAACAATTGCAAAGCAGTACCTCGCGGGAGTTCGGCGGTACGGGTTTGGGACTGGCGATAACCAAGCGCATCATCGAAAAGATGGGCGGCGCGATTGAGGTTAAATCGGAAATGAACAAGGGCGCGACCTTTACCATCACCGTATGGGTTGACCGAAGCACGGAATCGGACGCGGAAGAAGGTACGACCGAAGGTATTGAGCCCGGTATATTTGAAGGTAAGTCCATGCTGTTGGCCGAGGACGTGGAAATAAACCGCGATATATTAATCGCGTTGCTTACGGAAACGGGGATGCTTATCGACTGCGCGGAAAACGGCTTGGAAGCGGTAAACATGGTTACGGCCAACCCCGACAAATACGATATCGTTTTTATGGATTTGCAAATGCCGCAGATGGGCGGCATCGAAGCGACGGGTAAGATACGTACCGTGTTGGGTAAACGGGCGGATATGCTCCCCATAATAGCCATTACGGCAAACGTATTTATGGATGACATTGAAACATGCCTGAAAGCGGGCATGAACGGCCACCTGAGCAAGCCGTATAACATTACGAAGGTAATGGAAACATTAAAGAAGTATTTATGATTTATCCTGCTCCTTACGCATTTTAAAGAACTCCATCACCGGCAATAAAACCATCGACGACAACCCCGCCGCAAAGCCGTTGTTGTACAGGTTTAACCCCCCGTGGAACTCACCGACGTTTGTCGCCAACACCAAATGCGTAAAGCCTATAAAGAACGCCCATTTCCATCCGTAGCGTTTGGTGGTGGGTGACAAACAGGTAGAAAAAAGGATGACCGTTATCAATCCGGGGCTGTTAAACGCCGTTTCGGTAAAGAGCATATGGACGAGCGCGGCCACCAGCGTACCCGCTACCACGGGTGCGGCCCTGCGAAGCGATTTGCCGAACGCCCCGAAACCTACGACCGACATCGCCCCGCCGATTACCGTCCCCGAAAACGAACCGTTGATGCCGACAATCAAAAGCAAGCACGCAAAGCCCAAAACACCCATTGCTAAATAAACCTTGTCTTCAAATATTTTATAAAAATCGTTATCGTCCGGGTTAAAAGTGAAAACCGTTTTTAATGTGTAGCGTTCGCCCTTGCCGAATAACCCGCATATAACGAAATAACCCGAAGCGACCGCGAGGAAAACAGCCAACGGTATATCGTACCCGCTGCTCCTGTTGTATATCCCGCTGTATTCCACGCCCAAGTGCTGCATATAAGCGAACAGGGCGATGCCGATAAAACCCGCCGCAAAACCCACGTTGTATAAATTGCTTCCCTTATGTATGTTAAACACGGCTGCGGAAAGCGGCGTAATGATAAACCCTATGAATACGCCGATTATGATACCGATAAGCAGTCCTTGCCATGTAGCGAGCAGTTCGATGTGGGCGAGTTTGGTGACGGCGGGTGCCAAGCAAGTGGCGCAAACCGCGGGCAGGATGCAGGTCTTAAATTCGGTACGGGCGAATTTGCTGTACATATATCCGCCGAAGATAATCGGTAAAATATTTAACGGGTTCTTACCGAAGAAGGAGAAGCCGGCTATCAAACCCAGCACAGCCAACGTTAAGCCGTACGGTTCGTGCTTGATCGCGATAAGGATGCTTATGACCACCAACCCCGTAATCCCCACGTTAACGAACGCGGCTCCCAACCCCCCGATGGCTATATAGTCGGACACCAACACGTCCGGCGACCAAACGATTTCGACCAACCCGTAGAAGATTTCCGATGGTGCAGCATAAAAAAAGCCCTGCACGATAAAAATAAAAAACAGCAAACCCCATACCTTATACGGGTTGCTGAAAAAATGTTCCTGCATCCATGTATGCGCGCGCGCCATACGATTACCCCCGATTTCCCGCTTTATACAAACAGGAAGATGATATAGAGGATGCATGAAAGAGTCAAATACAATATATTCATTTATATAGGCGATCCTCGGGAATGCGTTGCTTGTCCGATTGGAAAAATAAATATTGGTTTTAAACAAGTTTGCGCTTCCATGGAAGCATTTTTGGCTATTATGCTGGTATTGGAAGGTTTTTCATAAAGCATTTTTGTGGGTATTGACTCTTATCCCTGTAACATGATACAATCCCGTTTAAACATCCGCACCAACTTTTGGAACATCATATAAGTATAGTCGGTTGGGGGGCTTGGGTATGGTGAGAATCTTACGGGGCAATACGGCGAAACGATGGTTTGCGTATTTGTTGGCGGTGATCATGACGGTCTCCGCCATAGGTATTCCGGCAAAAGCCGTATATGCCAATGACGGGGACGCTTTGTGGGAAGAATACAGCCGCTCGTTGGCGGCTTTTGGGGTGCGTTACCACTTTTCGCAATTTTTAAGCGACCATGCGCATTCTCCGCGCCCCGACGCGGAGTACGTAATCGAAGCGACCGATTATGTAACCGTCGGCGGCATGGAAGTTCGCTATTACGAAAATTTTGAAGGAATGCCCGGTACATCCGTTTGGACCGACGAAGAAGGCCTCATAGAGTGGCAGGTATATGCCGCGCAGGGGGGCCTTTATAATATGTCCGTAACTTATTTCCCCGTACAGGGGCGCAATTCGGATATCCAAAGGGCTATCATGATCAACGGTGAGAAGCCCTTTTTTGAAGCCAATCCGGTGGAGTTCAGGCGCATATGGGTAAACGCGCGCGACTATGCCCTGCGTGACAACCAAGGCAACGACCTGCGTCCCACCCAAATCGAACGGCCCGCGTGGATCGAATCCATCGTACACGACAACATGGGGACGTATAACGAGCCCCTGTCCTTTTATTTACAAGCCGGATGGAACACCATCGGCTTCGTAAGCCAGCGCGAACCCATGATGATACGCCAAATCCGCTTGCACCAAGCGCCGGAAGTGCTCCCCTATTCGGTTGTCAGCCGGGGTCACGCGGGGCGTCCCACGCCATCCGTTGCACAGGTAACGCCGATCCGCATCGAAGGGCAGGATGCCGTACGCAAATCCTCCCCCATGCTTGCCCCGCGGGCGGACATGAGCGGACCGGGCGTACAACCCTACAGCGCGCGTTATATCAGGCTTAATACGATCGGCGGCGATACATGGAGCGAACCGGGCTCATGGATTGAATGGGAGTTTACCGTGCCTACCGACGGCCTGTATTCGATCGCCATAAACGCATTGCAAAACTTCAACAGGGGCGCGTTGTCCTTCCGCCGTATCTCCATCAACGGGGAAGTGCCTTTCCAAGAAATGAATGCCGTACCCTTTGGTTTCCGGGCGGGCTGGCGGATGGAACGCTTGGGCGGAACGGAAACCCCCTATCTGTTTTGGCTGCCGGCGGGTACGCATACCATCCGCATGGAAGCCGTACTGGGCGGATACGCTTCCCACGTACGTGAAATCGAGGACATTATCCACAACTTAAATAACCTGTACCGCCAAATCGTTATGATCACGGGCGTAGATCCCGACATCTTCCGCGATTATGAAATAAACCGCCGTTTGCCGCATTTGCGCGGCGCGTTGCAATACGAACAACAAAGGTTGGAACGTATCTTTAACGAGCTGGAAATCATGACCGCGGGACGCGGGGAACGCGACGCCGTTATCCGTACGCTCGCACGCCTGTTGGACCGCATCGCAGCCGATATCGAAAATATCCCCCGCCGCTTGCGCGAATTCAGGGAAAATACGGGTGCCTTGGGTACGTGGCTCATGCTTGTACGCGCACAGGAGCTGGGGGTTGAGTCGATCCATATCCTGCCCCACGACGCGCCCACACCCGACAACGGACGCCGCTGGTGGCGTCAGCTTTGGCACGAAATCCTTACGTTAATCTTCTCCTTCATTATTGATTACAACGCGATCGGGAACTTGATCGATACCGCGGATATGCGCCATGTGGAGGTATGGATTGCCACGGGCCGCGACCAGGCCAACGTCATAAAATCCATGATAGACCAACGGTTTACCCCGCAGACGGACATCGGCGTCACGTTACGTTTGGTGGACGTCAACACCATACTGCCCGCCACCGTAGCGGGACGGGGACCGGACGTTACGCTTTCGATATTCAACTCGTTACCCATGGACTACGGGATGCGCGGCGCGGTACGTGATATATCGGGCTTCCCCGACTTCCCTCAAGTTGCGGCGCGTTTCCCCGAGGCGGCTATGGTGCCGTATACCTTCGGCGGCAGGGTATTCGCTCTGCCCGAAACGTTAACCTTCCCCATGCTTTTCTACAGACGCGATATATTAAATGAAATCGGCATCGAACCCCCCGATACATGGAATGAAGTGCGGAGTGCCATCGCGACGCTGTCCATGCACCATATGGAGTTCGGCATACCCTTGGGCGGCAGCGCCACGGCACCGACCGACTTCCCCCACCAAACCTTCGGGATTTTCCTGTACCAGCAGGGCGGCAACTTCTATGACGAAGACGGTTCGCGTTCGGCGCTGGATTAGGACATATCACTCGCCGCGTTTAGGGACTTCACCCGAGTCTTTACGGAGTACCGCTTGCCGCGTGTATACGATTTCCTCAACCGTTTCCGCTTCGGTGACATGCCTTTAGCCATCGCCGATTATACGATGTA
>Ga0123353_10001681_pt1 | contig 27224 bp, 22 predicted proteins | sample TergutLab28metaG_3_FD_92763 | JGI IMG/M metagenome (GOLD analysis project Ga0123353, IMG submission 92763) | Labiotermes labralis P3 segment gut microbial communities from Petit-Saut dam, French Guiana - Lab288 P3 | ecosystem: Host-associated > Arthropoda: Insects > Digestive system > Gut ...
CCAATCCTCCACGACATTCCCATCCCGGATATGCTCGACCACCTGTGAGCTGCCCGACTTGTAAATCTCGGCTTTCCTGTTGCGGTCAAATATCCCCTGCACATAGTTTTTGCTGGCCCGGTCGTTGAGCCGGAAAATAATGTTGGTACTGAACCCAGATAGGATGCTGGCCGCCAATCCGCTGTAGGCCTCGTCAATCTGCGATACGTTCTGTACCCCGATGATGAACTTGACCCCCAGCCCCCGGCCAAAGTTGACGGCGTTTTCGATGTATTGCAGATGTGGCAGCAAACGAAATTCGTCAATGACAAACCAGACATTGCCCGCGCTGCGACCCCGCGACAGGCTTTCCTTAATAGCCATATCAAACAGTAACCGGTAAATCGGCGTGAGCATGTTAGCTACGCCAATGTCGTATTCCACGAAAACAACCCGGCCCCCTTTGTTCCTCACCAACTGGCGCATCGATAGGCCCCCGGCCTTGGCGAAATTGGACAGGAACGTCTTACGCGAGAGCTGCTGTACCTCGGAAAAGACCCCGGCGCTTTGATTGCTGCCCTCGGCGATATACGTCTGCATGGCTGCTAAGTCCGGGTAGCAGCCCAGCATCTCCCGCAAAAGCTCCATGGGTGAACCATCCAGATACGTTTTAAGGGTGGCATTGTCGCGGGACAGATGGTCGGAACGCATAAAATGGAGCAGGATAGCCGCGAACAGGTCTTTGGCGGCATTGGGAAAGAACGGTTCCTTTGACCCGTGGATTTTCTCGTAAAAGAGCGTCTCGGCGATTTCAAAGATGCTTTCCTTGGTTTTGCCTTCGCTGCTTATGTCTATCTCGCAAAAGATATTCCAGCTATCGCCCACTCCGACATAGCTATCATCATTGCTGATAACCACATCGCCGGGCCGGTAAAACTTTTCATGAAAATCGCCCTTCGTATCAAAGAGTATCATCACGTCCTGCGACCCCAGAGCACGGCGCAGTTGCGACACTACGTGGAATATCGCGTTGGTCTTGCCCGTGCCAATCCCGCCCATAAAGCACAGGTGCTTGCTGAATATGTCAGCGTCTAAATTAAGCGCAGCGACATTGCCCTGCCCATTGTGGCCGCTTAACCGGCACAAAATCGGCTCATTTGCAAGGAAAGGCGGGACAGCTTCATGAAGCCGCCCGCCCTCGAACGCCCCACCAGGTAAATGCCTAATTTCTTTCAGGCTCAACCTTTGGTCCCCACATTCTAAAAGCCTCTTCCTTATCTGTTTTTAGGTCGGTTATCAGTGCGCCTAATTCTTTCATCATGTAATCGGTCGTAGCAGTGGGCTGGCCGCAGAGCGACAGCAGCACATGGTTAGCCCGGTCAGCGTTGCCCAGGCTGATAGGCGTACCCGCCGACTGTGAGCTATATATATTCAAGAAAAACGCCTTACCAAAGCCCATCAGCACGACAATCAAGATGCTGCCGACAATCATTGCAATCAGGAGTAGGCAGCCAAAACCCGCCATAACCTTAAAATCAGTGGGCATATAGCTACTGCCTGCCAGCTTTGCCAGTGAGATACTGCCCATCAGCGCGCCCAGGGCCAGCGCCGCCCCAATCAGTATCCACAACCAATTCACCTTTACGCCGTAAAAGCTGCTCAACCCCGATATACTTTTAAGCTCGGCCTCTTGGACAATACGGTTAGCGGGGGTGCCGTTGGCGGCCGGGTTGGTCGCTCCGTGGAAAATGATGCGCTCGGTGGTTACGGTCAAATGACCCTCTGCCTTGGGAAAGTTCCAGGCAGTACACAGATAGCTTTTCACTTCGCGCTCGTTGTTCTGCTTGGCTAAAACGATGTCCAATGGATTTCCTCCCTATTGTGAATTAAGTCTCAGTTAGCCGCACACCAAATATCCAGCTTGCCACCTAGGTAGTTGGTCAGGTTGATAACCGCGCCGCCGTAAGCCTTGGTGAAGTAATCGGACGGACTGGCTTGCCGCGACTTAATATAGCTCTTGTTCCGCGCGTCCATCTGCTCAATAGTTGCGTCATCGGTGCAGACCAGCACCATATTATCCGGCGCTTGCAGGCGGATGGTTTCGGTGCTGCCGTCCGTGTAGAAGGTGAACAACGTTGTGCCGCTGGCGACGGAGCGCTTGCCAGTGATAATGTTGCCATTGGGCAAGGTGATGGTTGCCGTGGTCAAGGCTGGATTGACCGAGACAACAGCCAGTCCCGCGATTTCCGACGTTGGTGTAATAGCTGGTTGGGCAGTCCCCGGAGCTGATGGCAAGGTTGGCGCGGCTGAAGGGGCCGCTGTAGCCTCTCTGGTGGGCTGCTGCGCATGGTTGACTGCTTGCTGCGTAGGGGCCGCTATATGCGGCGGCGGTCGGTCGGCTAATATCCCGCTGAAGATGATGATGGCGGCAGCAATCAGCGCCACCGCGCCAACGGCAACGCAGATAATAATGATTTTTTTCTTGTCCAATGCAAATCCCCCCTGCTTGTCTTTTGGTACAAGACTATGCAGCGGGGGACAGGGTTATGACGTGACCGGCTGTAGTTTCCCCACCCGGTAATTGCCGAAAGGGGTCAGCACCACCACGTCCGTTAGGGTCGAAAATTCATGCGGCTGAATAAGGCGCTGGTCAACAGCCTGACGGGTGATGGTTTGCCCTCGGAGTTCACCAGTAACGGGGTCGTAGTTGGTGCTGACGGATTGCTGCATTACCTTTTGTGTCCCTATGAGGCGACTAAAATCCTCTTGGCTGGCCGGGTCGCAGGCGCATACAATCGCCTTGTAGACACAACACGTCATAATCACCCGGGCGGCGGCGCGGCCATAAACTAAGTCCAGCTGCGCTGGGGATTGGATGATAAGGCAGATGATGATTTTTTTGCTCCGTAGCGTACCCAGCGCCTTAGTGGTCGGGTCAATCCGGCCTAGCCGGGGGAACTCGTCAAGGAAGAACAAGATAGGCGTGGCCCTTTTATCCGGGCGGCGCTCAAAGTGTTTTAAGAACTTGTAGACAATCAGGTTGAAGGGTACGCTCCACTGGTCAAGCTTATCCTCGGGAATGGTCAAATAGATGTCGCAACCATCCTCCAAATCCTGCGGCGAAATGTTTTTAGGTGAACTAAAGGCCCGCTGGATGTTTTTATCCGTGGCAAACACCATGATATTGTTAGCAATTTCGGTATAGAAGTCGGACAATCGTTTTGCATCGGCACCAATAAAGCCGTTGAGATGCCGCCGGGCGTATTGGCTCTGGGTGTGCTGATAGATATAGTTGATATGCGCCTCAACGGGCCTATCTACGATATAAATCATCGTGTCGATGAATGAGGCCCCCTCATGGCAATAGTGCAGCATAAAGCCCATCAGCATGTTTTGGGCGGCCTCCTGCCAAAACTTATCTTTGACTTCCGGCGACACTGGTACTAACGCCTGGGCAATCTCTCGGGCCTCCTGTACTGGGTTGTCGCTATCGCGCAATCGCTCGAAGGGGTCAAAGCCCCAACTGTCCGGCTCCATCGGGTTAAATACCTTGCGCCATCCGGGTTTGTGGGCGGTGGCTGCCGACAACTCCCCTTTAATGTCGATGGCAAAAATCCGCTCCTGCCAAGCCAGCAGTGACGGCATTCCCAAGCTGGAACTCTTGCGGGTGCCGGGTTCGCCGGAAATAAGAATGTGGCCGTCCATCTGCTCGGATTTGCAGAAATATAGCGGCTTTCGTCCCAGGCGGCGGTATTCCCCAAACACAAAGCCTTGACATTTATCGCTCAATAACTGCCTGGGCGGTCTGCTCTGTTCGGGGTTGCCTATCACTCCCAACAACGCCAAACCGAGCAAAGCAATAATCACCGGAGGCAACAGAGAGAGAATAGACACGGCTAGATGCTCCGCTCCTGGCCCCGTGGCTTTTCCCGTTCCTGCCCTCGGACCTGCTCTTTCTGATACCCCGCAAACCATTCCTCATAGCTGGGGCGCTCTGCCTCTGGCACCTGTTGGCGCTGGCTAAAGTGCTCTGCCTCCAGGTTGCGGATATGGCGGGCGTGTTCTCGGGCGACATTGCGCTGCTGCACGGCCCGGTTGTGGTCGCCTATCTCGGTGGGAATGCCTTGCCTTTCGAGGATTGTTGCTGCTGGCCCCAAGTGCTGCGTGGGTTCGCGGTCAAGGCCCTGTTTGGCATAGCTACGCATATCAATGCGTTGTTCAATGCCCAACCGCTCATACGCCCGGTTGACATCCCGCTCCCATGCGTCCCGCCATTTTTCGGTGTTGCCTGGATTATCCCAATCTGTCAGTGATATTTTGTGGGTTTTCCAGTCGTTGCCGCTGGGTAGTAAAATCCGCTGCCCCTGCTTATTCAAGACATATTCTCGGCGGGATTTGTCTCCCCAGGTGCCGTCGGGGTTAATCGGCCGCATGGTAAACATGATATGGGCATGAGGATTAGGGTTTTTGCCTTTGGGGTCATGAATGCAAATGTCGGCACACATTCCCCGGTCAACGTACTCACGTTGCACGTGGTCACGCAACAAATTGATTTGGCTCCCCCGGTCAAGCTCGGCGGGTAGGCCCACTTCCAAATGCCGCGACAGTTGAGAATTTTTATTGGGTTCGGCGTGTTCTACGGCATTCCACAGGATAGCCCGGTCGTGGTAGTAGGCCGGGGCCTGTTTGGGTAATAAAACTTCAGCGTGAACAACCCCGCGCTTTTTTGCGTAATCATGCCATAGGCCGGTGCGATGGTCATAGATTTTTTCAGCGGCCCGGTAAGCAGCAGCAGCCACAGCCGAGCGGCCCTCGCTGCGTTTAATAATGCTAAGTTTGTAGTGGACGCTGGACACGCAAACCCTCCCTAACCTACCCAGCCTAATTCATGCTGGCAGCATTTATTGTCAAGCTCCCGTTCAACTCTAAACTCTCCAGATGCTTAAAAATATTGCGAGCTAAGTATCGCTTTAGAGCGCGCCTAATTTCACGCTTGCTTTTGCCGTTGGCCGTACATTTTTCTATGTAGTCTTTGGTTGGTTGGTGGTGTTTCACGCGAGATAAAACAATGGTAGTCAAGGCATTGTTCAAATTTCGGTCTCCAAAACGGCTTAGACGATGGCGCTTCACTTGACCAGAAGAAGCCTCCAAGGGGGTAGTGCCAGCTAAACAAGCAAAAGCGTTGGCATCGCGCAACCGTCCTTTATGGGAGTAAGAGCAAAGGATTTGGGCGCTAGTCATAGGGCCTACACCCGGTAAGTCTAGTAAACTGGGAGCATATAACTGCACTGCTTGGGCCATTTGTCTTTCGTTTTCTTTAAGGCTTGCGTGGTGAAGTAAAATATTTTGAGCTAACCGCTTGGCTTCCATTCGGGCAATAAATGCCTCTATCTTTACCTCTTCGGGCCTTGCCGTCCATTTGGCGATGGCTTGAATAGCCACAAAGCCTAAGCTATTAATGGGGCCGGGTGTTAAATTGTTGGTTCGCAACAAAGCGATAAGAGTATTTTTATCCATCACAAATTGAATCATCATATTGTGCCGCGCTGCCAACAAAATCCGAAAGACTTTCCTCATGCCTTGTATTTTGGGAATAATGAGTTTATCCACTGGCATACGTAGAATATCTATTGCAGCACACGAGGAATCAATCTCATCCGTTTTTCCGGCTTGACCTCTGGTCTTATTTCTTGGTGGCTTGACTTCACATACCGCTATATTTCTATTTTGCAGCGCCACAGTAAATGTCTCGCCGTATGAAGAAGTCCCTTCAACCGCAAACAGGACATCGCCGCCTGTTTTCTTAACAACCCAGTCAATGCCTTTCTCCATGTGATGGGGAAGAACTTTAATTTCTCTTGTGCCTACTTCGCCACCCAAATTATCTATCAAGGTCAAATGGTGAGTTTTAGCGTGGGTATCAACTCCCGCTACAAATTTATATTTTTGGGATACAATACATTTGGGCATAAAAAGCCTCCCCTTTCTAAAGAGGTATGTTGATAAGAAGGAGAGCAAGATATATCTTAAATGAGCCACGACTACAAGGTCGGACAGTCTTCTATCAATTCATTACTCTTAAATATTACAGGTTCTACCAGATAGACGGGTCATGTCGAAGACATTTCCTTTTTGGAAAGTCAGGTATAATAAGAGCCATATCTGATAGACCTTTGTATTATTGCACGGCAGAGATTTGTCGTGTGGGGATATTTAAGACCCTTCTATGACGTTTGTCAATACAGCAAAACAATGCGGCTGGTTTGTTGCGCTGCCCAAATGAGTTCTTCACCACCATACCACAATCAGACAAAGTCGAGAGGGTCAAGGACGCACAGCGGCACAGCGAACCCTTGATGCTCTTGGCTTTGTCTGATATATCTTCGGGGGTGATGAACTCGTTTGGGTAGTGCAACGCTGCTGCCCGAATAGATTTAGAACCCCGCCGGAGGCCGTTACTTCCGCATTCCTATTGCTTTCTTGGCCTCAAGGTTCTGACTGCGGTAAACATTCTCCAGCGGATTAAAGGTGTCGTACTGCGCTTTTAAGTCTGCACCGAAGATGTTCACATATTCTTTGACAATCTCCAAGCTGCTGTGGCCCAGCAGCTTTTGTAGCCGAAAAATGTCGCCGCCTGCTAAAATCCACTTCTTAGCAAAGGTATGTCGGAACAGGTGGACAGACGTTTTTTGAACACCCCGGCTTAAATTGTATTTGCTTAGGCTGGACTTCAGCCCGTCCGTGGTGAACTGCTTGCCAAATTGATTACAAAATAAATAATCGTCTGCGCTGCCCTGCCGATGTTTCAAGTATTCCTGCAAAATTCGTAACATGGTGGCCGACAGCGGCACCATCTGTTGTTTGCGGTTTTTGGTCTTGGTCAGGGCAATCATGCCGCCCTCAAAATCAATATCGCCGATTTTCAAGTTGACTACCGTACCCAACCGATTACCGGTAGCGAGGAAATAATTGACCGCTACCCAGTTGCGGTATTCTGTGAAATCACAATGTTTTACATCGGGCTTTTTTAAGAGCAGGGCCAGTTCCTCGTCCGTGTAGGTTTCCTTTAATTCCTTGTTGGCCCGGATAAGCTCCAACTTGAAACGGGGTAAATACCCCTGCTCCATGCCGTAATACAGAATAGCCCGCACTGCCCGTAGATAAGTATTGATAGACGTATCCTTAATGGCCGGGTTTTGCTCTCGGAGGTGTTGCACGTAGCCCAGGCCAATGTCTTTGTCTATCTCGGCGCAGGGCGTACTGGCCGGGCAGTAGGCAGTGAAGAAACGAAAGCATTCCCCATAGTACACAATGCTTTCGGGCGAGAGGTTTTGAATTTTTTTGTAGGCGATGAAGCGGTTAAACAATTCTTGCAGGGTAACGGCGGCTGTTTGGGGCCGCATGGACATCTTCGGCATGACATGGCACCCTCTTTCTGCTGTAATCGTATGCAGAAAGACGCTTGGCCTATCCCTGCCGCCAGCCCTGATTCGCCGGAAAAGCCAAAATAATCAGGGTGTCCCGCGTTGTCCATTCGTTCGAATTTCCCGCCATCCGGAAGAAATGGAAAACGGACAAGCCCTTACGTATCAAGGACTTGCCCGCTTTCTGGCAACACACGTCAGATATACTGTCTGTTGCGATACTATTATATCATGCACCCAGGTGTTGAACTAACCTTCCTGACGAGCGAGGGCTCTGCACCCAACTACTGATTAACCTAGCGCGGGAAAATAGTTTTGCACCCAGGTGTTGAACGAACCCAATTTCAATGCACCCGTAGTGCTTATATCTACTCAAACTGGCAGAATACGAAAGACTAGGATTGCTCGGCGTTGCCCCAAAGGACATCAGAAAACGTGTATTCAAGAGCCGAGCATATTTTCATGCAAAGTGCTTCTAACGCGGCTTCTCTTTGATTAAGGGTTTCATGGCGGTTGCGTATGATAAACTGCAGCTCTAGAGGATTAGGTGCGGCGCAGTCTGTCTCCATTCCCTGAGCATCACCTACAAATTCGTACTGAACCTTGCAGTGGGCAAGCTCATTTCTTAGAACCAGGAAATCCTTGATGTCTTTTTTGGTTACATCCCTGAACTCAAGATTGCGTCTCTCCTCGCGATTCCCTATTATTTATCCTCGCCGACTTGATTATACATATCATACCATAAGCGGGATGTAGTTTCAAGAGAAAAAATAAATTTTCAAATAGATTACAGATTTTGCGAAGACTCAGATCTCCTCGTGGGGAACATCGAAAAACACAAGATAAGCGCCGCAGCCGCGAATCCCCTCGACCATCTTCTGGTATTCCTTTTTATCTCGGCTCAACCGGCTGGGTTTTTGCATAATGACGTAATCTATTTTATGTTCTTTCAAATAGGCAGTAGCTTGTAGCCAACATATTTTACGGAGCTTACCATATTTGAAACGGCGAACTACCCGCTGAAGAAAATTGTATTTTTTCGCGTGGACAATATCTATAAAAACGTCTTCAACAGTTGCGCTCAATTCTTTTGCTTTGGCTTCTGCTTTTTTCTGTTGGCGCTCTGCAAATTCTAAGTTCGTTGCGCAACAATAAATGATGGCGGTTTTTTTACCTGTTTCTTTGTTCCCTACACGGCAGTATATAGCGGACTTATTGCTTGCTTCATTCTTTTTCATTTGGCCGCCTTTTGTTCATCCTTTAATTTTCCCAGAACCTCGTAAGAAATATCGGGAAACACCTCCGGAACGGTAGAGAGCTTATCTTCTTCTGTCATTCTAATGTAGCCATCTGCGACTTCATTGGGTTGATCGGATTTCTGTATCAAGAAATAGTCGATCCCATGTTTTTTGCAGTATGCTTGGGCTTTTTCCCACTCTGTCCGGGCGGGGATAACGTCCACGAACACCGCCTTTACCGCCGCGCCCACATATTTTGCGCCGAGCTTCAAATCTTTCTTTTTACGCGCCGCAAACTCTTTTCTCGTCACTTGCCCATAAATGACGACGGTTTTGGGTTTCATATTTTCCGTTTCTGGTTTGCTATTTGCCATGCTTTCCTTTCTTTAGCCTTGATATTTCCCCTCATTACTGAGGGCACACACATATATAACTCGGATGGATTTAAAATGCAAGTGTATTATGCGCCTTGCGCGCTATAACCCCAACCGCCGCATTTCCTCCCTAATAGCCTCGCTGCCATCGGAGCGCCACTTTGGTGAATGCTCAATCATCCACATGAGGATTTTGTTGGATTCTCCCTGTTCGCCCTCTTCAACAGTGAAATACTTCGCTTTGCCGCTGGCGACTTCCTTTTTGGCCCCTGCCGCTAATTTGGCAATATCGGTTTCAGCGGTTTGGTTGGCTCTTGGTCCTTTGTCCATGGGTTATATTGTACTACATTTCATATTAGAACGATTCATTTGTTTTGGAATATGTTTTGGGATGCTCGTTTTCAGGCAGGGTGTGTTGCTTATGACACATACTTCGGCATCAAATTCAATCGTGCAGGTTGCCCGCCTGTCGACTCCTAACCATCCGTGTCAACCTCTTGCTTCCCTTTCTTTAGCCTTGATTTCCCTTCATTTACTGAGAGCGCACATATATATAAACTCGAATGAATTTAAAGTGCAAGTGTATTATGCGCCTTTCGCGCTACAGCTTCAACCACCGCATTTTGCTTGATAACGCTTATGCTATAATTTTCATGCGGCCCTTTGGGGTTCGCAGGTCTTGGCAGCTTTCCGCAGTCCGTCTCGACGAACACGCAGTCGTGGGGCACGGACAACTCCAACTTTGTCAACTCGACGAATCCCTGGTTCATACGTGGCGGCAATTCGAATGATGGCAGTAATGCCGGGTTGTTCTATTCGAACAACAACAATGGCAATGCGAACACGAACAACGGGTTTCGTCCCTCCCAGCGCACATCGATAATTCGTGGCACAGTAACAATCCAAGGATTCGAACCGCCCGCATGATGCGCTCAATGCCAATGCCCCTTTTCGCGCCCAGGCGCGAAAGAAAACAATAGGCGGGCGTCCTTATGGTAGCTGCGTCAGAAGAGCAGCGAAAACAGGGCGTCCGCATAATTTTCTTTCAATAGACCATAAAATATTCGTGTTCGAAAAGCCAAGGAATTCCCATGCCCGGCGTGTCCCATCCACCCGGCCAGGCTCCGTTGCAACGCCGCCGCGTCGCCAGCTCGTCTAAACTCCTGCGCTATTTTCCGCGCTTTCTTTTTGCTGCGCTGGCGTAACAACCGCCGTCCGTCCCGGAGCCGAAAGCCGCAAAAATCTAATCCCAGCCGGGCCGGATAGTAGCGGCTTTTTCGGTTGAGTGTCAGTTTCAGCCGGTCACGCAAAAAGCTGTCAATCGCCTTATACACGGCGGCGGCCTAAGCCTTGTCCTCCACGAAGCACACGAAATCGTCCATATAGCGGACATAGCGGCGCACCTTCAACTTGTGTTTCACAAATTGATCCAGCTCGTTCATGTAGATGTTCGCGAAATACTGGCTGGTGTAATTACCTATCGGAATGCCCTTTTCCGTCAGGTCAAAACTGTATATCACTTTGCGTATCAGACACAGCAGCCTTTGGTCGGCAATCTGCCGTGCCAGAATCCCGAACAGGACATCACGGTCGATGCTGTAAAAGAATTTCGATATGTCCATCTTGACGATGTAATAATCATCCCCGTGCTTTTGGTACATCTGTTTCATGAACGCCACGACCCTGTCCACCGCCTCATGGGTGCCGCGCTCCGGCACGCAGGCATAGGAATCGGAAATGAAGCGCGGCATATAGAACGGCTTGATAAATTCCTCCACCATCCACTGATGTACAATGCGGTCTGTGAAAGGCAGGGAGTAAATCGTGCGTGGCTTGGGGTCGATGATCTCGAACTGCCGGTAGTGGCTGGGGACATAGCGCCCGTCTCGCACGGATTCATAGATTTTGTAGACGTTCAGATAGGCCCGCCGGTCAAAGATGATGACCTCCGGGCGCGCGGATTTGGCCAGGTGCGCCCGTTGGTACGCCAGCAGAAACTTCTCGAAGGTCAGTGCCTCCTCAAACCCGCTGCGCAGACTTTTCACGATCCTTCCGCTCTTTGTCCATTTTCATCACCTGTCCCATGGCGATGTTGTCGATGTCCAGGGCCATTTTTACCCAGGCGTCACGGTTTTGCTGCGTGATACAGCGCCGTTGGTAGGCGACCGGGATCAGCTCGCACAACAATTTCAAGTCTTCGTCAATTTTGAGATATAGTTCAAAGCGCCGATCCCGGTTGTGATAGCTGTCATTCATGATCGCCAGTCGCATGATGTGCATAACCGTGGTTTTGATCTCGTTGCCCAGTGTCGCCTTCTCTTTCTTGGTGAACTTCTCCCCCATCATGAAAGTATGCTGCAACAGCTTCGCGCTGAGTGTTCGCAGGCTTGGTTCAGGCGGTATTGGCTTTTTGGGTTTCAGCGTAGGTCGTGGCATTTTATCCTTTCTTTACTATTTAGAGGAGTGGAGGAGCGAGCAGCGCGTTTGACTCCCTCACCACTCGCGAAACGGTGGTGTTAATCCCGCCGTTTATGTATTGTGGATGTAAAAGATGCGTGGACCAGAGAAGCCGAGTGGTGAGCGATTAAAACGCGCTCAGGGAGGGACGAAACCCGCAGTACGAGGACGCAAAGCCATTGACGGCGTACGAATAGAACAACCCGGCATAACTGCCATCAGACGAATTGCCGCCACGTACGAACCAGGGATACGTCGAGTTGACAAAGTAGGAGAGGTCCGTGCCCCACGACTGCGTGTACGTCGAGACGGACTGGACCATGGTGGTTTCGTAGTTAGCATGCCCGCCGCACTTAATGAGCGAAGTGGTCGTAGTGGGGTTAGAAGGCGTAGCATCCCAGGCACAGCGGTCGAAGTTGTAGTATTGTTCGCTAGCACTGCTGGCCCAGACCGGACGGAAAGCGCCGGTTATCCCGAAATTATCCATATAATTTGCCGGCGGCAACACAGCCATGTATGAAGTGTTGTTGTTCGAACCCTTGTAGCCCATAACATATTCGTAGGCTCCACCACTCATGTCATAAATGCCATAGACATTCTGGGTAGTGGAAGCCAGCAAACCCATCGCGGTTTGGTAGGAACGGCTAGTGCCGCCGAAGAGACATTGTACTGCACCGGTGGTATTGGTATCGGTGATGGTATATTGAGCCGTATTACCAGAAGCTTGCGGACCGCAACCGGTAATGCCATAACCGGTGCTGCCATTGCCGTCCTGTAGGTTGCTCTTGTAGGCGGCGTTGATCTGCACCATAGCGCCATTGGTACCATAGATACTGGTAGCCAAATAGCTGGCTGCACCCCATTCGTTATTCTTCATCATGCGTGATTTCATGGCAGTAAGGCCGTGGGAATTTGAGGTGACGGTGCCGGTGCTGTTGCCGCCCGGCGTCGCGCCCGAATCCGGATAGCCGATAGACTTGGAGATGTCGTACTGTACGCCGATGGCTTGGTTAATCTGGCTCTTCAGGTTTGGCTTGACGGTTGGCGCAGCTATCGAGCCAGTTGCTTCAAATTTCCCGATCCACAGTCCATTAAGCTCTGTGCTGCCAAAGGTAAACGCTGGGTGTGTAGCCCAGGTTGTGCCGGTGGCAGCACCATAAGTTCTATCCACCCCGCAGCCAGTACGGTAGTTGGTACCGCCTGTATAGAGGTTCACAGCAAGGCTGCTGGCGGGCGGGGTGGAGCAAGTTGAGTTGCCGGGATCCGGCACTTTTTTAGCATCGATAGTTTTTTCAAAACGTATATCAAAACGAGCTTGGTAGCCAGCGCTGGTACAGGCTGCGTCGGCATAAGCTGCGCCAACTTGGTTATTGCCGCAAACTGGCTGGTTCCAGGCGTGGTAGCGCTGGACTTCATAGGCATATCTTGGCACATAGACCCAATAGCCGAGAATGTCGTCTTCGGATATTTCTGCACCGGCGGGCTTGGCCTGGTTGGCTGCTAATGTGCTAGGTTTGACCGTGACGGCATTGCACCACTGCTGAATATCATAATTACACCAATAGCCGGGATAGTTGCTGGTTGTGTCTTTATTGACAACTGGGATCATATTATTATCTATATCTATGGTATAGCTGCTGGCACTGGCTCCGATGACACTGGCCTTAGCATTGGTGATGTTGTCGGCGGCTTTGACCCACTGAGCGGTTGGGGTAGGCGGAACATATATATACGTGAATCCGTTTGTCAAAGTTACAGTTCCGCCCGTGATAGTGGTAACGCTTACATCCACTGGCCCAAAAACAGAACTGGCTGGAGTGGCACAGCTGATTTGTGAAGGGAACACTATAGGACCGAGACAATCCACCCCGCCAACAGTTACTTTCACTACGGAACTCTGGTTAATGAAGTTGGTGCCGGTGATATTTATAATGGTACCGCCAGTGGTTGGCCCACTGCTTGGAGAAACACTCGTGATCGTTGGAGGCGGTACATCATTGACAACTGCAGTATAGGTTACGGTAGCTTCGTAAGTACCGGGAGCTATAGCGTAGTCTGCTTTTACGCCGTAAAAAACGATAGTGTTGTCGCCAGTGGTGTTATTAGGAACGGTAGTCTTCTTGATAGTAGTGTCTGATGTTGGTACGGCGGCCCATTTACTGGTGGAACTGGCGGACACCACATTGTTTTCTATGCTGTAAGTGCTATCGAAGCCAGTAGAGATAAGACCAGTTGAGTTAGCCTGAGTTTTGGGGATAGCAAAGCCCCAGGAGTTTAGGCTCAGTACGGCTGGGCTGGCAATAGTTCCGATGGTTGGATTTATGAAATAACTGCCGGAAGTATGGGCCATTTTGCCACCTGTGCTGCTGGTATACAAACTTAGACTATAGCCTTCTATGCTGTTAGTCTTTACATTTACAGTCATGCTATTGCTGACTATCGAGCCACCAGGTAGAGGAGTTAGCTGCCCCAGGTTTAGTTCAGTTCCGGCGCCAGGTAAATCCACAGCTAAAGACAGTTGTGGGACAGAGCCAGGAATAGAAGGATCGCCAGCTGTGTTAGCATTAGCTGTCGTGGGCGAAGTGAAGCTTACGAGAGAGAAGATAGTTAAGCACGCAGTAACCACTGCCGCGCTCAAGAGACTTAAGTGGCTACACCCCCCCCCATGTTTACACCTCGTTTCATCATACTTGTGATTATTATAGCACGATCGAACGGTCGTGCAAACCCTTTTTGATCATTTCTCTAATGCAGGCTGTGGAAAACTACAACATCATCGAACCGTGTCCTTTTGGGCGCGGTTTTTCTCTTTAAGCTCCTGTCCAACCGCCCGAAAATCCCATTGCGCTTAACTTTGCGCCCTCTCTCTTTTTTTGAGATAACGTCCCTGTCGCAAACACTCAAAAATAATTTGAGAGGAGGCAATCATGTGTTTGAGACGCACTTTGGCATCGAGATCGAGTTTTCCGGGATTACGAGAAGAGAGGCGGCGGAAATTGTGGCGAAGGTGGTCCAGGGCAAAGTCCTTGGCAGCTATGGCTACGAAATCCGCGCGGCGGACGGGCGCATCTGGAAGGTTGTTTACGACGGCAGCGTGCACGCCTGCCGAAAGCAAGGCGGGCGCGTAACGGCGGTCCAAAACGACGACTACCAATGCGAACTGGTCAGCCCGATTCTGACCTACCACCGCGACATCGGCACGGTTCAGGCGCTGGTGAGAAAACTGCGCAAGGAAGGCGCTATCACGCCGGACACAGCGGGAATTCACGTGCATCTGGACGGCGCGAACCACACGCCGCAAAGCATCCGAAACTTCGTCAACATCATTGCCAGCAAGAATGATTTGCTCTACAAATCTTTGCAAATCAAGGGCGAGCGGCAACGATATTGCAAGAAGATGGACCAATATCTCGTAGAGCGGATGAACCGCGTCAAACCACGCACCTTCGAGCAGATCTCCGACATCTGGTATGCGGGCTACACCGGCGGACGGAACCGGCATTACCACAACAGTCGTTACCACTTCCTCAACCTGCACAGCTTTTTCACCGGCAACCACACGGTTGAGCTTCGCGGCTACAACTCCGAGCTGCATGCGGGAAAAGTGCGCACGTACATCGTTCTTTCCTTAGCGTTGAACCATCAGGCGCTGACACAACGAAATGCCAGCAGCCGGAAGGTCCAGGCGGAGAACGAAAAATTTGCGATGCGTACCTACTGCAACCGGCTCGGGCTGATCGGCGACGAGTTCAAAAGCTGCCGGGACCACCTGTGCGAGCACTTGGACGGCAACGGCGCGTGGCGCTTCGGCTCTGTCAATGGGCGGAGCGCGCGGCTGGTAGAAATGGAGGCGAATGACAATGCGTGAAAAACGAACGGTTTATCTGGCCTATGGGAGCAATCTGAATATCTCACAGATGATCTGGCGCTGCCCGGACGCAAAGCCCTGGGGAGCAACAGTTCTTGAAGGATACAGGTTGACGTTTTGGGGCGGCTGCGGCAATGCGGTTGCGACCATCGTTCCTCGTGATGGCTGCTCTGTCCCCGTGGCTCTATGGAGCATCACGGCGGCGGACGAAAAGGCCCTTGACGTTTACGAAGGTTATCCCCGGCTGTACCGGAAGGAGTATCTCCGCCTGAAATGGGGCGGCAGATATGTGAAAGCCATGGTTTATATCATGAACCACGGCACAGTGAACTTCCCCAGCAAAGGCTACTTCACCACGATTTTGGAAGGCTACCAGGATTTTGACATTGATCCGGAGCCGCTGTTCCAGGCCCTCTGGGAAGCACAGAAAAATCGGTCGAGGCTGTAAGGCAAATCCCCTCATGGGTGACACCCCGTCATGAAAATGGCGGGGTGTTGCGGTTTTTAGGCAAAACTAATTCAAGGGCACTATTGAGATATACTCACAAGGTAGCCTGCTATGTAGCCCTCGCCGGGATCGAAATAGCATTCTTAACCTACCCGCTCAAGAATCGTTGGATAGGAGCCTACTTCTACTCGGTTCTCATTAATTACCTTGACCGTGAACGACAAGTTTTCCCCAAACAGGAAACTGGTGATATCAAGTTGATAGTTGCCGCCGTTTTTGTAAAACGCATAGGTATCCTGCGGGCTGTAGAAATTGCAGTTGATGCCGTTAAAGACCACGATGGCCCCTGGCTGCGCCTGACCGTAGCCTCGTTCACCGACGCTTTTCCACTTGCCCTCAATGGCGAATGCGCCGGTGTAGACCTGCGGCGGCGGATTAGTTGGGGCGGCGGTTGGCGGAGAGGTTGGCTGCACCGGAGCGGGTTTCAAATCTCCAGAAGTTTTTATCCACAAAGCCGGGCGGACACCAGCACCATAATCTGTTCTCCCAGAATTTGTAAAAGGAGTTCCGCCAGAATCAATGGAACCGTTACTATTGACAAAAGCCGCAAAATCACCATATGCTCCAGGTGAACGAAGCCACCACCATGCTGGTTTTCCTTCAAACAGTGCCTTACGGGAATGGTCATCGGCAAAGCACATATACGCTTCTTCAACCGAGAGCAGGAATATTTTGTCATTTGTATCATTTCCACCAGAAACACCGTTAACAGCGCTATCTGGATTTTTGTTTTTCGTCAACAAAATGCGTTGTTGCTCACTTTCGCTAAAGCAGTTATAAAAATCGTTGTTCAAGTAAGCTCTCAATGAACAAAACTCCCAAAACGTATCATATTCGCCTGCGTCATCATAGGCCCGCATTCTGATGATTTCTTCGGCTAGCAATAACGCTTTTCCATCTGCTTGCGTAAGCATCAGCCATTTATATCCGCCGAATTCAACCACATCAAAACCTTGGTGTGTGCCAACGACATGTAAACCAACGGCTGGCGTATCGGGCGGGTTGCCCTGCGGTGCAGCGGTTGTTTCCTCTTCGCCGAGCTTCAAAGTCCATTTGAATGGGCTGTTGTCCTCTTTCCATATTTCCCATTCATATTTCAGGCCCAATGCGCCACCCCAGGAATCACGGCCAGCTAAAATCCGTAAGGGCACCCACGCATAGACTGCGTTATCTCTGACACTGACTTTTACTTCAAGACCGGATTGCGGCACGACGTCATAGATAGTCTGACCGAAAAAGGCCAGCATGATGTTCAGTTCCGCAACCGCCCGCGCATTGACTTCGATGTCCATATTAAAATCACTGAATCCCGGCTTTTTCTTTTTCTCAGAATCCCGCAGAAAATCGCACTTATTGTCTTTGATTTTCACACCTTCGTCAATTACATAGGTGAACGTGACATCGAGTGAGCCGGACACGTCAACCTCAATGCCCACCACGCCCAACAGATAAACGCCCCAGCCAACCGGAAACGGTATTTCAACAATCGGGATGTTGACCGGATTGACGGGTAATTGCTTGTAATTGCTTTCAAGCTTCGCCGCGTCCAGCTGCAAATTAACATCAAATTGGAGCGTTGCCTCCACTTTACCTTTCTTGATTTTTCCACCCCAAAGATCCACGTCCCAATCTCCGATGCCGATGTCAATGGACGGCTCTACAATTGTCAGAGAACCGTTTAGTTCGCCGAGCGCACCAATGTCATATTTCTTCAGTTTGACACTAATATTGTCGCCATCATAAGAAATCGTTAGCCCGTTGTCGCTCGCCAACTGTGCCACCTCGGGCGAATCGCCGTTAAAATCCAGGTTCCCTATGGTTGGCTTCCGGAAAGACGACACGGGGGAAACCATCGTCGCATCGCCAAGAGGCCTGATGTTGTTCAGGTCTGGCTCGCAGGTTTGCTTCTTCAGTCTGATTCTACTGGCAATTTCATCTGGCTTTGCTTCTTCATATTGGATTTTTACCTGATCGCCGATGTTGTTGATTTCAACTATCTTGGCTGCAAAGCCATAGGGATGTTCTTCTGATTCCGGCAGCAGCAGAATCTGCCCGACGCTATAACCGGCATTGCCATCAACAGCATGGACGGTCAAATTATTGTGAGAAATGTATTCAACGCCCCGCGCCACTTCCTCCGGCACGATCACAGTGTTCTCGAACAATTCAACGCCGGGCAGGCGACTGTCAGTGTACGTTTTTGGCTTTGGCCCTGTGCGTGCCACAGCAGGAACAGCGCTATTCGCGGCCTGCCTGCTAAGCGCCGCAAGCACAACGCCGCCGAGAACGAGCACAGCCAGCACAAATGCCAGCAGCTTCACGGGCATCTTCTTCTTTTTCTTGGGTTCGGGGGTGGGCGCGGGGGGCGGGGCGCTGCACTTTGCGCCGCAGTTCGGGCAAAACATGTCGCCGGGTTCCAGCGGGGCGTTGCAGCTAGGGCAGTTCATGGGTTAATCTCCTTCATCAAGCCATGTTTTTTTAACGCTTATTACAGTTTCATCGTATGTCCATGCTTTGTTTTCGAGGTTACTACCAGGAGGGACTGGATGCAACGTAACCTGATCAAGCTCTGGATTGCCATTTGGGTAATTGGGGTTAAACACATTGTCAATCGCTAAAACAAATGGCACAGGCCCCCAGTTGTTGGACTGCATATCAGCACGTACTCGAATGTAGTCTGTTTTATTCGAGTATTCTACCATGAAAACACTGGTACCGAATGCAGGAGCAACATAGTTCACCCAACCGCCAAATGTTAAAGTTTGACCATTATATACACGTGGCGCTAGAGTAAACATGACAAGCCCGTTGCCGAAATTGCTAGCGGGAAATTCAGGGGTCATGTTTGCAAATGAAACTGTACCAAAGATATATGCGGCACTTTCCTGAGAGAAATTAAAAGTGATTCCACCTCCATCCCTTCTACCTGATGTCAATGGCATAGCGTTTCTGCCACCGACACTTTTCCAGGCTTGCTGAAGCTTGTCAGTATCTGAACCTTTTATCCAACCACCAATGCGGACTGTTGTGCGAAGCTTGTAACCGTTGCTATCCATTGACTCAAATGAATGCGAAGATAGAGCGTATTCAAATGGCGGCTGTGTGGGCGGCGGGCTTGTCGTTGTCGGTGGCATTGTTACCGGCGCATCTGTTTGCTGGGTAACAGCCGCATCGGTATTCACAACCCGATTAAAGCCTCTGTACATGCCTTTGCGTACACCATTCGTGTAGACAAGCGTTGCAACCCCGCCGCCGACAACGACCACCGCTGCAAGCACGATTGCGATCAGCTTGGTAGGCAGCGGCTTTTTCTTCTGCAGTGCGGGGGCAACGGAGGTGGATACGGGCGTGGCATCCAGCTTCGCACCGCAGTCGGGGCAGAACACATCGTCGCTTTCCAGCGGGGCGTTGCAGGTTGGACAGTTCATGGTCTTTCCTCCATATCACCAAGATAATCAGTTTCATCGTTCAGAGATCAAAGCCCTAAAAGCTGCCGTTTTTTCTCATCGAACTCCTGTTGCGTCAAGGCACCGCAGTCTAACAAGGCTTTGAATTTTGCTAGTTCATCGGCGACGCTAGGCGCAGGCTGTGACGCACTGGCCGCGCCGGCAACCGTGTAGGCTGAGAGCATTTGGCTGATGGTACTTTCCAACGACTCAGCCAGTGCCACTCTGTCATCTCTGGTCATGATAGGGTTAATTCTATATGCACCATAGTTATCCTTAAACCGCTGCTTATCGCCCCTTTGCGTGTACGCATTTTTCAATGCTTTGAAACGCTCATCAACGGCATCCGAAGCAGGACGCCAAGTCCAGTCACCATCCCACAGTTTGAAGACACGCCGGGGGTTGTCAAAGTCTTTTACATCAAGGACTAAGTCGATGCCCTTCAGCTTAGTGGTTTGCTTGATTTTTCCACCCGTCACAGCCGAACCGATTACTGCCCCGGTGGCCCCGCCAAGCACACCGCCCACAACCGCGCCGCCAAGACCTTTTTTCTGCTTCATCTGCGTTTCTTCCTGCACATCCAACGCAACCCGCGAGATTTGGCTGATGTGGAACACCTCAAGATGCTCTTCTTGTTCAGGCGCTTCAAGCTGAAGGAAACCTTTTTGTACGGCAGGCCGCCACGGGTAATAAATCCCAATGTAACCATTTGGGGAAACTAGGATATCGGTCGCCAGGCCATCAAAGTACTTGTACCCGGAAAACTGGCCAAGCGTGGATGCATACTCACGAATGTGCGCTGAAACCAGTGTTTCGCCGGGTTCCGGATGAAAATCCACCGTTAGCCGCCGTTGGTCCCATGCGGCGACATTCGCATTCCCCAAGACTTGTGGCCGGTACACCTGCACCGCCGGTGTTGATAGATTGGTAGGATGCCCGCATGTACCGCAGAACTTCATGCCGTCTTCTAATTGCGCACCGCATTTTCTACAGAATTCCATAAGGATTGCCTCTCTTTCGTCACTGTTATTTTTATTGGTTGCGCTCGGGAGGTGCAAAGGCTCTGCTAGCGGTTCCGGTTCAACTGCCAGTTGTTCCAGCGCGGCTCCGCACGCATTGCAAAACTTTATGCCCTCCCAAAGTACCGCGCCACACAAAGAGCATGCGCTACCCTGCAACTCTTCGTTTTCCTCTCTCTGTGGTGTCTGATCAATTTCAAGAAATATTGGCGGCCATTCCTGTATTAACACCGGTGTGGCTGGCGCTTCATCTTGAGCAAAAGTTGGCGCGGCCTGTTTCACCTCGCCAAGATTTGTGCCACAGTAGCGACAGAAGCGTTCGACGTCGCGGACGGGTTGGTTGCAGTTTGGGCATTGCATATTCATTCTCCTCAAATACTAGAATTGCTCTAAGCCGGAGCCGTCAGTGTTGGTTCGAATAACACTACTTGCACCTGTGTAATAATACACCTTGTTTTTGTATATGCCCGCGCCAAAAATATTGCTCTGCCCAATCAGCGTCGAACCGGAGCCAAGTCGTTGTCTTGCGCCGCCTGAATAGTTAGTGATATAGCGACCACCTAAACCTCCGGTACCCGTGATGGTAAGAACACTATTTGCAATCGGTATAATCAGCCCATCGGGCGATTGAAAATCCAAGGAGCTAACTTCGCCAAATATTTCCGCGCCACCGCCGTTTGCGGGAACCCGTTTTAGTGACACGGTTCCATCAATGCTTTCCGTAAAATATATGTAGCCGTTTGCAACCACGATTTTGCGCTTGTTCCAGACACCATAGTCTGAAAGCGTATCTGACGGATACAACAGCATCCGATTGTTGCCGGATAGATCGCAGCTGTATAGGCCAGCCGTGGGGCCGTCTGATACTACAGGCTGTGCATAATAAATCCTGCTGCCGTCTATTGTGAAATTTGCTGTCGATTCTAATATGACAGTGATTCCGCTTCCATCATGCGCCATACGCATGATGCGATTGCCGCTAAAGAAATCACTGGCAGGGTAATATATGGCAGCATCCGTGACAATCATGCCATCGTAAACTCTTGCTTGCGAAATAGTAGTGCTGCCAGTTCCGTCCGTACGTATTTTGTGAATACCTGATGGAGAATTTGTGGTGTAATATAGCCAGTCGCCAATAACATTCAGGCTATAGCAAAAGGTTTTTGATATTACCAGCCTTGTCTTTTGCGTTCCGTCTGTTTTGATTTTATATATGCCATCCTCCCAGACGTAGACATACACCCAGTCGCCTTGCCCAGTGATCTGGCCGCCATTTGCGATGTTTACAGATGAGTTGCCGATTTTATTGACAGCACCAATTGGCTCCCCATCGGCTGATTGTTGTAACTGAGGGGTCGTTAATGCCACAGTCATTTCAATTGTGGCCGATGTCTCAGCCGTCTGCGTCGTTCCAGCCGCTTGCGTTGCCCCGGTCGTATGCATCGTCATTGCTGCGCCGCCTAAGCTGGTTGCAGGGGGATCGGCAGGCGTAATGGTCTCATCTGGCTGCGTAATAATCTGTACGGCGGCTTCGGCCATGGGTGCTGCGCCGGTTTGCCAGTCAGTGTTTTTCAGGTTTCCCTTGGAAACCCAAATGATCGCCCAAGGCCCCCCGTGAATATGACTTGGATCATCAGGCGCTGGTTTGTTGTCGCCCTTTGTGACGAAAACTATCCCGCCCCATTCGTCATTCTGTGTTCCAATCACTCGGCGAGCAATGGGGATATAGTCTCCCCAGCTAGCCTCTTTTCCGTCTTCTGCGTAAAAAATCCTGTTTGCAGCGGAAACAGAAACAACATCACCCACATTGCTAACCCCACGATATTGAGTCAGAACATAGCTGCCGGACCGAACAGTTGGATGCATAGAATCGTCCGGCTGCTTAAAAAGCCGGAAACCAAACATATCCCTGCCAGCAAACAACTGACTCAAACAAACAACACAGCCGATTAGCACCACAGCGAATATGCTTGCCAGGATCAGTATCGCGGTGAGTTTTTTTCGGTCACGTTTCGTCTCGGTTTTCGATGTCACAGCAAGTGGCTGCGTTGGCACCGAAACCGGTGGTACAATGTATGTCCGCTGTGAAACACTTTCGTCTAGCAGCTCTCCACACTTGGGGCAAAAGCGTATGCCCGGCCTGGGCTTCGCGCCGCAGGCAGGGCATATAGGCAATTCAAACGTAGCTGAAACAGGTTCTTCTATGGTCAGTACAGGCTCGATTGGCGGTGCTGCCACATAGGCCGACATTGATTCCCGGATCGACGCATCCAGTGCTAAATCCTGCCCGCAACCCGTGCATGCTCCGATTCCGGCCTGCACCTTGGAGCCACAGGCTGGGCAGAAGCATGTTTGCAGGCGGGGTATTTCCAGTGGGCTATCCATGCGCCAACCACCTTTCGCAGCAGTATGAAGCATTCATTTTGTGCTTGCTTTTGCTATAGGAAGAGATAAAATGGATACGCACGCAAGCCCATTGCAAAAACCTAGGAGTTTTTGCAATGCCAAATACAGGGAGAAACGCAATGAAAAAAGCCGCGAAACACGCGGTTTCACGGCGCAATATAGCCCAACAACAGCTGTGCAAAAACTCCTAAGTTATTGCACGGCCAAAACATTCTATTGCTGTAGAGTATACCATATTCTGCGAGGGATTGCAAGCCCTTTTTCTGAAACTTTCAAAAAATCCTGTTCCGCCTCTGTTCTCCCGCGTTACAATGAAGGTCAAATAAAACTTAAGGGAGATCAATCACTATGCCGAAGAACAAGCAGAACCACACATTCCAGCGCTACGCCTATGTCCGCGTGTCTCGGGAGGAACAGCACGAGGACCGGCAGCTCATCGCCCTGCAGCCGTTCGACATCCCCGACAGCAATATTTTTATCGAGAAGCAATCCGGCAAGGATTTCAATCGCAAGACATACAAACGCCTGATACGGAAGCTTCGTGCCGGCGACCTGCTCGTGGTAAAAGCGGTTGACCGTTTGGGGCGCAATTATGCCGAGATTCTCGAACAGTGGCGCATAATAACAAAGGAAATCGGTGCAGATATCAAGGTGCTTGACATGCCGCTTTTAGACACGACGTATTGCAAGGACTTGCTCGGAACGTTCATCGCCGACCTGGTGCTGCAAGTGCTGTCGTTCTCGGCGCAGCAGGAACGTGATCACATGCTGCAACGCCAAGCCGAAGGTATCGCTGCCGCTCATGCCAAGGGCGTAAAATTCGGGCGGTCCACTGTTGCCCTGCCGGACAATTTCGAGGAGATTTACGCCTGCTGGCGGGGCGGCGAGCTTGACCACGGGCAGGCGGCGGCGCTGTGCGGCTTCAGCGTCCGGACGCTGTATAACATTACGGCGGAGCGACGAGAGGTGGAAAACCGCTAAACACGCTGCCTAGATGGTTTTGAAGGCTACGAGGTTATTCTTCATCTGGGAAGATTAGTCGTGCTCCCTCTTTAAGGAGCTTAAGCTGTATAAACTGTTCGGTCATCCAAGAGTCAAAATCCGCTTCTGGTCCATTTAGCAGATGATAAACATCTTCCATATGTTTTTTAAGTGCTTGTGCCTCAATGCATTCTCCACGCATAGTTTTTGAAGCATAAGCAACGACATATCTCGATAAGGCATTATCCATTTCGCCCATTTTCTCGAGCACTTCCCCCAGGCTGCAGAAAGCCATTCCAGTATAGGCGTGATTTATACCGAGCAATCTCATACAGCAATCGCAAGCACGAAGAAGATCATCGCGTGCTGCTGGAATCTCTCCTTTTTCTTTTTTTAAATCGCCGAGTGAAATACAGGCCAAAATAGCTTCCATGTGTTTTCCTTCAGGCTTTTCCATCTTGAAAACTTCTTTGTATCCGTCGTATACTTCATTCAACATTTTTTCTGCGATCTTAAAATCTTTATACCTATATTTCATTATAGCAATGTCGTGCAAGGTTGAAAGCGTGTCTAAATGATTCCTGCCCAGTATGGATTCCTGAATTTGGTATGCCCTTTCGCAAGACAATCTTGCCTCATCGTAACGGCCCATATGAACTAATAATGTTGTAAGTTGCTTATAAGAATGGGCGGTTTCAGGGTGTTCACCAAGCACTTTTTCACAGAGGTCGACAGTTCTTTTGTACGCTGCGTATGCTGCTCTATATTCTCCTATTCTGTTATAAATGTACCCAATGCAAGTAAATATATTGATAGCCGTGTCCTCGTTGTCACTTTTGGCGCAAAATTCGTGACCAAGGACATCGGACATATCGAAAGACATAACCCTGTTTTCACACACAATGCGTTCCAATATTGACAGTGCACAATCATACACCGCCAGCGCATCGCTATATCGCCCGAGTTGATCAAGGTACTCTCCGTAATTTCGAAGTACAAGTGCAATATAAGGATGTATGTTTTCATCACCGCCGGTATTTATTTTTTCTACCAACTCCATATATATACCCAGGGCCTTGTCAATTTCTCCTGTCTGCGCATATGTATACGCGATTTGTCCGTTAATCCAAAGAGTAAGTAGACCAACATCAGGTTCTTCTGATCCTTCTAAAAAATGCAATGCTTTATTGTATGTGTCAATTGCATCTTCGTATCTTTCGATATTCAGATAACCATTCGCGATTCTGATAGAAAAAATTCGAGCGAGTTTATTATCGGCTAGAGACCTTTCGCAAACGGATTCGGCATTTTCGTACATACTCAATGCATCCATATACATTCCATTGATATAACATAGTGTTCCTAACTGATCAAAAATGCGTACAATTGCTTCAAAAGCACTGTCTCCTCTTTCCGCAAATGAAACCATTGAATACAATGCGTGTACCGCTATGAAGAAGCAAGAATGAAAATACATCTTAAACTTAACCAACTCACTCTTGCTTTTTGTGCCGAGGACAACAAACAATATTCTGTAAACTACATCTATGGCAATCTTTAGATAATCTGTGGTATCAATTATATTACCTAATATGACAGCCTTGAGCAACCCATGCATAGAATAGACTCCTCTATCAACAGACGATAGCAGTGAATATCTTGTTAATTCGCTTACGATTTCATTTCTATTAAGATCATCGGAAAATTGTGTCGCTAATGTTTCTGGCAGGCACTCTTTGCTATCGACAAACATATTTATAGGGATGCGATCTGGCGAAAGGAAGGCGCATAGGCACATTAACGCCTGTGCGGCTTTACTCAGTTTCTCAAAGGTGACCTGCCACGTGGTCGTTACGACATATTTATAGTTAGGCTGCTTTCCTTTTGCGAGCAATTGCAGACCGTGCTTTTTAAGCTGTTCGATATAAATTTTACACGATCTGTCGGATTGGTGTTTTATGTATGCCGCCGCTTGTGCCAATGCTAATGGTAGCCCCCCTAAATACTGATTCAGAACCTCAGCATAGTCATCCAGCGGAATGCCATGGCTATTCAAAAAAACCAAAGCTTCTTTTTTCTTAAAAACATCCAAAGAAAATTGTTTAATTTCATCATCAAACGCAGCATTGTTGCGAGTCGTGATAATCACATGGCCTTTTGCCATGCGTGGAAGATAAGGTTCCAACTCATCATAGCTTTCAGCATTATCAAATATCAAAAGCCAGGAATGATATTGCTGTCCCCAATCCTTTATAGCATTCTGAATGTGCTTTTCATCATTAACGCTCTCAGTAATTTTATTAAAGCGAACTAACAAGTCCTTTATATCGCCGACTAATGAGCTTTCAGTACGGATCAGCCAAATGGCGTCTGTATATTCATCTTCATGTAAGTGAGCATACTGCCAAGCGGTTTGCGTTTTCCCGACACCACCCATTCCAGTGATGACTTGAATTGGTACGCCCTGTTCAAAAAAGGCTGTGTGTAAGTCCGCAAGCACTTCTTGTCGCCCGGTAAAAAACTGATTGCGGATCGGCAGATTCAGAGCGCATACAGGCGTAGACGCAGATGCATTGGCACATTGAGTTTCGTATTTTCCCGCTTTATTTTCTTGTTGGACAGCATAGATAAATGTTCTGGATAGGAATTCGACCAAACGCTTTGTGGTGAGACCTTCTGGGCTTGCTAATGCTAAAAGTCTATTTTTTTCGGCTTCATCTTCGAAACTATTGTCACACTCAATTAATTCGTAAAAATCTCTTAGCAGTTCCTTGACTGGCCCTGTGATGAGAGCAATTATATTATCCCTAAAATGTATGCTTACGCATTTGTATGTCCCTTTTTTCTTGTAGTAATTTCGAATATCCCCCTTAACGCTGACTTTGCATCCATGATAATTTGTTCTCGTGGAGCGATGCAAATAAAAAAAATCCTGTTGCTTTAAATCATCTTCAAGAGCGGCCTCCAGTAACAGCTTTGTCAGATCAAATATTTCTGGCTGAGGGATCATGTATTTATGTATGGTTTGTGCATATGAACCGTAATTCAACTTCACTTGACTTACCGCCTTTCACCTCAGTATTGTCGGATCAAAACGAATATGATATAATCACAGCATGAACGAATTAGATAATGCTAAACGAAATCATTTGCCTAGTGCTCAGGAGGAGCAGCGAGATCGAATGGCGCGATCAGCCGGAGCAACTGCATTCGATCAAACTATCTATGTTAAAGACCTCCCAGGCGGTGATGAACCGGATTTCTCGGAGGAAGAGGACGATCTCCCGGAAGGCGAAGAACCGTTTTTTTCAGAAGAAGATGAAATTCCTGAGCAGGGTCAGCCGAAAGCTATTGAAGTTCCCGAGCTTACGATAGAGCAAGCAAAGCAAATGCAAATGTCACTAGTACCTAGTCCGCACTAATACTTGACAATCAATGCAACATATGATAAACTTACGGTAAGAACTGTAGGAGGTGTCATATGGAGAACACGGTGATCATGCTAAGTGCGCAGCAGCGGCAGG
>Ga0123353_10001684_pt1 | contig 27199 bp, 16 predicted proteins | sample TergutLab28metaG_3_FD_92763 | JGI IMG/M metagenome (GOLD analysis project Ga0123353, IMG submission 92763) | Labiotermes labralis P3 segment gut microbial communities from Petit-Saut dam, French Guiana - Lab288 P3 | ecosystem: Host-associated > Arthropoda: Insects > Digestive system > Gut ...
AGACGGTCGTCAAGGACAAGGGCAATGGCTTGTTGTTTGACTTCGGGAGAAAAATAGGTGCGGGGCATAAGGAGCGGCAAGGGAAAACGATTCGACTGTCGAACCGAAAACGACGCTCATTATGACCCGCAAACAAAATCACGCAACAATGCGGGACGTGGAACCCTTACAAAAGAACGGAGAGCGTTAGCCCGCCGGTTGCCATACCAAGCACGCACGTAGATATTTTCGCCGCCGCGAAGCCCCTATTCAGAACACTTTTTTTTCGGACAGAAAAACTGTGCCAGATCATCCATGACTACGCTCCTTGATCAAAGTCCAAAAAAACAAACACCAAAAACGCAGGAACAAAAGTAAGGGATACAAAAAAAAGAGGCTGCTCAATGGATTTGAACAACCTCTCCCCAATGCACTAAAGAGCAAACCTTAAGCAATAAATTGCGGTCTTCACTTTTTTACCTGAACGACTCTCGCCGTCTTTAACGACTCTCGCCGTCCTTACATCACGACACGGAACCCGGAAAAGTACCCAAGCAGCCCTTGTGGACCCTTACACTGTGGCAAGTAACTTGAGAACCCTTACGAACTGGATTCAACTCTGACTTGTTTTGGTTATTGCTAACCAACATCCCGGACTTTCGCCTTTCGATTACGTCAAGGATATTTAAGCTGTTCATCTGATCGACTCGCATTGTTTCACAGCGTGCTTTACAGCCGTCTGTCATTACTTTGCTTTTGCTTCTGCTCTCGCTTCTGCTTTCGTCTACTATGATATCTGCTAAATAATTGTCTAAGTTTTCCATTATTGACCCATCGCTTTTTTTAGGTGAGGACTAATGAAATGGATTTACGTTTCAGCCCCGAAGACACGACAAGCGGAAGCCCCAAAAACACATACTCCCTGTGATGCACAAAATAATATCGCTCAGTGGCAACGCTCTCCAAGTCTTATGAACCCTATTTCCCATCGCATATTCATTATCAATGAAATGGCTTTGAGTTTCAGCCCCGAAGACACAACAAGCGGAAGCCCTCAAAACACAGATTTTCTCTGTGGCGCAATAAAAGTATCGCTAAGTGGCAACGCTCCCCAAGTCTTATGAACCTTATTTCCCATCGCATACTCATCATCAATGAAATGGCTTTGAGTTTCAGCCTCAAAGACACGACAAGCGGAATCCCCAAAAACACATATTTACTCTGTGGCGCACTAAAAGTATCGCTCAGTGACAACGCTCTCTAAGTCTTAATGAACCTTATTTCTCATCACATACTCATCATCAATGGTTTACTCCATCGGCGCTTGCATTGGCAAACCCAAAATTGAGGTAAGCGTTTGACTGAGCATTTGAGAAAAAGCCTTTTGTTGCTTCAACTCCTGCTCTTGCTTTGCCTCTTTTTTAAGTTTCATCAAGAGGTTAAAGTAACCTCCGATTTCGGTAATATTCAAAGGCGCAGGGATACGAGATGGTTTTATGTCACTTTCCGCTGCGATTCTCTCTAGAATTCGCAACTTGACTGCATGTACCTCATCCGATGTTTCCTGTTCCAGCAACTTTGCTGCCAACGATGCTACATAATCTTCTACTTCGTCTGTCATATCTATTATGTTATGGTTTCACTTTTTTTCTTTTGCTTCTTCATTTGTCAGATGAAGATATCAAATTATCTGCTTCAATTGACACTGCTTTTGCGTCTTTAACTACTTCTTCCGCTGCACTTTCCGCTTCCTTTGCTTTTGTTTCCGCATCTCCTGCATCATTTTTCAAATCTGCATCCGTTGTTGCATCCGCTGCTGTTTTCGCTTTCGTTGCTTCAGACACTGCTTTATTCGCTGCTTCTTTTGCTTTCATTGCTTCTGCCAGTGCTTTATCCGCAGTTTCTTTCACAGATGATGGTAAAACCACCATTACAGTTAACGATTGCTTTGCATTTTCCACAGCTGTCCTCGCTGTACCTATCGCATCGGTTGCATCTTTTACTGCTGTATTCGCTGCTTTGATCGCTTCCGTTGCTTTTTGTTCAGGTGTTGGTTGTGGATCTGGTGTTGGTTGTGGATCTGGAGTTGTAGACTCTTCTTTTTTATCATTTTTAAAGAATGGGATTAGTTTCTCTTTTACGGTATTCTTCTCGCTTTCTCTATCTTTGCTTCCATAATCACTCCAATATTGATCGAGTATTTTTTGAGCTTGCAATTTAGTAGCTTTTGTTTGTTCGCACTCATTCTGTAATTTTTTGAAATCTTCGTTTAATTTTTTGAGTTCTTCCTCTTTCGAAGCAGCTAAATTTAATGCGAATGCTTTTTTGATGACAGCTAATACTTTTGCTTCAATATCTCCATCCTTATCCTTATTAGTATCCTTTTTCAAATCCATTTGTTTCTTAAGTATATCCGCAGCAATTGTAGCCATATCTTTGTTCGTTTCAAGCACCTTGTCTCTTCCCTTAGCAGCGCTTTCTGAATCTGTTTTCAAAACCTCCTGCAGCTCTTTAAGCCCGGTAATATCTGTAAATTGAGGGGTTTGCTTGCCTACTAAAGCCGTAACCAAGTCAAGTGCCGTTACAGGCGTTGCCGCAGTAGCCCCTGGCAAGTTCAAAGCGGAAATTGTACCCGGACTTTTGTCTTTGAGATAGTCTGTATCGTTGAGGTAAGAGGAGTCGATATTCATCTTGTCTATCGGGGAATCTTTCCAATTCCAGAAACGGGTAAGGTCTATCACCTCGCTCACATTGGTTTCGCCGAGTACCGCTTCGCCAATCATGCCATCGGTGGGCAAGGAAATGGTGGTGGTAGGCACACGGAAACAGTGCGTATGATAGCGGTAGAGCGAATCCTGCACTTCTGCGGCTGTTTTCTTCAATTTTTTCGCCAATTCCTGCGGATAAGTGAAAGGCAAAAGAATGCAATTTCCATAGAATCCAAGCATTTTTTTAACGTTGACGCAATTCAACAGCGGAATATCTATGGTATTTGGAATGTCCTCTATTGGCTTTCCATCCTCATCGAATGTAATCTCCCCAAAATCCATGTCAATGGTATATTGTTCGAGCATCATGGCGCGTTCATCTTCACTGAGTGAATACCATACTACCTGGGAATAACGCAAGGTATCGGCGGCAATGTGGTGCATGGTTTCTTCCATAGACTGTAACTCGTCATAACGCAGAATAGGCGTATCGTTTGCAATACTTATAACAACCGATGAATTAAGAGATGCACTTGACATCATCGCACCCAAAATTTTACCTATACTGAGATTTAGATCTGAAATAGTCGGCGATCCCAAACTTATTATGTCTCTGGGTGACAGGATAATATTGGGAGCGCGAAAAGCCTCGGGCAATTGAGATTTATAGTGTGCAATATCACTTCTGTCGCCCGCACTGCCTCTATTATCTTTTGCCAAATCCCACAATTTTTCCCCCATTTTCTTATAAGCCTCCTTCTGTGCATCGGTCAAATTTTCCTCGTCTTGGTAAAGCGTATATTCAAGCCCTTCACAAGAATAATGGAGTGTTATATGAGAAAGATCATCATCGTTAAAATTGGAAGGTACCATGAAAGTGCAGGAAACAGCAGTTCTTTTCTTGATCTTTCCATTCCGTATATCGCGGATAGCCTGTTTTAATGCATTTGTCGTAGTATATGACGAACTCAAGTTTCCTCGTATATAAGTTACATTCCCAGCAATAGTACCTTTTCTGTTTTTCAGCGTCAAGGTTGCCGTCAGGTCGTCGAACGACATCATATCGCATTGAAAACTTAGAGTTAATGTTCTACTGCTGGTCGCCGGCAATTTTTGCATCTCCCAATTAGGATACGCTGCATATTTCTTTATTAGATTTAGTCCTGTGCGGTATTTATATGGTAAAGCATACATCAGATTGTCGGCATACTTTAACAGTACATCATAGCGTTGGAAAAACTTGTCTCTGTTAAAATTAGTCAGTTTTGGCGCATAGTTTCCATCCGGGATAAAGCGGATTAATCTCAGCGGTACAAAAAGTACCAACTCTATTCCATCAATGCAGGTTTCGAGGCGATAACGGCGCATCACTTCCCAATACTGAATGGTCATGGCATGGGAATGATTGTGGTTGGCAATAATTTTGGTTGCCACCGAATTGCTCTCTTCGCTGGTTGCAGTACGAACGTTGATGCGTTTGGACTGGGATATTCTATCGGCGGCGCTCTTGATGTTGTGTTGGAATCTTTGTGCAGCAGACGAGGCTTCGTTGTGCGCATTGGACTGAGTGGCGGCAGTCGAGCCACTTCCCGAGTTTTTGGTAGTGGTATCGCTAAACCCGCCATTAAGTCCGGCATTGACAGGACCGATAGAAGCCCCGACACTGGCACCAACAGTAATTCCTCGAGTATTTGTTTCTGATTGATAGTCCATGCTGGAATCACCCTGAGACAACTGTTGCAGCGCATAATTATAGGTTGCCGTCGTATCGTCAATTTGTGATAAGTCGTATTCTTGCCGGTCTCTATCCGCTCCTTCCAAATCGTCCGATACCGTATAACTCTGTCTGTTTTCCCTGACGATCAGCCGTTGCTCTTCTCCGGGTGCTAACACTAAGGAATAGAGCAGGGAACCCAGAGCAAAACCGTCTGGTACCCATGCCTGATGCATATTGAGCCGATAACCGATTCCAAGTGATGACATTTGCGGATAATTGTCGGGGCTTGTATAAAGCTGTGCCTTGAAATCCATTACATCAACCGGCGTTTTTAATTTTTTTCGAGTTGTTCCCGCGGGACCCAGTTCGGGTTCTACCAGACGCTGCAACATGCCGTACTTGAAAACGCGCGAGGGCGCAGTGTCGGTAGGGAGATGGATGGCTTCTTCGCCTTCTCCCATCAATTTTACGCTGGGTAAGGCTCTTTTCAAGCCGGTGTTATATCCTCTAAATATGGCATCTATGATCACGATTTTCCCATCTGCCAACTTTGCTTCGTACTTGTTTTCGCTGGAAACAAGATTTTGCAAAATTATTTCCAAATCGATACAGTAAGGCTTGGATGTGTTGGAAAAGTTATATTCATCGATTATAGAATTTTTTATTGAGGCATATTTATCTTCCAAATACTGTATCTCACTATCATAAGCGTGATCCTTTTCCCCTGTTAGTGGATTATCGCGAATGACTGATTTGGGTTCATATTCATACTTTTTTCCCTTGAGTATACCACCCATATTCAGTATTTCTCTTTCTACTCGCGATATTTGTTCTATCAAATCTGCCTTCCTCATCAATTCTTTATTGGTGTACGTGTTCTCCTTCCTATTTTCTACGAGTTCCTTAAGTGTTGTGAGTTGGGAATTAAGAAGAAACAAATCGCTTACTAACATGTCAAACCGTGTTGCTTTTGTATCTTCACGGATGATCATATCCAATGTTGCCCGCAATTCGTAGAACATTTCCAAGGTTTTCTGTTGTGGTACCGCATTGATAATATCCGCAGCACACATCAAAAATGTTTGCTTATAAGAGGCGTGCGAAACCGTGATAACAATTCCTTCCTGCAAATTTAGTTTCTCCGGCAGAATAACTCTGAATTTTCCTTCGCTGTCGGAATATGCCGACGGATTTTTCTCTTTTTCGGTTGTGTCGGTGGACGAACTGGAAATGCCACTTATTTCTACCAATACCTTATATGTAGAGTATCCTTTATATTCATTAGGCGTTTTTTGGCCGGGTTCCTCGCAGACCTTTCCCACTATTGCGTAAGGCAAAGGAAGTGCCAAAGGCACATTCTCTAAAAACTTCAAGCCATCGCGGATGATATCCGAATTTGTTCTGAGTTCTATTGGTTGGAAAACGTCTTTGAAAAGGTAGGCGGGTGCTTCATCGTTTGTCTCAATATCGAGCGAAGTAGAAGACTTGCTTTTTGATGAGTTAATAAAGATTTGGACGATTGCATCTTTAATTTTATTGTTAATTTCGTCTTCAGACAAAGTCAAGGGAGTTTTCAGCCCTCTTATTGCTTTCTCAAGATCGGACACAAAGGTTTCCTTGTCGGCGCAAGAATGGATGTAATAGCCTTGGGCTGCTACAATCAGGGCAGTCAGTTGCCCTTTGGAGAACAGAATGAAATCGGGCTGCGCCAGAACGAGCCGCTCCATGATCGGATAGGCGAGGTCTTCATCTATCATGGAGAGGTCTTCGGGATTGCGTACCCCTATTTGCACCAACAGCCAAGCCATATCGGTGGTGATCCCCTCTACCCGCCAAAGACATGCCTGCTTGACCCAGGTATTGACCAACCTGGTGTCCACGTCAAGTTCGTGTGCTAATTTCTCCCTCTTTGCCGACGTTTTACCTTTCGTCAGCAAGCCGGCGACATCATAGACACCCAAAGCCCTTAACTTTGCCTGCATCACTTTACTGATGCCCTTGATCGGAATCAACGATGAACTCGGTACCTGCGATTTGTCGAACAGAAGCATCAATTCTTCGATGGTTTCCAGATTAAACCATTCGATAAAATCATGAAGGGTACCTCCTTTATCCCAGATCGTCAAAAAATTATTAATTTGGATCTCACGCCGCTCCCGTTGCTCTATGCTAAGGTCTGTAAACTGCTCTATGCCAAGGTCTTGCTTTCTGCTAAAGTCTTTAATCTGCTCTTTGCTAAGGTCTTTAAAACAGGCGTTAAAGTTTATAAAATAGTCTCTGGCTACCCGCAATTCTTCTTTGGTGATTTTTTCGCTTGGCTTGAGTTTTTTATTTTGGATTTTGACCTTCACGGCAGCAAGGGGATTTTTACTGCTATTGGCATCTTTCAGTTTGGCATACAGGTTGATTTGTATTTGCTGGGCGGAGATGCTTGATTGTGGCGTTTCGGTTACCGTCAATGTTGCCGGAGTGCTTCTAATACTTGGCATGCCTTCCACCGTTACTACGCAACGATACTGCCAGCCGCTATATCCAAACGGAGTTTTAAAAATGGTCAGTTTATTGCTGGTCATGCCGCCATAAGCGGTTATGGTTTTTACAATATTAGTCCAACTATCGCCATCTTTGGAAGTCTGCCACTGATAAGCAGGGGGCGGAAAGCCGGTGGCAACAACGGAAAACGACGCTTCTTTACCTTCTTCTTTCGTTACGTCTTTGGGTTGCGTGGTAATTTTCGGTGCTTCCTGCAACTTTAATGTCGCCTCTTTGCTGGTTATCTGACTGCTCGGACTTTTGACAACACATTTGTATTTGCGACCGTGCAAACTGGTTGACGGTTTTGTAATAGTCAGTGTTTCAGTAGTCGCTCCGCTATAGGGCGTTTCGTTTTTCAGATCTTTCCACGCATTCTTGGATAATTCCTGCCACAGATAAGAAGTTGGCGCAGGGTTGCCCGTTGCTTCAACAGTAAACTTGGCATCCTGTCCAACATTGATGGTTACGTTGGCGGGGTCTTTGGTAATGGAAACCGGTATGTCTGTTACTGACATAATATCTGCCCTTCTTGTTGATCGATCGTGAAACGTCTCTGGGTTGTTTGCAGGTCTATCTCGCCTTTTCCAAGTCCCATGCAACTGGTACCCGGCAATCGAACATTGCAACGTATGACATGCAAAAATGGGGTACTTATCCCCAATGATGATACATTCTAGGCTGTAGAATCGAAAAAGTCAAGTTAATTTCCAAGAATTCGCCATTGATGGTGTCCGACAGGCATGTCTAACCGTTATAACCCCTATATCTGTTAAAAGCCGAAAGTGGCAAGACATTTCCGTTGGAAGCACATGCCCACCGATTTGCCGTTTCGCAGATTTTGTGATGGGGTTATTGGCGATATAGTAGGGTAAACTGCATTGGCTATCGAAAAAAGTGTTACGATTCTCGGTAATTGGCAATGATTGCATATTGCCAAATCCCGGAGGGTTTGCTCCGACCCGCTCTTAACTTTTCAATTCCTTCATTGCCGCGAGCGTTTGAGCGAAGAGTTCTTCGAGCGTCCAACCGAGCATGTCGGCACCTTTTTGGATGACTTCGCGGGAACAACCGGCGGCAAAACTCGGCGACTTGAATTTGCTCTTGACCGATTTGACCTCCATGTCTTGCACGCTCTTCGAGGGTCGCATTAACGCTGCCGCTCCGATCAAGCCGGTGAGTTCGTCCGTTGCGTACAGGATTTTTTCCATCCGGTGTTCCGGGGCGAACTCCACGCCGGTACACCCCCAGCCGTGTGATGCCGTTGCCCGAATGATCCTCGGATCGACCCCATGTTCCCGCATGAGTTCCTGCTGTTTGACGCAGTGTTCGTCGGGAAATTGTCCGAAATCGAGATCGTGGAGTAAGCCGACGATAGCCCAAAACTCGGCTTCATCGCCGAAGCCTTCTTTTTGGGCGAAGTGTCTCATCACTCCTTCCATCACTTGGGCGTGATGGAGGTGGAATGGATCGTCGTTGTATTGGGTCAAGAGGTTCCAAGCGTCGTCGCGGGTCATGAGGTGTTTTTTTTGTGTTGAAGTTGCCCGTTACTATACCATATTTTTGCGTATCGTCAAAATTTTTCCAAAATTTATGCTATAATACGTGTCATAGAAACATCGGAGTATCGGCTAGATAGGAAACATGAATCAGCGAATTGGATTTATCGGCACTGGACACATGGCTCGGGCATTGGCTCGCGGCTTTCTCAAAACAGAGACCGTTACAAAGGAGCGGCTTTTCGGATATGACATCAATCCCGATGCCGCCAAGAGGTTTGCCGATCAGACCGGCGGGACAACAACGGGTTCTCTCAAAGACCTCGTGACGAACTCCGATGTCGTCTTCCTTGCCGTGAAGCCGCAGCAGATGGCGGAAGTGCTTCGTTCTCTCGGTTCGCTTCGGGCACTCGGTTCTAATCCGCTTTGGATCACCGTTGCGCCGGGAATTCCGATACAAACGTACTTGAAGGAAATCGGCAACACCGCGAGGTTGATACGGGTGATGCCGAATACACCCTGTTTGGTTGGCGAAGGGGTCAGCGGGTTCTGCGTGTCGGAAGGAGTGAAGCCGGAAGATGTCCAGTTGGCGACCGATCTGTTGTCAACGGTCGGGCTTGCCATTCAAATCCCGGAGCGGTATCTCGATGCAATAACTGGTGTGTCGGGGAGCGGACCGGCATACGTCTATATGATGATCGAAGCGATGGCAGACGGCGGAGTCAAGATGGGATTGACGCGGGAACTTGCGATTCGGTTAGCAGCCCAAACGGTACTGGGTGCCGCCAAGATGGTGCAACACACGGAAGAGCATCCGGGAGTCTTGAAAGACAAGGTTTGCAGTCCGCGTGGAACAACGATCAGTGGTGTACATGCACTGGAGAAAGCAGGTTTTAGAGCGGCAGTGATGGGTGCCGTCGAAGCGGCGACACTGCGTTCCCGGGAAATGGCAAACGAGACGCAGTAGGCAGACGTAGTAGACAAAGGCAAGGGCAGAGTACCACTTTCCAAAGAAAGTTTTCAATTTCCCAAAGAAAAATTTCAATGAGTAGCAGTCAAAAAAACTCACCCCAACCGACCGGCGGTCGCCGGGACTTGCCCTATTACTATTCTCCCTCTGACCACGATTCCAATAACGCCTCCACATCGCGCCGGGGAAACGTCTTGGCACGCTCCACGGCATCTTCCACCACTATTCGTAGTACTGCATAACTGAGATCATTTTGGTCGGCGTAAATTGCTTTTCCGCAGCGTTCCGTTCCACCCGCCGCTTTGGCAAGCGGTGCCGACAAGAACCGACTCGCCGCAGGATTGCGCAAGTCAATCCAATCGAGCCGCGAGACCGCTTCGGGTTCATGGCACTCCACACAACGTTTTTGGTGAACATCCAAAACAAATTTTCGCAATGGAACGTCTGCCGCCATGTCATACGGCGGATGCACCGGTCGAGAATTGACAAACCGATCATGATATTGAGCATTCGCGTCAATCCATGTTACAAGGCGATACCAATCTTCACTGCCCGGCTTGATGTCGATGTGCTCCGAACAAGGACCGGTCAGCATCGCTTCGATTAATTTGCTCCGCGACGAACCGAATTCCCGTGTTTGTGCAAGAGCCGAAGCCGAATCATGCTTGTTCGAGTAGACGACCAAATGATTCCCGATGATCGTCCGGTATGCCCGATTCAATCCGTCGAAATTGAAATCCCGATGCAACCCCCGCATGGGACTGGGAGGCATCAGACCGCCGGAAAAATCGAACCCTGCTGCTGGTGTCAAGCCGGAATGACACGACACACAATTCCGGTCGAGCACCGGTTGAACATCAACGAGGAAGTTGATCGGACGTTCAATCCCCCACGGCGGTGGTGTCGGGGTGGATGGGTTCCGCCGCATCGCCATCGTCATCTGTGCATTGGTTGCCGCCGTTGCACGTGATTCATGGCAACCGACACAACTCCGCGATTCACCGTGTTGAAATGTAACGAATGAACGCATCCGTTTAATTTCCTGCTTGTCGGCATCAAGAAGTTGGAAATAGACCGAAACGCCCGAGGGGACGTAAAATGATGCGCTTCCGTCGGTTTCAACGGGGACTTCGCCGAACACCAACGCCGGTGCCCAGTTGAGTCCCCAACTACTGCCATCGACTTCGTAACGTTGTCCGCCGGTTTCCCTCGTGTAGGACCAACCGATACGTCGGGCAACGCGAATATATTTGATTTCACTGGGATCAATCCCATCGACACCGCGCGAAACATTGCTAACCGTTGCAATCGCTCTTTCGCCCAGAGTGGGATCGGTATTCTCCGGCAGGATCGGCGGTCTCGGTCTCGCCGTAAGAGGTATCGGAAAGGACGAGGAAATCTCCGCGTCTTTGTAAATCAATTCCTTGTTGCCGAATACATCAATCAGATAGAGACCGTAGCCCGTCTCATCGGTTCCGCGAGTGTTGGTATCATTGTAACGTTGCGGCTCTTTGGTGTATGAGTAAGCCGCGAGGAAAAACTTCTCCGAAAGCGGAAAAGGATACATATAGTATCCGCCATCTTCGACAACGCCCCCTTCTTTGACGGGAGTGCCGGACATTCCCCCTTCCGGCGGATAGACACCGGGCGTAACGATGTCGATGGCAACGGAATCATTGAGCCCACGATTGGGCGTAAGCATGCAGAGCGTGCCGGTCGCAAGCGTGTGATGTCCGGTCGCAATGGAGACAAACTTTCGTTCACCGTTCGCTGTCATCGGTATCTCCCGTGTGTTGGAAAAATTCCACGGATTATCGAGATGCTGCTTGAATAGCGAATCTTCTCCGGTGCCGTCGGGACGGATGTACCAGACTGACTGAATCGTTGCCCAGCCCCGCTCCTGATATTCCCAACGGCAATAGCCGATGGTGCCATCATTGAGAATATGTGGTTGATAATCGCCGTCTTTGTTGTAACTGAGCCAACGCAGTCCCGTACCGTCCGGTCGGATGGAGTACAGGTTGCACGATGTCTCGTCGTGATGCGGACCATTATTGCATTGGAGCGAAAAACCGCAACGTTCCGAAACGAACACGATGTCGCCGTTCGGCAGATATGCCGGGTCAAGATCGCTCCACATGTCATGGTCGGTGATTTGCCGCAAGCCGGAACCATCGACATTGATCTCGTACAGATGAATCGGCGTTTGCGAAAGGCGAAGATCGTGTCCACGATTCCGCTCGCCGAAACGGGGCTCGGGCCACACCGGGAAATAGCGCTCCCAATTTTCTTGCCGGGCATATCCGAACACGATTTTGTTGCCGTCCCAATAGAGGTCGATTCCTCGGACATGACCGGGACCGAGTTGACCGTCGATGATCGATGTTACTTTTTGGTTCCCCCCTCCAGTGGCACTGCCGTCTAGCGAAAACGGATTCTCCAAGACACAAATATCACCGCCCGGTCGGGAACACCACGGCATGTGGTTCAGACATATATCGGGATAGGTTTGCTGTGTAAAACGTTTGACAAACAGCAACCGGTCGAAATCGAGTAGCGGATTCATCAAAACGAGTTGTCGTCCCAGTTGCCGCAAACGCAGATACTCTTCTTTCGTTTCACCGGTGCTCTGTGCAATTTGGTTTTCGAGTATGGCGATCATGACGCACTCACCTCGTTGCTCTTTCAGGTAGTCCGCTAACTTCAACAGCCGTTCCCGAGTCTCCTCAATGGGAAACCGATCCGCATCAATTTCGCGTTTGCTCTGTTTGCTCACCGACCATTGACTCGTACTGGATTGCTCGGTCGGCTTCCAGAGGGCGATGTTCTTATCCGGTTCATCGAACGCATAGATTTCGACTTCGTCGAGGTGAAAATAAATCGGACTTTGCGAAGGAATCTGCAACCGTACAAACCGGGCATTGACCGTCCCTTTCTCGAAGGAGAGAGAGAGTGGACCGAGATCATTCATCCCGCCAAAGTGTTTGCCGGCACAGTCGTGAATTTGTTTCCACTGCCTGCCGTCATCGGAGACGAGGATTCGCATCGTATCGGCATTGTGCAGTCCCGGTATGTAATCGAGGCGGTTGTACACGAGAATTCGGGCAATCGGCGTCACTTCTTCCAGGTCAACTTGCCACCACGGATTGGGTGCGTGGGCGGTATGGAAGCCATATTTCCCATCTTTGACTCCATCGACGGCACCCAGTGCATCTTGCGCCGTTGGCGTGGATGCATTCGACAGATGACGCCACGATTGTGCCTGTCTTAACCAATCGGCTTCGATCAAGGAGCGGTCAAACTCCGATGCGTTCGCTACCCCGAAAGAAAGCAACACGAGCAATGCCGTGATCTGAAAACCTTTGCGAGTATCCATGTTTTTACCTCCGGTTGCATTCTACCTTACCGCGTTGCCGATGTCAATGATTTTACCTGTTTGCAACGGTGGAAATCACCATCGGCAACACGCACGCGGTTTGCTTGACGGAAATACCATGCCCCGACGGCGTGAGCCGACCGGTGTCGGGATCAATGCGGAAAGTGGAAATCCGATCATCGTTCATCGCGGCGACGATCAACCATTTGCCGTCAGGGGAAAGGTCGAACGAACGCGGATGCCGACCGCAAGGCACCGTCTCAATGAGTTTAATCCGCCGTTCTCCCGGGTTAAAATGGAACACCGCAATCGAATCGTTTCCACGATTGGACGCATAGAGAAATCGCTCGTTCGGATGCAGGAAAATCTCCGCCGTTGTGTTGCCTTCCGCAGAAGTGCCTTCCGGCAAGGTCGAAATCGTTTGCTCGATTCGCATCGCCGTCGGTGAGACATTAGAACCGGTGCAAACGGCGACCGTAATCGTCGAATTGAGTTCGTTGAGAATGAACGCCGTCTGTGCCCTTGCCGTAAAATCCAAATGGCGTGGACCACTTCCCGGCGGCAATCTAAATTCCCCATAAGGAGACAGTTTTCCATCTGCATGGACACCGTAAAAGAACAATTTGTCTGCCCCGAGATCGGGAACGGAGATTACAAATGGTTTCCAAGTCGAGTACACTGCATGAGCGAACGCCTGACCCTGGCGCGAGTGGGGACCGCTCCCGACATGCTTGTGCATCGAAGCGTAAGGAGTCAGTTGTCCCTCGGCAGTCAGCGGCAATGATGCGATTGCACCTTCGCCGTAGAAGGCAACCATGACGGCAAACTTTTGGGGTGTGTTCTGCGCAACTGGCAATGGCACCACACTGAGATGACATGCCCCTTGGGCGGGGACAGTTTGCTCATTGAGTTTCGTCAGCGCGAACGTTGCCGGATCAATGGCAAATGCATGGACGTTGGCGGTTCGCTGTCCTCCCTCGCTGATGGCATAAAGTCGGGGGAGTGTCGGATGTTTTGCCAAAAATGCCGGATTGGACACTTCGGCAACGAGTTGTGGTTCGGTCATACTACCGTCCTGCGAATGGAGGTGCGTAAGGTAAATGCCTTTCGATCCGTCATCCCCGCGTGTGTACGTGCCGAGGTAAACCGGGATGGCCGTCTCGGCTAATGCGGAGAATTGGTGTGACATTGCTAAAACGATAGCGGTGATAAAAATGAGATGTTTCATAACGATGGTTCCTTGCGATAGGAGGTTCCTTGCGATAGGACTGATTTTCGCTTGGGGGCATTATACCGTTTCCAGCAAACGCATGAAAGCGGGGAGCGCAGGTGATAGCCGGAGCGACCGGACAACGAGCCGCGAATGTTAAAGAGCGAAAGGTAGTCAGCCAACCGCCGGGCGGTTGGTCGGCGATAGCCGACTGGGACAACCGGAAACGTATCAGTCGTCCAAGTGCGGGGTAGTCAACCGACCGCCGGGCGGTTGGTCGGCGATAGCCGACTGGCATGCCGATACGTCGTCCGGGATGCCAGTGCGGACAAGTAGTCGGCATTGGCGCACCAGTCGCCCGGCGGTCGACTGCCTATCTTATCAACAAAAGCCGGAATGGAACGTAACGCAATGATGTACACTTACCGAGCAGCAGGAACGGCAACAAAATCGTCTTTGAAGCCGCCAATGTCGCGCGTGTTGAGTATGAAATTTCTTGCATTGACCGGTTCACGTCTGTCCCCAAAGACACCCGACAATGCGGGATCAAGTGCTTTGACTTCATCCATCGTGAACTTCACACCGACTCCCGGATAGTAATACTGAACGTTCTCACTGTTGCCTTCCTGTTCCAATGCTCCCTTCACGTTGATGTCTCCCGGTGTCATCACAACAAGGTCAATCTTTCCAAAGCCGGTTCCGCCGATGCCGCTGATTGCCAATGGATAGTAGAGGTATTCCGAATGAAAACGATAGGCAATGGCTTCTTTGGTTGTGGATTCTTCCTTCTTGACCAGTGTTAAGTCGAAGGCAAAATAACGGAATTTCCGAGTATGATAACCTTTGATGATTTCGAGTGCCTTGGGCGTAACCAGCGCAGCAACATCTTCGCCATACGTAGCAACAATATAGGCATTGACATCCTCTTCGAATGTGCTGATGTCATCCATTTCCCAGACGAAAATGTGGTGCGAACCGATTTTTGTTTCCATGATCACACCAAAACTGTCAATACCACCGCTAGGGTTTTGCTCGCGGATTTTTTTGTCGAGCAATTTTTTGGACTCTACAAATACTTCCGTATTGGCAGGTTCAATAGAAATCGGTTTTCCGGGCAACGGCAGAACGCTCAACATTGCCATATCTTCTCCGGTGTTCGATTGTTCGTTTGTCGTAAGGATCAACGTTTGTTCTCCACTGCCGTCGGTCTTTCCGTTCCAAGCGATAACGGCTTGTTGGGCACCTTCCATGAATGCCTTATCTGCGTCGCCAAAAGCCACTGCACCGCCGCGCGGTGGAGGAAGTGAACCTGCCACTGGGTTGACGTTGATTACGGTGTTGTTGACGTTGACATTGGCAAGACGATACGTCGGTTGCACAATCACTGGTCGCGGCATAACGACTACTGGACGCGGCACAACGATCACCGGTTGTGGGACAACGACCACTGGTCGTGGGACGCGGTAGTAGATGATGATCTTTCCGCAGTCGGCGACCGCAGTGCCGGGAAAGCATCCAAACAACGAAACGACGATGGCAACCATCGTCAAACAAAAAATCTTCGTTCGCATTATTATTCTCCTGTTTGTTAGGGGGTGAAAAAAGTAAACAATTTTGTATCGGAGCCGCCATCGTAAGATTGCGCTGGTTGGTGCGTGTCCCGCACAATCTTACGATTGCGGCTCTGTTAACTACTCACGGCAAGGCAACGCCTCGGTCATCGAATCGTGTTAACGTTTGCGTCGGTTGTCCCATTAAGACACTAATGCCTCTGGAATGAGTTTCCATCGCATGCTGAATGGTTTCTGCGTAAACATCCGAAAGGCTTTTACGCAGAGCGATAAGAAATAGTTCCTGAAATTCTTCTGGCGAATAGAGTCCTTCACCTCGCACGAACGAGGGCAAAGGCAAATTGGGATCAGGATCCTTGCCGAGTATGAAATAAAAAGGACATGATTTGTCGTAAATCGGCGGATGACCAAAACTGTTCCGCCCATAGGTGGCAATCTCGGCATCCATATCCGGCGTTACCATGACATCAAACTGCACTGGTCCAGGTTCAGTTTCAAACGGCAAATCAACCCCCGTACATGCAACCCTCAAAAAAGCCTCGGTAAAAAGGGTACCTGCCCGTTGATCGTGTTCGTTCCATTTTCTGTCGATATAAACTCTTTTATAATATTTTTCCGGCTCATCAGGAACCCAAGCCATTGCCAGTTCGCCTCGATTCATCGCTCCCCCGTTTGGATCGGAAGAGTTAATGTTAATTGTTCCCTTTGCGGTGAGAAGTAGGGCTACAAGCGACGCGTGCCAATCGCCAATTCTTTCTGTCCTAGGTTTTTGCGATGGTTCAGATGCAACAAAGTTCGAACAGGCATCGGTAACTAACATTGTCAGCCGGGGCGGGCGGGGACCCGATTTCATGACCTCAAGAATTGTTTCCCGTCTGATTCCAATACCGCGCAAATCCAAGGCTTCGGCACTTTTGGCAATCGGCGAAAGGGCATGTCTTCGAGTCCCAGTCGTATCGTCGTCTTCGACAAAAGATGCCCCATGACACAAAATATAAACGAAGATAGCATCGTTGGGTTGGGCTATTGATGCAAGTCGCCGACATGCCAATTGGATATTTTGGGGGGTGGCTCTATCCCCTTCCAACGTGATTTTGGTTCCCATAACTTTATGATTGCGGGGATAACCCCATGTTTCAGCGAGTATTGTCTGAGTCTCTCTATCGTCCAGACCATCGAAGAACCCTTCGATTTCTTTCTGGCTGATCTTCGTAGCCCAGTGGGTGTCCGTTGCTTTCGTCCCCCACACAAAAAGCGAGTGAATTTTGGGAGCCGCTGACGAGGTTCTGGTTTGAATCTGCTGGTATGGTTGCACCACCTGCGTGCGAGGTTGTATCACCACCGTGCGCGGTTGTACTACCTGCGTTCGCGGCTGCACCACCTGCGTGCGAGGTTGTATTACCACCGTGCGCGGCTGTACTACCTGTGTGCGTGGTTGTACTACCTGCGTTCGCGGTTGCACCACCTGCCTGAATGGTTGCCATTGCGCAAACGCCGTTTCCGGCAGGAGCATTGTCAATCCGACAATGAATATCAGAAAAGAAAAGACACGCGTGATTCTCGTTGTGTTCATCATAATGGGGACATGGGTTGCGGGCAAGCATCACCAAGTATCACCAACCCTCGGAAAGTTGATGACACTTGCCCAGTTACGGGTTCATTTTCTTTCCAGCAACAACAAGAGACGCCCAAGACGGGAGCGGCACGTTTGTGAAAGACGGGGACAATCCCACCAACGACAGTGGTGCATTGGTTGTATGGTCGCAATGCTGATCTTATCCGTAACTGCATACGCGACGCTCCTCCGACGAGGAGCAACGTAACTTTATGCAGTTCCGAAAATCTTCTACCCGGTTTCCCGGTTCGTTGTGTAGAAAATCACCGTCCGCCGAAGCGGCTTTCACAAGTTGTTGACGTACTCGAAAATCGAACCGTCCAACACAGTGCCGGACGGTATTCCTAATAGTGTAACGCAGTATAACATGCTTTTTTGTCGATTGCAATAGGGGGCGTGGAATTTTTTTTGCTACTCCATCATTCCGGTCGCTCCGCGTTGCTACGCTCCCGGCTTCCACTACACATGCTTGAAAAACAGAGGCGGTGGGGTATAATAACATTCGTTCAATACAAGGAGCAACACCATGTCCCAGCAGACGAGTCCATTAACTTACGAAAGCGTTCTTAAACTGATTCGGAAAAACTCGCGAGAAATGCGGCGGATGTCCGCTGATACCGACAAACGGCTTGACCAGAAGTTTCAAGAAGTCGCCGAGCAGATCGAGGCGACCAATAAAGCGGTCGAAGCAACCCAGCAGGCAGGAAGAGAAATGCAGCAGGCGGTTATGGCAACCCAACTGGCAGCCGAGAAAACCCGACTGTCAATCGAGGAAACCCGACGGACGGTCGAGGCGACCAACACGAAGATTGGAGCACTTGATTATCGCGTCGGGAAAATGGTCGAAAAATTAGTCGGCGAAGGAAATCTTGTCGCCCAGTTCCGCGAACGAGGGATTAGAGTTAAGACCCACAGCCAACACAAAAAGTTTGGAGAATGGGGTACACCTGAAAGCGGAGAAATCGACCTGTTTATGGAAGACGGCGACGTTGCCATTTTGGTAGAGGTTAAGACCACTTTGAAAATGGATCACGTGGTCGAGCATCTCGAACGCATGGAGAAATACCGACGTTTCGTAGATGTCGACGGCAAAAATGGCAAGCGTTTTGTCGGTGCGGTTGCCGGCACCATCATCGCGGAAAATGTGATCAATTTTGCCCATGACAACGGCTTGTATGTTATTATCCAATCCGCCAGAGCCGTCGAAATCCTTGACCAGCCGGAAGGGTTCAAGGCAAAAGAGTGGTAATGCTTCGCCTCCATCATTACACCGCGTTTTATTTCGGCTCGTGTGGGTTTTGTTCCGCTTCCGTACCCTGTGATAAGTCCTTAATTTTACGGCAGTTTGGGATGATCTACGGAGTGTTGCAGGTCAATGCAATTCCCCATTAAAGCCGGAGCGACCGGATTTTTCCCACAAAAATATTTACACTTCCCACATTTCTGGTAGAATCCCGCGTATGTTTACACGCCTCTGTTCATTCTGTCTATTTCTGTTTGCCGTGAACATGTTCACCCTGGCGGCAGAAACGTATTTTGAGGTCATCGACGACGAAGACAATAGCCTCTTCGGAACGATCACCACTCTGGATCAGACGCAAATCGTCATCGATATGCAAGGAACTCCGCGAACGATTCCTCTCGACAAACTGGTCAAGATTCGTAATCTTGCCCCGAGTCCTTTCGTGGAAACTTCTGCGACTGCCGGTTCTCCCACTGTGGTACGATCACCCACAAATCAGACGCAGTTTGGACGGAGCATAAACGACCGAAGATACGCAGACGATATTATCCGAAGACTGCAAGCAAATGCACCGAGTGTGCGAAAAACGTTTCCCGCCAGTGTCGTTGTCCTCGAACTCAAAGACGGTTCACAGTTGACCGCCTCGTCTTTCACCGTTGAGAAGGATCAAGCCGTGTGCCGATTAGTGGAACAGCCGAACGATCTGTCCATTCCGCTGAACAACATTTCGGCAGTCCGGTTTATTGTCCGCAGTCTATCCGAAGCCGTTAACCCGCCGACGGATTGGCAACAGTTGGCAGTTCCCAATGCAGCGGGAGACCGACTGATCGTCGGCAATCCCGGTGCGTTCGATGTCTACACCGGTATTCTCGGCGACATTAGTACAGAGACCGTTGCCTTTACCGTCGATGGCGACGTGCTGCCAGTGCCGCGCCGGAGAGTGTACGGACTCGTGTTGCACAATACTGCCGCTCCCGTTGCCAGTACGTCGCCCATTGGAATGCTCACACTCTGGACGGGAACGCGGGCATTGATTTCGGACATCGAATTGAATGCTCAAGAATTGACATGGAAAACGTCCACCGACATAACGGTGACAGTGCCGCTCGAAATGGTCTCCGAAATTGACTTCGGCGAGAAGGGGGCGACTTATTTGATCGATCTTGATCGAGCACGGAGCGAATTTGCGGTGCCCTTTGCGGCGGACATGCGACCGGAACAGTTGCGGCTTCTGCAAACATTTTACGAGAGTCGAACGAAGACTTCCCGTGAAGTGCTATTGGATGGCGTGGTGTACGACCGGGGGCTGACGCTACTGGGGAAAACATCGTTGGAATATCGGTTGTCCAAACCGTTTGCAACATTTCGGGCGGTTGTCGGCATTGAGGATCAATTCCGACCGCATGCGGCGGCGCGGCTCCAAATTTTTGCCGACTCGCAGATTTTAGGGACTTGGGAACTTCGAGGCGATGCCGCAGCGCAGCGGATTGAAGTCAATCTACCGCAAAATTGCCGAACGCTCACGATCACTGCCGAACCTCTTCTGCTGTCGGTCACATCGACAGTGTTGACGATTGCCGATGCGAGATTGGCAGAGTGAGATTGGCGGAGTGAGGCTTTCATGACGTTTTCGCCACCCAACCGGCGGGCTAACGTCACCCCGCTCTTTTGCTTGTACTATCGCGCGAAGCGAGGAAGCGTCCGCCGATGCCGATGGCAACGATAGCCGCTCCCGTAGCGCAGACAAGCGTGCCAATGGTCAAATCGCTTTCCAAGCCGCGCAAGAGACACAAAAACCCAAAAATGACCGCGATGACTCCCAGCGACATCAGACCAGCGTTGACCGATTCCAACGTCCCTTCTTGTGGAGTCGTCAGGTATCGGGCAACGACCGATGGGGCTTGTTGTTGATACCGAGGCTTGCGGCTCCCCCGGAACATATCCTTCCGACTCGGATGGGTGCGAAGCCGAGAGCGTTGAAAAACTGTCATCGTTCTTTTCATCTCTCCGATCTTTTGCCCGGTCTCGTGCTTGGTCTCTTGCCCGGTTTTTTGCCCGGTCATTTGTCTAGCCGGCTCAAGAGCAATCGGCTCCGCTTCGGGCGGAGTGGCAACCCTTTCTGGGGGCGGTTCATACAAGTCCGAGCGCAACGTCAGTTCCCGACGAAGACGTTTCAGTTCCTCCACGGGATCGAACGACTTAGTCGGAAGCCCTTCTTGTTCGGTGAGCAGTTCGAAGTAAGACTCTGCCATACCGGCATAATCGGCATAATCGGAACCGAAAGTTTAATTTTTTGACTATTTAATCACCCGATAGCCTTGTCCAAGGCGGCTTTGAGCGTTTCCGCCTGCTGAACTCCGACAAACTGGGCAACTTTTGCTCCATCTTTCATGATGACGAGCGTGGGAATACTCTGCACCCCAAACTTGGCGGCAACGCCTTGGGCTTGATCGGTATCGACCTTGATAATTTTCGCTCTTCCCTCGAATTCGGGGACGAGTTGCTCGAGGATGGGCAACTGCATTCGGCAGGGACGGCACCACGTCGTAAAAAAATCCACCAGCACCACTCCCGACTGGGTGGTTGTATCGAAATCGTCTGCTCCAACTATCTGAATAAGATCGCTCATCTTCTTCTCCTTTGTATTGACGGTATTTCTTGTATTGACGGTGTTTCTCACTAGAAAAGCAACCAACGCCATTCTACACTAATTTTTCTTGAAAAACAGGGTGTGCTTCAGCGCAGGTTGCCTACCAGTTGCAACGATTATCCCGATTATACCATCTAGGCATACCGGGTACTCTGCAAAACTTGGAAAAAATGCCCAAAATCTAGCGACAGCGCAAACTTTGTAGGTTATACTCCCCGCAATCACGGATGAATAGCGCAGAAGTTAGGAGTTAGAAGTTAGAATTTTTTATTCTAACTTCTAACTTCTCACTCCTGAAAACACCTGCATGGACGCAGTTAACCATTAACACCTTTTTAACGAAAGGACAACTTCCATGACAGGACTTTATGTAGCCTCGAACCCGACTGCGCTGTCCGCCCAATTCGGACTCACGCGAAACATGGGGGCACTCGGCGAAACCCTGACGCGGCTCTCTACCGGTCTTAAAATCAACTCCGGTAAAGATGACCCCGCAGGATTGATTGCCAGCGAACTGCTCAAATCGCAGATCACCGGCACAATGAAAGCGATCACCAACACGCAACGGGCAAATGCCCTCATTGCGACGGCGGATAGTTCGCTCGGACAAATCGGAAACTTGCTCAACGACATCAAAGGTCTTACCGTCGAAGCCGCTCAAACCGGTACGATGACCGCAGAACAGATCGCCGCCAACCAACTCCAAGTCGACTCTGCTCTTGACTCCATTGACCGAATAGCCCGAACAACAAACTATGGCGGAAAGAAACTGCTCGACGGTTCGCTCGACTTCCGCACTGCCGGAATGTCAGGAGGACTCGGAAACGTACAAATCAACGGTGCCAACTTCGGAACCGCTTCTGCCATTGGCGTGAACGTCAATGTTACGCAAGCCGCCGACTATGCCCGGCTCATTTCCAACGGAACCGGTGTCGGTGTCGATACAATTTTCGATGTCGTTGGCAATCGCGGGTCTGCCACCATTAACGTGGGGGCAGGCACGACCAATGCAGATATTGCGGCAGCGATCAATCGTTCGACCGACTCCACCGGCGTGCTCGCTTACGTCGAAGGAATGGCAGAACGGGGTAGCGTTGTCCTCTCCAGTGCCGGTTCGAACAATGACATTCTCATTACTGCCAACGAAGTGGGACTCGAAAACGGAAACTACACATTCCGCATTACAAAAAGCGCAACAGGTCAAAATGATGCTCGCATCGTTTCCGACCCGCTCGGCAAAACACCCGGTGTTGTCGAAGTCTCTCTCGTCGGTACGAAGGAAACGGCATTTAACGATTTCGCGGATTTGTTCAATATCACCGTTGATGCCACTTACGGCATTAACACGTACGCACTCCCGGGTGATACATCGGTCAGCATGACACGCGGAGACTCCAACAAGGTGCAGTTTTTCGAAACGGCTTCAGACGCGTCGGGCGTTTCCAAAACTTCGGGTGCAACCTTGACTGCGCGCAGTACCAGAACTGCCGACGTTGCTGGAACATCGGCGGCAAACGGCTGGACCATCAAGACAAGTGGAGGGACTGCCGCTGGTGTTATTGATCAAGACAATAAGACCATCTATTTTGATGCCGGTACTAGTGCCACAGCAGGTGCCATTGAGACTGCTTTGCGCTTGGCAACGGAGGATAATGCCTTTGCCGTAACATTGACCGGTACAATGGGTGACGGCGACAGCATCACGTTTGCGAACGGCGGCAGTGTTGGCGAACTCTTCGTTCAATACAAAGCCGGGGCAACCGCAGGTGAAATCCAGGCGATGATCAATAATGCACCGAACGTTCAAGCGACCCTCAAGAATGGTGTCAGCGCGTCGAATGTTATACCGGCTCTCCCGAGCGGACGTACACACACTCTCAAAGCCGGGACAGCAGCCGTAGATAGCCCGTGGGTTTCCGGTGCGACTTCGCAGCAGGTGATTGACCTGATCAATAGCAAACTTGGGGACAAGTTCACCGCAACGGCTTTGGCTGGCGGTGGTTCCGGTGGTCGTGTCAGTTACATGGACGCAAGTGCCGTCTGGGGGGATATTAACCTCGGCAATGCGCTACAGTTCACTGGAATGGATAATGGTCCGATTATTCGGTTGTCTACGGTAAATTCCACTGGAGCACCGGCAATCAATCAGCAACTCGGTGTGAAGATTCTTCAGCCGAGCGAAGCCGATAAGAAGGCGGGAATCACTACGCCGATTCTCGAAATCCAGTTGGCGACCGATGCCCAAGGAAACAGCATCACCACTGCCAGCGACATTGTGAAATTGTTCAACAATTTGACCCCGGCAGAAACGTTGGGAGTCAGCGTGTCGCAACTCTATCCGCCCGGTGTCGATCCGAATGGTCGAATCTTCGCAAAGGGTGAGTGCGGCAACGATATTGTTATTGATACCTGCCCGACTCCGATTGATGGTATCGTGCAACCGACCGGTGCCCCCGGCATCTGCGGTACCGAACAAGGCGACCTCGTCCTTCTAGGGAAAAACCAGAAAATCGTCGCTGATTACGCCTTTGCTCGTATCGGCAACGATGGCGATGTCTATACTCCCGTTGTAGCTCAAGCAGGTGACGGCACGGACACCATAGACTTTGGCAATTCGTCGGCACTGAATGGCATATCTTTTGCCTTCACGCAGGACGAAAGAAAGGAAGGCTTCAACGCTGACACAGGATTGTTAACCGTCTTCCTCAATGCGGACTTGCCGGACAACGCCGCTGGTCTCCTTGCAGCGATTAATAGTTCCGTCAAAGCCAACTGGGAAGCGATTCGTGTCTTTACCGGATCGACGCTCTTGACACCGGGTACGGAAGAGACTGCATCTGCTACTTCTCTAACGAATATAGCAGGTGCTGTGGGACTCGCCGATCCACTCTTAGTCGATGACACAGACGGTGCCCTTGGTTTTGGTGCCCAAGACCCTGCCATGGTAATCAAGGCAAAAGACAAGGGTACGGACATGGCTGGTGTGAACATCTACTTCCAGCAAGACAGCAGTTTGACCGCCTTTACCGATACTACTGCTGGGCAACTGGTCGTTGAATACAACGTCTTGGAAAACGGCGAAAAGCAGTTGATTGTCAAGGGAAATATGGGCGCGTTGACGGAGGTCGACAACGATCTCTTAGTGACAGCCTTGAACGCTAACTCCGTATTCAACAAACTTTTCGAAGCAACGGAATTCGGGCCGACCGGTGATGGCAAGATTGTATTCAAAGCGGCAAACTCCAATGCACATGCCATTACCGAAGGCGGCTACCGGGTTGAGTCGGATCCCGACAGAGAAAGTAAGCCAATGGGCACGTCGAGCGGTATTAGCATGTTCGGTCAGAGTGATTCGAACGAGCGGCTGGTCATCGAGTCCGAAGACCTCGGCAGCAACTCGTACCTTGAAGTCAAAGTGATTCGCGGGTTCCTCAATACTGTCGATTCCTACGGAATGTCCAGCAGTTACTCCAACGGCAGCGATATGGTAGCAACGATCAATGGTCTCCGGGCAACGACGCAAGGGAACAACATTTCGATCAACACGCCGGACTTGGCTATGTCGATGACTGTTGCCAATGGTATCGGAAGCCACGGCTTCACGATTACCGGTGGCGGAGCGTTGTTCCAACTCGGTCCCGATGTCGTGTCGCAACAGCAGATGAGGGTCGGCATCGGTTCGATGCTCACCACCAACCTCGGCGGTGCAAGTGGTAACTTGTTCATGCTTCGGAGCGGTCAGGCTGCTTCTCTCGATTCGAGCGACAGTGGTCGCAAACTTGCCGACCGGATTGTGAGCGAAGCGATTGGCAATGTCGCGAACATTCGCGGTCGATTGGGTGCGATTCAGAAAGCCAGTTTGGAACCGAACGTGTTGGCATTGCAGGATTCGCTTGTCGCACTGACGGAAGCGAACGCCATGATTACAAACGCCGACTTTGCGGTTGAGTCGAGCAATCTCACGAGGTTGCAGTTGCTTATCCAAGCCGGTGCTCAGACGCTGGGTATCGCCAACCAACTACCGCAATACGCGGCAATGCTGGTCCGGTAGTCCGCTACGCGGAAGGAGTTAGAAGTTAGGAGTTAGGAGTTAGAAGATAGGAGTTAGAAGTTAGAAGTTTTTATTCTAACTCCTAACTTCTAACTTCTTTCTTCTAACTCCTGACTCCTTTCTCCTTTGACAGGACGCAATAGTAGGTTATAATGACCTCATATTCTACGGGGCGTGGCGCAGTCTGGCTAGCGTGCCTGCTTTGGGAGCAGGAAGTCGGAGGTTCAAATCCTCTCGCCCCGAATGATGTAAGGTATTAAAATACAACAGTTTAGCGACGGTTGTAAGTGTTCAATTTTGGTTCGTGTGTTTGTCGGAAACCCCTGTAATAGGGGTTTTCACCGGAAGGAGTACACACGATGCCAAAACAGAACAAACCGCCGAAGTACTGCAAAATGGGGAAATACGCCCTCGTTTATCATCAGGGCAGGAAAATTTACCTCGGACTCTACGGCACACCGGAGTCCAAAGCGGCTTACGCCCGATTGGTAGCCGAACTTCAAAAAAATCCTACTGCTATCCCCCTGCCGAACGGTGAGAGGGAGTTTATCGGCATTGAACATGAACAGCAGTATTTTGAGATAGCCCATCAGCGGCTTATACAAGCGCGGCAACGTTTTTCCCTATTTTGAATATGAACGAAAAAAAGGTCAAACATCGGTCTTCCGATATCCTTATTGGATTCCGTGTTTAGCGTGGACGGCGGTTCCTACTCCGCCGAAAGCATTATGCTGGGTAAGGCTCCCGAATGGGCGCAAACAACTGACCCGATGGTACACGACTGCCCTATCCTCTCCGAAGCGGACATTTCGCTGGCAGACGCGTTGGCATCGGAGGACGGATTTTTGGAAATGCCCGACGAACCGAGGGCACGGACGGTTACAGATTTTCTGCTACGCGAGCCACTAATCGCTCGTTTGGTCGCCAATGTCGAACGGAAAGTGTGAATTTGAGCAAATTGAACGAAACACTTGACTCATAACGCCATATATCCCTAATATAGAGGGAGCAATCAACTGAATGGGAGAAATGGCGATAACAAAAGACCCACGGACGAGCATCTATTACGATTTTGAAGGCGATACCGAAGACATCGGGGAGTACGAGCGTTCGCTCCGCCAACTGTACCCCGCCGACGAATATCCTTTTTTCGACGACGGGGAAACGGTGTACGACGATGATGACCATACGGTCGTCCCCTGGATCGAGGGACACTATCCCTGTTTCTTTATTGACGGAAACGTATATTTCCCTGACCGCTCCCGCCGATGCCGGGGGCAGGGATACTACCTGATATCGAACAGGCGATGCAACCCGGCAATGGCATCGTGTTGGCGGATAATGCGTGGGTTCTTAATCCGACGATGCAACGACTCATCGGCGGCATCGACGCAGACCCGACCGGCGAGCGATTTGAAAAGGACTGGGCGGAAGCCGATTTTTGCGAGTGGATTGACCGAACGACGTGGACGTTTGCCAAAACCTACGCCGACACCGCCCCGCACGAGTACGCCGCTCTGTCGAAATCGAACTCGACATTGCTCGACCTCTAATTGTAGCCTCTCATCGAGTGGAGGATTGTTTCCGTCGCGCAAAGGATGCTTGCGGATTAGCCGATTATGAGGTACAGACGTGGTATGGTTGGCATCACCATATCACGGTGTCGATGCTGGCGTGTTGGTTCTTGACGCAGGAGACGATGGGGCAAAGTCTTGTATACAGTATGTTAAGGCACTACCCCTACGATTTCCGTTCAATGAGCGAGGTTGCATCGCTTCCCGTTGGAAGGCATAGCCGACCCTTGATCGACATTTCACCGGATGGACGGGTATTGGTGGTCGTTTCGCCTAGCCTTGAGATGATGGACATTGTGCATTGGAGTCTGGGTGGGTCGATCATAACTGGAAGTGCTAATGATTCAACATTTGCGCCTCTCAACGATCCGTTTTACCGCGTTCAGCGTTACGAAGTGGGAACTTGGGAACCCTTTACAGAAAACACATCGGGTTCCAATGACGAGGAAACAACGTACCGTATTACTAACGTTCGCTTTTCACGGGACGGCAACCGGTTGATCG
>Ga0123353_10001685_pt1 | contig 27187 bp, 15 predicted proteins | sample TergutLab28metaG_3_FD_92763 | JGI IMG/M metagenome (GOLD analysis project Ga0123353, IMG submission 92763) | Labiotermes labralis P3 segment gut microbial communities from Petit-Saut dam, French Guiana - Lab288 P3 | ecosystem: Host-associated > Arthropoda: Insects > Digestive system > Gut ...
ATACGGCTGTGCTCTAAAAAACGTCCTACAATACTTTTCACAGTGATATTTTCCGTTTTGCCGGAAATACCGGGCAAAAGACAGCAAATTCCCCGTATGATAAGTGAAATCTTGACTCCCGCGCTTGACGCTTTAATAAACGCCTTGATGCAATCTAAATCAGTGAGGCTGTTCATTTTGCATATTATACCGCTGGGTTTTCCGGCCATAGCAAGTTCTGTCTGCTCTTTGATCTTTTGTAAAATGACCTCTTTCATGGTTCCCGGCGCGACTAACAGATTGTTATAATTGAAATGTACATCGCCCATAGCGAGATTGCGGAAGAAGTCGGCTCCGTCCGCGCCTATGTCATGATCTGCGGTTATAACATTCAAGTCTGTATATTGCTTGGAGGTGCTTACGTTATAGTTACCGGTGCCGGTATGAGTTATGTAAGAGATGTTATCTTTATCCCTAAGAACTATAAGCGTGATTTTTGAGTGTACTTTATAATTGCCCACACCGTAAATTACCGTGCATCCGGCTTCGCCTAACACTTGTGAAAAATGCAGATTATTCTCTTCGTCAAAGCGCGCCGTAAGTTCAATTATAACAGTCACATCCTTGCCGTTTCTGCTGGCGCGGCAGAGCGCTTCCACTATGCGTGACTGTTTATCAAGCCTGTAAATGGTAATCTTTATGCTTACCACGCGCAAGTCTGTACTTGCGGCGTCAATAAGATCCATATACGTATCCATACTGTCAAATGGGTAGGAGAGGAATATGTCACGCTTGCGTATATTATCAATTATGTTATTTGGCTTGAGATTAGGAATAATGCGCCCCTTAAACGGCTGGTATTTGAGTTCACAAACTTTTTCAGGAGCTAGAAACCTGTCCAATTCGAACAAAAACTTATAATCGAAAAAGTGATATATTGTAAAGCAGTGTTTTCGCGCTATGTTAAACTGCTTGCATAAAAAATCGGTTATGGCAGGGTCGTCGCCGCTCATCTCAAGTCTCACAGGCGGCAGACTGTGGCGCATATCTACCCGGCCTTTCATAAGGCGGCGGAAATCCTGTTCCGATTCGCAGTCAACGCAGTCTATTTCCGATTCAAAATCCGCTTTGCGCGTAATTCTCACAAGCGCTTTGCCCATCACTTTATATTTGGCGAACACTTCATTGGCACACTGATAGACGAGATCCTCAATGGTCATAAGTTTTATATTTTTTGCGCCCTGCTCAGCTACGATTCGCTCGCATTTAGCCGGTACTGGCAGAATACCAAAACGTGTTTTACCGCCGCTGTCAACAAGCCTCAGTATAACGTACATTTTAAGATTTTCAAGATGAATCAGCGGATGCTTGGTGTCGAGTACAATTGGATTAAGCAGCGGGAATATCGCCTTTTTAAAATAATTGAGCGTTTTTTTTCCGAATTTTTTATTTTTGAGCCTTACGTTAAGAACATCAATCCCGTGCGTCCTAAGTTCTGCGAAAATTGTTTTTGCGGTTTTTGCGCGCTCCGCATAGAGCTTTTTAACGTAATGGTAGATGCCGTCAAGCTGCTCTACCGGAGTAAGTCCGGTTTTGTTTTCCGTTACCTTGGGGTTAGTCAGAAAATCGTTAAAAAGCCCGCCTGCGCGCACCATAAAAAATTCATCAAGATTAGAGGTAAAAATTGAGAGAAATTTACATCTCTCTAATAGTGGATTGTCAAGCGCCTCGGCCTCTTGAAGCACCCGCTGGTTGAACATAAGCCACGAATATTCGCGGTTGATAAATGTCTTTTTTATAAACTTATTCATTTTACGTTCGCCCTTCCTTTCTACTTCCTAAGCCGTACTGCTGTGATATTTGTTTAATCCCCAAACGATACTCCGATGTCTCTTGCCACCCGTATAAGATCGTGATCGGGCGCGACTAACTTTGAGCCGAATATATCCGAGAGGCGGTTATAGGTGATTCTGCCGCCGATCATCGCTACGCTTACCCCGAATCTGCCTGTGCCTACAAATCTCGCGCCGAACGCTCCTATCTCTGTACACAGGAGACGGTCGTAGGCCGTGGGACTTCCGCCGCGCTGAATGTGTCCGGGTATTACAAGGCGGCACTCTTCGCCAAGGGCCTCGGAAATAGCTTTCACTATGCGCATTGATGCTGTAGTTTCACCTATTTCGGCTCTTTTACCGTATCTGTCTTTTTTACTAAGAGCAGCTTCTTCCGTGTCTGCCGCACCTTCCGCTATTGCAATAACACACGAACCGCCATCTTTTTTCATGTGTACTTTTACCGCTTCTATTATTTTATCAATAGTAAAAGGTATTTCAGGTATGATAATTATATGCGCGCCGCCCGCAAGTCCCGCGTAAAGCGTAAGCCAGCCCGTTTTATTACCCATGATCTCTACAGCCATTGCGCGGTTATGGCTTGCCGCAGTAGTCTGAATACGGTCTATGCACTCTGCGGCAACCTGTACTGCGGTGTGGAAGCCAAACGTAACCTCGGTGCCAAGAATGTCATTGTCAATGGTTTTGGGCAGAGCTACTACGTTGAGCCCCTCCTGCGACAAAAGCGAGGCTATTTTATGAGAGCCGTTACCGCCAAGCACAACAAGCGCGCCGAGCTCCATTTTTTTGTAGTTGGCTTTCATGCTCTCTATTTTGTGAGCCTCTTCCGGCAGAATAAGTTTTTTATATGGAGTACGCGAGGAACCTAAAACCGTGCCGCCTAAGTTTAAGATACCCGAAAACTCCGCTTCGTCCATTTTACGATAATTACCGTCTATAAGTCCTGCGTAACCTTTCATAATTCCATATATCTCTGCTTGCGGAATTATGGAATAAGCCGCTTTTGCAAAACCCCTCATCACTGCGTTAAGCCCGGCGCAGTCGCCGCCGCTTGTTAGTAATCCGATTTTCATATTTTCCGCTCTGTATAATAATTTGTTTTAAGAAAATTAAAGAATACTATAATTTTTCCAAGAAATCAAGGACGTGTTTAATATTATACACAGTTCACAAGGCTGCTTAACGCGGATTTTACAAAAGCCTGTAAAATTGTTAAATTTTGTGATAAAAAAGCTCTCTTTCAGAACACATCGCAAAGAGAATGCCGTTTTTACAATATCTCAAAATAACTGCCGGTTTGCCTCTTGCACTTCTTTTTAAGCTGCGAAATATCTTTTGAAAACTCATCATTACAGCGGTATGTTTTGGCTTTGTTTGAAATCCCTGCTATAGAGAGAGTTACTATTGGAAAAGTCTCTGTTACGCCGTGCCGGTTTTTTGCTATAATAGAGCCGCTTTTCAGATCTTCATCGCTGTAGAGCGATACAACTCGTGAAGAGAAGTCGTTTATTATTGACATACACAAAATACCCGCTTCGTGATAATCGCATATCATAATAAAATCATCACCGCCTATGTGTCCTACAAATTCATTCTTAAGCGCGCACTCCTTTAAAATGTCTGCTGTAAGCGTGAGCATTAAATCTCCGTTTTGGAAACCGTAGGCGTCATTATACGCTTTGAAGTTGTCAAGATCAATATATATGATACAGTACGGATTGTCCGCTGCCATGCGGTGAGATATCTCCCTTTCGATTAAGAGATTACCGGGCAGTTTTGTGAGGGTATTTGTGTGCATAGCTGTATCTATCTCTATTTTAGTGCATGCCTCCAATAAGCCTTTTATTGTTACAATACCCATATATTTATCTTCTTTTTCCACCACAATCGGATTGTACAGCTGTTCAACCGCTCTTTGCATGGCAATTCTTGATACCTGATCAATGGGCATATTATAATTGACTCTTAAAAAATCAGTTTTCATTACCTGCTCAATCTTTTTCTTTGAATGAAGATAAAACCCGTATCTGCCGCCAAGCATCTCGTTAAAGTCAGTTTTTGTCATAAAACCAACCGCCGTGCCGTCTTTGACAATTGTAAATTCAGTAATGGCAGAATCAGCTTTCAGTGTTTTATGGATTACCTCGATGTTTTCATCCGGCGAAAAAACATAGCTTGATCTAGACAAATGTTCTATGGCAGGATAAGCGGAAATTCTGATGTTTTCACTGTAATGCTTTGAGTGATATTTCACTATCATCTCCTCTTTTACAGGGGCGATATTTTCAAAAGTTTCCTGCGGGATACCCAAAAAATATCCTTGCCCAAGATCAATTTTAAGTTTTATCAGCGTTTTTAACTCTTCTTCAGTTTCAATTCCTTCTGCAATTAATTGTATGCCTGCGTTTTTCCCAAAATCGACCATAGCTTTGCACAAAAGCTGCTTTATCTCATCTTTATCTATATCTCTTACCAAATTTAAATCAAGTTTCATAAATTGAGGTTTGACGTCTACAATAGTATTCAGCCCCGAAAACCCTGCGCCGACATCGTCTATGGCGATGCCGTAATCCTGATTTTTATAATGATATACAGCGGCGATAAACGCTTCATTATTTGTAACCGCTACTCGTTCGGTAATTTCAAATATCACATTATCACTGTTCAATTCGTATTGATTCAGACGCTTTTTTGTAAATCCATCCCTGAATTTTTCATCATGTATGACATTTGGGTCAACATTTAGAAAAAGCCTCTTGCTTCTATCCATATTTGCAGAATTTTCCAAAGCTCTTTCCCGGCACAGCTTTTCAAGCTCCCATGTTTTATTTCCTCTCTGCGCAATTCTGAACAGCTGCAGAATGTTCATGTCAAGTTTCTTATCCGCTATTCTGCTCAGAGCTTCGTAGCCGAAAATTTCACCGTCGGTTAATGATACAATGGGCTGGTATATCGGCTTAATACATCTGCTTTCTAAAACATCTTCCAATACCTGTAGTTCTTCAAACTCCGCTTCAATGTAACCTGCCGGAAGCCTCAGGTCTCCAGCGCTGTGAAGTATCGCTTGCATATTGCTCCTTTTTTAACGTGTCCATTCCGCAAATACTGGTAAAAATATACAAGCTCAAAAAGAAGAATAGAGACACATTTCTGTAAATTTCACGCAAAAATTTTGTACTTTACATAAATTTTCGCCCTGCCAAAGCCGCTTGCAAAACGGCTTACACGAACTTTACACAAACTTCATCTTTGACAAGCATGAGGCTTCTTAAATCTTTTTACAACATTTTTACGTACGCTTTATTTTTATCAAACACTGCTGCAGTATTTTTTTAGAGCAAGTTTTGTTTGGGTATCTATAACAACATTTTTAACCTTATTGATGGAGGTAAGTTATGAACAAGCTACTGAAGGTCGCGTTGGTGTCTGTTTTGGCATTTACTTTTTCTGCTGCCGCTCAGGGTAACAGAAACACAAGAAATCAGGAGATAACTGTTATCTCCCGTGAGGAGAGTTCCGGTACAAGAGTCGCTTTTGACGAGATCATGCAAATAACCGACGGCACGACCAACAGGCTGTTTCGCGAAGCGGTGATAGTAAGTTCGACAGATGAGGCCGCGTCTAAGGTTGAAGTTGACAGAAGAGCTATTGGATATACTTCTCTTGGTTCTGTAACACCCAGAGTAAAAGCGCTTTCTATAAATGGGGTAGTTCCTAATGTGGCAAATGTTAAAAACGGAACCTACACAACCTCCCGTCCATTCGTGATTGCCATGGAAAAAGGCGTTTCAAATCCAATAGCGCAGGATTTTGCCAAGTTCATTATGTCTAAAAGCGGGCAGGAAATTGTAGGCAGAGTCGGATACGTTACTATGGACACAAAGGAATCTTATACCGCAAGCGGTCTCTCCGGCCGGCTCACGCTTTCCGGTTCTACTTCTGTTGAAAGAGTTATTGAGCAGCTGCGTGAAGCGTATATCAAACTTAATCCTAATGTAAGAGTGGAAATTAACTACAATGGTTCATCTGCCGGTATACGGGATTGCTTAAGCCAAAGGAGCAATATGGCGCTCAGCTCACGTGAGCTGAAAGCTGACGAAAAAGAGAAACTTACAGATCACACATTCGCTATTGACGCTATTGCGGTTATTGTCAACAGGGATAATGCGCTTAATGGAATCTCTTCTGATATGGTAACAAAAATCTTCAAAGGCGAAGTTCGCAGATGGACTGATGTGAAGTAGTTAAATAATGTGAAGCAGGATTTCATCAGAGAGTGAAATCCTGCTTTAACTTGAAATATTGTTGTTGTTTATATAATCATATTTTTCAAAGGAGTTGTTGTATGAGTATCAGGAAGTCGTTGTTTGCTGCTACTATGGGTGTTTTGGTGTTGAGCGGTGCGGCTTTGGCTGAGCTTGAGGTTAAGCCTTATGGTGCGGCGCAGTACAGGCTCAGGTTACAGCATGATTCGTATTCGTACGAAAATAATAACGCAAGAGAAAACTTCAGCACATTAGACTACAGCAACCGTATGTGTTTGCGTGTTGGTTTGAGAGCCAAGTGGGATGACCAGTTTTCCATGCAATTTCAGGTTGGTAATGACTGGGGTGAAGCAGAGAACGTGGAATGGTCAAGCAACCGTAATGGCGGAAGACTTTATATGCACTTGGCGTTCTTTAGATATAATCCGGGTTCTTACTTTTTAGAAGCCGGTATCGTACCAATTAACAGTAACGGCGCGCTTGATTTTTTTCACAGCTCTCTCCATATTGCCAATTCCAGCAACACTGCTCAACCCGGTGACTACAGCCGCGCGATTTTCAATGGCTGGGGTGACCAGAATAACAGCTTGGCCGGTATTAAGCTCGGTGTACCTGTCGTCAAAGAGGGCGTTAAGGTTGGGGCTGAACTTACCCAGAGCGTGATTCAGGCGCGTACTCAGGGCTCAAGTACATTTAAGGAAGCTGCACCCGCAAAGTTAAAAACTCCTGCCGGGAACCCTGCGTCAATAATGACAGTCTTGCAGATACCTGTTGACGCCGGTAACTTCAAGATTACACCTGAAGCAGCCGTTATTTTCAACCGTGATGTTAACAGAATGGCTGGAACTGGTAAAGATGCGGAAGTTTCCAATGAAATGGCTTTCGGCGCGGCCGGCAGCTACAAGGTTAACAGCGGCGTATCTTTGACTTTCAGGGGCGGATATGCGATGTACAACAATGAGAACACTCCTCGCCGCACCGACATCCCGGCTGCTGGAGATGTTCCCGCCTCTGTCAGGCTTGATACTTTAGAAATGAGCAGTTTCATCGTTGGCGCCGGTACTACGATTAAAGCCGGCCCCGGTAACCTCCAGTTCGCTGTTGATTACCAACAGACAGAAAACGGAAAAATTAAAGATTCCGATATTAGTTACCTCTACACAGACCTCCGTTACGCCATGAGGATTCACCCCCGCGTAACGGTTACACCTCGTTACAGAACATACACTACCATGAATAACGTCGCAAAAGATTCCGGAGCTCTTGAGACAAGGTTTAATAACCGTTTCGAAGCAATCATTGAGGGTTCATTCTAATCCAAAATAGCATCCGTTCCCAGTGAACGGCCCGCCAAATCCTGCCTCGCCCCCATCCCCGGTGGGCGGGGCTTTTTTTAAGTGCTCCCGCCGCATCAGCAAAAATTGTCCCCACCCAACAATGTCATATATTACTTTAACTTATACTTCATCCTTAATTAAACTTTATATATGTGCGAATCCAAGATGAAAATAAACAGACGCTTTTACTTTTTTATAGCTGCTTTCATCATCACACTGCCGCCTTTTTCAGCATCTGTACCGCGTATATCCGATATCAGCCAAAACCGCGGCTTAACCGTTCACGCGCAGCCAAGAATCGTAGGCATGTCTCAGATATATGTTGACACTACCGTAATGCGCGCGCTTTACATTCTTAATGAGGCGCAGTCGTTTTCGGGGATGAACAATAATCAGGAAAACGCGATTAAACATGCGAAAGCGATTCTCGACCGGCTCAGAAGAGAAGCCAAGGGCGACCCTAACGAGAAGTACGCTCTGTGGAAAATAAGCGAGGTTGAGTATCAGATTAATCTTGAAGAGGAGGAGGTACGGAAAATAGCGGCGGAGAAACGGCTTCTGACCGCAAATCAGCTTGTGGTTGAATACAATGCCGAAGTGGGCAAGAACCGCCCCGATTTTGCAAAACTGCGCGGACTTCACAGACGAATGATGGAGGTTGACGTACGGCAGGCGAACAGACTGTCGGAATCATACAATAAACGCTACAGGCAGATTTCGCGTGAAGCGATGTCCTCCCTTGAAAAAGCTATTAATGCCAATGACCTTGTATTAGCTAAGAGGGAGTTAGAGTATTGCGAGAAGAACAAAAACTTTTTGATGATAAGCGACACCCGTTTAGCAGAACACAGAACGCGGATCGAAAGGATGGAAAATTCTAAACAAGAGGTACAGCGTATAACCGCGGAACTTGCCGCGGGGGAAAAAGCGATGCAGGAGTTCAAGCTTTCTGAGAGCCGCGCAACCATCAACAGGGCCAAAAACAGCCTCAACGACATTAGAGGTGTTTTACCCCAAAAAGAGGCGGCGGCCCTCTCCGCGCGCGCTAACAGAGCGCTGCGCAATCTTGACAACCGTGAAGATTCTCTTGTAAATGTGTTGATGTCGGTACTTAACACACAGGGACATGAAGCGGCTATTGAGTATTTTAATGAAGTACTCCAAAAGCGAATGAGGATATCTCATGAGCGCGCTTCTGTTATTGATCAAACGATACTGCGTACCGGTACAGTTAAATCCGACGATAACAGACCTGAAATCGTGGTGGATTTCGCAACAGATCAGCCTGAACGCTCTCATCTGCTTACCGACATGCAGCAAACCGCAAGAGCAAGAGCGCAGGCAAGAGCAGACAGTTTAAGAGGTGTTGCTTTACAAACAAGTATAGAGATTTATCTGTTGTTTGATAGAAACAAACATAAAGACGCGGTGATGCTTTTTGCGAAAGAGAGGCCTTTTTTATTGGCGAACATGTCTAAAAGCCCATTTGAGTATCTTCAGCGCTGCGCTGCTCAGGCAAGAAACGCTCATACCGGCAAAGGCCCGAAGATTGACAAAAACACTCATCGGGCAAATGTGAACACCGGCCTGATCTTTGCCCTTATGGAAGCCAATAGAACAAGAGAGGCCCAAGAGCGTTTTCAAAGAAACCGCAGAGCGCTAAGCAGACATTTGGACAGAGAAACGTTTGAAACACTTGAACTTACTGTTAATTCTCTTTCTAAAAGATAGTCTTAAACTGGTTTGTTATCATCGTTTTATCGTGTCATCATTTTATAGATTTATAGATTTATTTTTTGTACTGATACCGTACAGGAAGGGTAATTTGTGAAAGAGAAGATAGCCGCTGCTTTAGTAAGCGAATTGCAAGGGCAGCTTAGTGCAGAAGATATTGAAAAAGCTATTGAGATCCCGCCGTCAGACAATTTGGGCGATTACGCTTTTCCATGCTTTGGTCTTGCCAAAGTGTTAAAAAAGAATCCGATGCAGATCGCTTCTGAGTTAAAAGAGAAGCTCATCTCTCTTGATGGGATAAGGGTAGAGACTACGGGCGGATACCTTAACTTTTTTATTGACAAAGAGCAACTGGCTTCATCCGTAATAAATCTATCCTCACAAGATATCTTCGGCAAACAAAACAAAGGCCGGCGCATAGTAATAGAATTCGCCTCACCTAACACAAACAAGCCGCTTCACCTTGGCCATCTTCGCAATATGTCAATAGGCGGCAGCATCTCACGTATTCTCTCATTTTGCGGATGCGATGTAACTGCAACAAGTATCAATAATGACCGCGGTGTTCACATATGTAAATCGATGCTTGCTTATCAGCGCAAAGGCAATGGCGCAACACCGGAAAACAGCAAAATTAAATCAGATCATTTTGTTGGTGATTACTATGTGCTGTTTAATGACGAATCCAAAAAAGATCCGTCTTGGAGCGACGACGCTCAAGCGATGCTGTTAAAATGGGAGAACGGTGATCCGCAGATACTTGAATTGTGGAAAACTATGAATGAGTGGGCGCTCAGCGGTTTTAGAGAGACGTACAAGCTTTTTGGGATTTCTTTTGACAAAGAGTATTATGAGAGTGATATCTACAAAAACGGTAAAGAGATCGTGCTGGATGGATTAGACAGGAAAATCTTTAACAAAAGAGAAGACGGCGCCGTTTTTGTTGATCTCGAACAGGAAAAATTAGGCGAAAAAGTATTATTGCGTCCTGACGGCACAAGCGTTTACATTGTGCAAGATCTGTATTTAGCGCTTCTTAAGGATAAGGAGTTCAAATACGACCGCTCTTTTTATGTGGTAGGCAACGAGCAGGATTATCATTTCAATGTACTCACCGCAATCTTCAAAAAACTTGGGCTTGATGCCGCCGATAAGATGAAACACCTATCCTACGGCATGGTGGAACTTCCTGAGGGTAAGATGAAATCAAGAGAGGGTACCGTTGTAGACGCCGATGATCTTATCAAAGAGACCGCGTCGCTTGCCAAACAGGAAGTCGCGGCAAGGTATCAGCTAACTGAAGAACAGATTGACGACAGAAGTTTGAAAATCGCGCTTGCGGCTATAAAATATCAACTGTTAAAAGTTGACATTACAAAAACTATGATCTTTGATCCTAAAAAAGCTATATGTTTTGAAGGCGACACCGGTCCGTATCTTCTCTACAGCTACGCGCGCGCATCATCTATCCTGCGTAAAGCCGCAAAACTTGAAACACCGGTCATCCCAAAGCTTGAACAGGGCGAAATAAAGCTTGTGAAGAAAATCGCGTTCTTTCCTACAGCGGTCAATTTCGCTTATGACAGGCTATCACCCTCTGTCATCGCAAATTACGCTTTTGAACTGGCGCAGTGTTTCAACGAGTTTTACCACAGCCATCAAGTAATAGGAAGCGAAACGGAAAATTTCAGACTGCACCTTACGGTGTCTTTTAGATCTACATTAAGTAAATGTCTAACGCTTTTGGGGATAGAGACTATTGAGGAGATGTGAGCCGCCAGAAAACAGTCAGCACGTTTTTGTTTCCAAGACGTTTATAGTCAATTGTATCTGCCATATTTTTTACCATGTAAATCCCAAGACCGCCGCAGCAGCGTTCATTGAGACCTGCGTGAATATTCGGATTTTCTTTATCTAAGGGATTATACGATTTGCCGCCGTCTTCAAATTCTACGGAGATATCATCACCGCCAACCGTTACGCGCAGTGTTACGAAGCCTGCTGCAGCTGGATTGTACGCATAATCAGCTATATTGACAAATATCTCTTCTATGACAATAGCGATTTTAGTTTTGAGCTTTACCGGACAATTCACATACTCAAGTTTTTGCGCGACAAAATCCTGAGCGATTTGAAAATTTTCTTTTTTGGCGGCGATAATTAATTCATCCATGTTTACCCCCGGTACCTCAAAGATAACATCGTTATATCATCCGATTGCTCCAAACCTTGCGCGAAATTATCAATCTCCTGCTTTATGGAGATTGTGAACTCTTTTATCGGTTGATTATGGTTAGTATCTATTACTTCTATTAACCGCTCTTTGCCAAACATCTCCTTTTTGCTGTTCATAGCTTCCGTAACGCCGTCCGTGTATAAAAATAGCTCATCGCCCTTTTTGAGCGTGACCTCGCTCTGCTCGTAACGCATCCCCTCTATACCTCCAAGTACAAACCCCGGTCTTGTTTTTAGAAAATCGTGGCCGCGGCCTGAATCTAAAATTGGCGGCGTATGGCCGGCATTAACAAATGTCAGTTTGCCGTTAGTTACATCTAAGTAACCCATAAACGCGGTAACAAACATTGCGGCGGTGTTGTTTTCACAGAGCATATCGTTTACAATTTGAAAAACTTGTGACGGGCTCTTGCCCGACTGCGCGGTGTTCTTTATCAGCGTTTTAGCTATAACCATGAACAGCGCAGCCGGAACGCCTTTGCCGGAAACATCTGCCGCTGTTACAACAAGCGTGTTATTATCAACAAAGAAAAAATCATAAAAATCACCGCCCACCTCTTTTGCCGGCTGCATAAGTGCGTATATGTCAAACTCAGTCCGGTCAGGATACGGCGGAAATATGCAGGGCAGCATGCTTGCCTGTATATTTTTGGCCACATGAAGTTCGGCGCCTATGCGCTCTTTCTCCGCCGTAACGCTTTGAAGGGTTTTGATGTGTTCTTTAAGTTTTTGCGCCATACTGTTGACGCTGCCGCCTAAAACCTCAATCTCATCTCCCGTTTTAATCTCTATCTTCGTATCTAACTCACCGCCGGCAATGCGTTCAAGTCCTTTTTCGAGCGTGACTATAGGCTGTGTAATTTTGTCGGAAAACGTTCTCGCAAAATAGATAACCGCGAGCACCGCCGCGGCAAAGACAAATATAAACACCGTTAACGTGAGCATAATAGCAGATCTGACTGCACTCAGTGTTTCAGCGGTCATTCTTTCGATAGCCGCGCTGTTCTCTTTGACTAAACCCATTATCTCTGCAATGGGCAGTACCGTCACTACACTCCAGCCCGCGGCTGTAATCGGCGCGAAAGCCACGAACTTCTCACCTTCGTCGGTAATCACCCTTTCAAACCCGGTTTCACCTTCAACGATCATATTTACTATATTGTTATATTGAGGATTGTTTTTGATAAACTCACTTATTTTAATGCTGCGGGCCGCCTCACTGCCCTCAAGTTCGCGCGAGGCCATCACCGTTGCGGCGGCATCCATAATAAAAGCGTACCCATTCTCTCCAACGTCAATGTTGACGACTTCGTTATTGAGATCATCAATAATTACGTCTATCCCAACAGCTCCCTTAAGCGTGCCGTCACGCCCGTAGAACGGATGCGAGCAGGTAACCATGTACTTGCCGCTTGAGGCGCCTATGTACGAACTCGTCCAGTATGTGCCGCCCCGCTCCTTCGCGCCTGTGTACCAAGGACGCGTGCGCGGGTCAAATACCGCGTTTTCATCACTTGAAAAAGGGTCGTATGTAATAGAAAATCCAGACTCGGTACCCAAAAAGATACTCACGGTGATCTCGCCCATGTCACTGGCGTTACTCACAAACGCCGGGGTTATGTTACCCAATAACCCAGCTTCTTTTTTTATACGGTGATAATCAGCCCGTCCGCCCGCGCTTTTTAGCTGCATGGTAAGCGTTCCGATATTGGCGGATGATGAGAACTCCACATGAACAGGGGTTAGCGCGGCGCTGTTTTTGTAAATCCCGGTTACATGTTCGGCGAAGTAAACCGCGTCTTTCGCTATGATCAGAAGCCGCTCGTTTATGATTTTCGCGCGGCTCTGCGCTTTGGTCATTAATTTGTCAACTGCCTCACGTTCAAGAAACGCGCTGCTCTTCTCTGCGGCAGACTCACCAAGACGCGCGCTTGACTGCTGCATCTGAGTTTTTATACTAAACAATCCCCAAAAAGCGGCGGAGCACAGCGCGGCGAGCGACAAAATAGATATGCCTGATACAATGAGCAATATTTTGCGTTTGATACCGCCTTTAATCATATCATCCCTTAAAGAAAACACACGTACATTAACAATATAATAAATAACGGCACGCGTTTACACTGAACCGGCGGCTGTCAAACAATTTTAAGAATATCCGAAAAACCGGTCATATCAAAAACCTCTTTAATCTCTTTTGACGGATTGACAATAATAAGCGCCGCGTTGTTTGTTTTAGCTGTCTTTTCGCCCAAAAGCAACACCCGCAACCCTGCTGAAGAGACGTACTCAACCTCTTTAAAATCTAACTCCACCTGTTTTTCTTCGCTTAGCGCGGCTAATAATACCGGCTGAAACTCCGGTGCGGTATTAGTGTCAAGCCGGCCGGTAACGGCGAATGTAATTTTGCCGCTCTCCTGTGATTTTACTACGTCCATGAGTTATCTCTCCTAATTAAAAATTAATTCGTTATATTAAGGTGGCAGTTAAATGTCGTAACCCCCGGCACATCGACTGCACGAACCATCGTGAGGCCGCTGTACCGGAGGTTGCGGCATTTAACTGCCGGAGTAATATTAACGAATATTCCCAATTTTTTGCCCATTCTCTTTCATCCAGCGCTTATGCGCGTACATACGTTCATCGGCTAAGGCCATTATATCACTGAACCGATATTCACCGGAGCCAAACGCCGTACCATGAGCTATGTTGCAGCGAATACCGTCGTCCGCACTATTGAGCTCAACTAACCGTTTCTGCCATTTAGCAATTACGCCGTCTATATCACTTTGAACGCACGCGGTGATTATCCCTACAAATTCATCCCCGCCGGTTCTGAAGATCTGCACATTTGGGCCGGTAACGGCATGAAAGCTCTCCGCGGCTTTTTGCAGCAACTGGTCGCCGGCCTGATGCCCCTTAACATCATTATAGTATTTAAGATCATTGACGTCAAAGACAACAACACCGACTGCCGGCATCCGTTTTTCAATACCAACTTTTAAATCCTGATATTTATTGCTGCCCGGCAATCCGGTAAGAGTATCCAGTTCAAGTTTGTCAAGCAGGCGGCGGTAATATGCCACAAACGACGATAACTCACGAATCAGCATAAGCGTGTCTTTGCCGTCTTCGCTCATCTCCTTAAGTAATTCTTCAACCGCAGCCATCTCAACTCCCTTCCTGTAATATTATATTGATCACGATAAATTAAAATACATACCGCCCTTAAAAATCAACAGACAAAATAAAAAAGAGAGGCGTGGAGTGATAAACTCTTAATGGACTGCAGGCTATCTTTTGCCAAGAGACCACTTGGGAAAGCAGCGAACTCTCGCGTCGTACTGATCACAATGACAAAAGTTAAAAAAGGCGGCACCCAGATTCGAACTGGGGATAAAGGTTTTGCAGACCTCTGCCTTACCACTTGGCTATGCCGCCGAAAAAAAGGGTTTCTTCCCTGCGTTTGGGAGAAACCCGTAGAATGGAGCGAGAGACGAGATTTGAACTCGCGACAGCTACCTTGGCAAGGTAGAGCTCTACCACTGAGCTACTCTCGCATTCAGAAGAAGTAATAAAATAGTTAAATGCAACAGCGGTGTCAATAGTTTTTTTAATTATCATCGGCAATATGAGCTGATAATTCCGGTATCAATACACGTAACTGACGCCTGCGCTTATCTGATTCAGATGATGCCCCTTGCCGTCATCAAAATCTCTCAAACCCAAGTTGTACCTTACGTCAAACGATATGTTTGTGTTGATCCAAACGCTCAATCCCAAAACTACCCCGATATCAACATCTGAGCGCACGTCAAGAACCTCTGTTTCGCCCTCACCCTCCCCGCTCTCCCACTTCGCTTCGGTGCCAAAAGGGATATCTAACTGAAGACCGGCAAGCGCGCGCACCGGCGTGTTAAAAAGCCGGTACTCAAAAAGCGCCGGGATACTAACCGCAAACTCGCTTATCGTGGCGAGATCGGAAACATAAGGCGTCCTTACGATAAAACCGGGAGCGAATTTGAGCGCGGCGTCATCTGTCAAGCGCACAACCGTTACCGCGGCGATCTCAAAACCGTGGCCGGCTCCCTTTTTGCCGGGAAAATATTCAAACGTTTCGTTCATCTCCTCATCATAAGATACCAAATCAGGACTCATCTTTGAGACAAACGAGTTGTTGTATGCCAATCTCATTCCAAACTTTACTTTGCGCAAATCAGCCTGCGGCTCCGGCTCGTACTCGCCGGGAAAGAGCTTGCGGAACATCGCCATAACAACATCTTCCGAAGCCTTTTGCAGTTCGGTCATCGTATTGAGCGAACTTGTAACCACGCCGACTGTTGCTACTTCGGCGGTCTCTACATTTAAGATACGGGCTGAGATCTGATACTGATTCCCGCGTATCGCCTGCGTTATATCGGCTACGCAAACAAACTCCACGCCCGACTGTTTGCCAAGACGGCTTATCTGCTCATCATCTATCGCGCCGCTGCGCTGTTTAATGTGTTCGCTTCTGATTTCAGCAAGGAACACCTCGCTGCGCTCTACGGTTGTGAAGCGGCCCGTTGCCGCGATGGAGTTCAGGATATACGTTGCAAGCGCGCGGCTTTTAACGGGATCGCCGTCGCCGGCGATGTAGACGGCGATTCGCGGCTTGGAGCCGGGAGCTGCGGGTTCGTCATCCTCAATTGTGATTGTGATCTTCTCTGGGACAGAAAGGACAACAGGGACGGCAACAGGTTGGACTGAGGCGGGTGTTGATTCTGACAGTGTTTCGATTGTCAACTCTTCTGTTGATGATTCAACTACTGCTGTTTCTGTTGATTCCGGTGATGATGGCTGCGCGGACGCTTCAACTGCCGTCTCTTCTGTTGATTCCGCCGGTATTTCAACTGTCACTTCTGACTCTAACGTTTCTGACGTTTCGGCATTCTCTGCGGAAACGTACGTGTTTGCGCATAATAATGCGGTGATTATTAACATTGTTGTTTTTTTCATGATATCCTTTCAAATCATTATAATCCGTAATTCGTTATCGTCATATCCGTATCCGTCATATCCCCGTATCCATCATTCCCATATCCGTCCATCCCCCGTATTCGTCATCATCATTCCCCCAATCCCCGGGTTGAAACCCGGGGCTACAATCTTGCACCCCTAAAGGGGTGCGGAATGTTGGCTATTGGGCGAAAATTGCCTTGGCTTTTATTAAATTGGTTGTTACAATATCCGTTCGGGTTGCGTTTGTGGAATTGTTGTCTGACCATCTCACAAAATGCCAACCCGTAGACGGGATTGCCGTTACGGTTAGAGATGTGCCTTTCTTTACATCTCTATTATTATAAGAGTCAATCTCTTCGTTACTGCCGTCTATCTTTAAACTGCCGCCCTTTGTTGAGGTGTACCAGACGACGCTTGGGGGCGGTTCGTCTTTTTTTATGAACAGGGCGGTAAAAGAGAAGCTGCCGCTTGTTTTGGCTGTATCCTGACGAACAGAATCCATAACGCTGTCGTCCCATCTGTAAAACTCATAGCCTGCGTGAGGAACCGCCGTGACCTCTAACCCGTGTACGCCCACGCCTACACGCATGACGCTTGAATCCATCGGCTCCTCAACACCGCTCACATGTATCGCTCCGTTGGCGCCTGCAATATATATCAGCGTGCACATCGGCGTTACGCTTAGCTGCGGGTAAAACGAACCGCTCGCGCTTTCATCTATCGTCCATGTTGTATCATCAAATTTCCAGCCGGCATTGATAAACGTGTTTTTGTCAAGCATCTGCTCTGTACTCTTACCGGTTCCGCCGACAGGTGACGACGTCCTTTGGCCGGAGGTCTCCATATCCCAAAAACTATTCACGATATCGGCCTTCTTTACAAAATCACCCGATGATCCCTTACCCTTTGTGCTCCATGACTTGTTTGACGTATTGAAATCATCACCCACAAGACCGCCCACCGCGTTACCGCGCGCCGTGCCTGTAACCGGACCGGCGGAAAAACTGCGCTCTATGTCGCCGCCAAAAATATAGCCGACTAACCCAGCCGCAAAATTAGCGCCGCGCACCGCGCCGGTTGCGTAACTCTCAAAAATCGAACCGCCAAAGAGAAATCCAACAAGACCGCCAACATTAATCTCCCCGCGTACAGAAGCCGCGGAATAGCTCTTATTAATATTCCCAATGTTAACGCCAACAAGACCACCCGTGTGAGAGTCTGTGCGCCTGTCCGCGCTTACACGGCCTGAGGTATAACTGCCGCGGATCTGACCCTCATTTGTACCCGCCAAAATGCCGACCGCAAAACTGCCCGCCACAGAGTCAGCAAGCACACCCAAATTCCTTATGACGCCGCCCTTGCCCACATATCCAAACAAGCCGACGTCACCCATATTCGGACGGTTAATATAAAGACCGCTTATCGTGTGATTGGCGCCGTAAAACTCACCTGTAAACGGCGCGGCTTTAGTGCCGATAGGACGAAAACCCCTGCCGCCGTCGGCGCTTTTGATATTGGCGGGAGCGCTGATGTCATTCATCAATTCGTAATTACCGCTTAAGGGATACTTGGTATGGCCGCGGCCAATGCTGTCGAACTGCTCCCATGAGGAGATTTTTATGAAATCGTCGGCAGATGCAAAAAATGCGAAACACATCGCTAACGCTATTATGCGTGATGCCTGTCTTTTGATAATGCCTTTGTACGTTGTCATATAATTCCTTTCCATCTTCCCTTCCCATCCCCGGGTTGACCGTGTTTATCGAGCCGTAAGGCAAACCCGGGGCTACATGCTTGCACCCCTAAAGGGGTGCGGATTTATGATCTATTTTATGCCTATTATTAATGATACCTTTTCGCGTTTGCCGTCTGCGGTTGTTACCGTGCCTCTTAATAAATATGTGCCGGGGGCTGCCGGGCGGCCTTTTGCGTCGCGCAGGTTCCATGTGCCTACGTGACGGGGACGGTCATCAGACAACGGGCGACCGCGAGGGTCGCCCCTACGGTCGTCGATTTTTATACGGTTTACAACGCTGCCGCTTGCGCTGTAAATTGTTAATGTTGTGTTGTCAATTTGGGCGCCATTACGGAAAATCTTTACATGGTCGTATGATACCCTGAACACCGGATTTGGGCCTGCTGTGAATTCGTTTACGATTGGTGATGATTTTGACAATACCGGCGGGGCGGACTGCTCCTGGGGCGGCGGCGGTATAATGCGCAAAAACGCAGTGTCCGCAATGCTGCCCGCACGGGCTATAAACATAATTCTGCCGCCGTCTACAGCGCTTGCCTGTACATGGCGGAATTCCGCCATGCCGTTAGACGCGTCTGTCTCAATATCTGTCGTATCTCTTAAACCGCCTATAACAACTGTCAACTCAATATCAATGACGCCGTTAAAAACCACGCCGCGGGTGTCTAATGCCTGTACCGTTACAAGATATGATGACGGACTCGCGTCTACTGATTCGTTTTGTGTTGGGGTGAGAAACGCGACGCTGCCCAGTACTTGATTATTAACAATCGCATCCTCTATCCACTTCGCGATAACTGTGAGATTACCCGTCACATTGTCAAGCTCAATATCCCAGCCGTCAAATGTGAAACCGGCGCGGGTTGGATTAGTTGACGGAGCGGTTGCCGCACTGCCGTGGTCTACAGTTACGGTTTCAAACGCTTCCTCGTCACCGTCAAGGATTTTGAATGTCACGGTGTAGGTGTTTATCGTCCACTGAGCAATAACTGTGAGATTGCCTGTTACATTGTCAAGCTCGATATCCCAACCGTCAAACGTGTAGCCGGTGCGGGTTGGATTAGTTGACGGCGCTGTTGCAGCGTTGCCGTGATCTATTGTCTGCCTGTCTATCTCATTACCCGTACCATCCACAAATGTTACGGTGTAAGTGTTTAATGTCCACTGAGCGATAACCGTCAGATCACCTGTCACATTGTCAAACTCAATATCCCAGCCGTCAAATGTGTAACCGGTGCGGGTTGGATTGGTTGACGGCGCTGTCGCCGCGCTGCCGTGATCTACCGTTACTGTCTCAAACGATTCTTCATCACCAGCAAGGATTTTGAATGTCACGATGTAAGTGTTTAAAGTCCACTTAGCGATAACTGTCAGATCACCTGTCACATTGACAAACTCAATATCCCAGCCGTCAAACGTGTAGCCTGTACGTGTTGGATCTGTTGACGGCGCTGTCGCGGCGCTGCCGTGATCTACAGTCACAGTTTCAAACGGCTCTTCATCATCCGCAAGAACTTTGAATGTTACGGTATAAGTGATTATTGTCCACTGAGCGATAACCGTCAGATCCTCTGTCACATTGTCAAGCTCAGTATCCCAGCCGTCAAACGTGTAGCCGGTGCGGGTTGGATCTGTTGACGGAGCGTCCGCGTCATCGCCGTGATCTACAGTCACAGTCTCAAACGACTCCTCGTCATCCTCAAGAATTTTGAATGTTACCGTGTAAGTGTTTATAGTCCACTTCAGATAAAGCGTTACATAATCGGTGACAGCGGCAGTGCCGAAAACAAATTCTGTCCATGTTGTATCTGAACCGGAAACCGCAATGCTATACCATTTGTCATCGTGTGTATGACCGGTCTTTGTAAAATTCTCTGTTGACGGCTTTGAGCCGGCTGCCGGTACGCCGTCAGGTAATATGGCAGAGATAGGGTCAGGCAGGATTCCTGATCCGCCGTTGAGGTTGAAAGTTATTGTGTATGTGATAAGCTCAAAGAGGGCGGTGACTGTTGAGTCGGCAGCCTCATCTTGACGAATTGCCGTAGTAACGTCGTCGCTCCATTTTACGAAACGGTAACCGGCGAGAGGAATTGCCTCAACCTCAGCTCCCATTGTATCGTCGTCAAGCCACATGTTGTAATTAGACGTAGTAACAAAATCACCAACTTTCAGGCTGCCGCCTGTTCCGGGTGAGTAAACGAATTTATTATTGCGCGTTGTAATTTCGAAATTTTCTTCGTGAAGATAAAAAACAACATCGTCAATAAATAAATTTCCCGCGTTCGTTATTGCTTCGTTCGCCTGAATTTCCCAATTCATTGAGATTATCTCTTCCGGTTTGAACGTAAAGGCGCGTCCCCACCCAAAGTCTTGCACGAAATCTCCCGCGCTGCCGGTAGCAGGCCCTATAATAGGCGCACCCTCTACGACAACCGGAACTATATTTTCTATACTAAATGTATACTTCGTCCATTCTGCGGTAGGAATAAATCTTACTTGATATGAATTCCAGTTGTTTGGAGCATAAGGGCCGTCAGGGGAATTTTGTGTAGTAAGTAATCTGAACCGAACCGGCTGTCCGGCAGTGCCTTTTGCCCGAAAAGAGATAGACGCTACGTTTTTAAAGCCATCGCCAAAAGGTGTGTCACGATTGGCCGTTAGACCGGTTCTCAAAATAACATTGGTTTCATCATAAACGCTCATCGGAAGACCTCCGGGCCGTAAATCGGTATACAACAACGCGGCGCAGCGATTGCTGCCCTCACAACCTTCAGTCGTAGAAACAAAAGTATAAATATAGGGGTCGGAAGAGTAAAGAGGCCCCGCGTTTATTATCTGCGGATCAGTATGAGGAATCACGCCATTCTTGCCAAAAGACCATTCAAAGCCAACCTTGTTTACGCTGCCCCCGCTCTCAAAATCATCAAGTACAAAAATTGGCGCAAGCGCATACTTAAACTCAAACTCCGCGGTAACCGTACCCTCAGCGATAATATCCACATCCTGACGGGTTGCCGCAGCAACGCCGTCGCTCCACTTTACAAAACGATAGCCGGTACCGGCGTCGGGAACCGCTTCAACTACAGGCCCCATTTCTATTGGTAAGTTAAACCATAACGGATATTCATTTTTGGTAACAACATTGCCGACTTTTATACTGCCGTTCGGCCCGGGTACGTAAGCGAATTTTTGGGGTGGTGTGGGGTCGAAGCCGGGTTCGTATAGATTGAAAGTGATGTCGTCTATATATAAACTTCCTGAATTTTGTGTTACCTCATATCCAAGAATCTGCCAAACTAACGCTGTAACCTCTTCCGGCTTAAACGTAAACGCGATGCCATACCCGTCTTGCTGTTTGAAATCTCCGGCGCTGCCGGTAGCGGCGCCGATGATAGGCGCGCCCTCTACGGCAACCGATACTATGTTTTCCAAACTGAACGTATACTGTACCCACTCTTCGGTCGGAGTAAATTTTACATGATATTCATTCCATGTATCAACCCCGTCTCCACCGAAAATACCGTTAGGTGAATTTTTTGTAGTAAGTAAATTTAACCTTACAGGTCCCCCCGTACTGCCTTTCGCCCAAAATGAAATTGATTTTACGTTCTTAAAACCATCACCGAAAGGAGTATCAGAATCTTCCGTCAGAGAAGCTATCAAATCAACCCATCCCCAATCATCAATCGTTGTCCCGGCAGGCCGTAAATTGGTATACTGCATTAAGGCGCAATAACCGCTGCCGTCACGCCCCGGCGCTGCTGGAACAAGAGTGAGGTAACCATGATCGTCAACAGGCCCCGCATTTGTTATCTGCGGCAGAGTAGCGGGATTGCCACCCCATTGACCCAAAAACCATCCCCGACCAAATTGTAAAACCCCATCCCCGCTCTCAAAATCATCAAGCACAAAACACGGCGAAAACTCAGCCGTAACCGAAATATCATTATTAGCCTCATCCACGCGTATCGCGGTCATCACGCCATCGCTCCACTTTACAAAACAGAAATCATCATCAGGAATCGCGGCTACATTAAATACCGAACCTAAAGCGACGTCGTCATTGCTGAAAGACTGCACCGCGGCGGCGCTGTTTACGCTTATCATTCCGCCCGCAGAAGCGGTGTATTCAACTTGGGCTTCTGTTACACGGACATTGGGAAACGGGTCGTTTGTGCCTATCATATAGACATTGTCTAATGCGATAAAAGTACCACCGGCGCCTTGGTCTCTATTTCTGAATGAAAAATGCGCAAGCTGATTCAGGTTAAGCGCTTCTGTGCGAGTTCCCCAAGGGTTGCGCGCAAGATCGCTGAAGTTCACGGTCACGCCTCTCCAAGCGCCGTTTGTACCGGGAAGATGTCTTACAAAGACATCACCGTCGTTAAAAGATCTGTTTAAACTGTCGGCAACCTCTAATGTCAAGAAATCTGCATCTGTTTTATACTCGAAGTAAATACCCGAAGCGCCGTGATCTGCCGCGTTGTAGTAGCCGGTAAACGTTATTCCATTATACAGCAGCACTCCAATGCCCGCAAAAGGCGGAACGGGCCAAAGCGAACCGACCTGTTGGAAAGTCGGGCCCATATTGAACTCTATAAACGCGGCGGCGCCGTCGTTCCGGCCTCTGCCCGCAACATCTAAAATAGCGGTGCCGTCCGGATGTTCAACTATGCCGCCGTTTATCTCTACAATCAAAATAATATCGCCTTGCGCATTCTTTTGAAGTCCATCAATAATCTCGGTGCTGCCGCCGATACCATTATCCGTAAAAGTGTACCAAAAATATCCCATAGCGTTCTGAGACGCGTGTACATTTTTGGGATTTATAAAAGGCGTTTCAAAGTCTGAAAGTTTAACGCCTTGAGCGGCGAGTACCGCGGGGTCAAGACAGTCTATGCAGGCGTTGGAATCAAGATGAGCCGGCATATCCGCCGCCGCGCCGTGACCCGGGAGCTTGCCTTCCGCCATAGTCCAGCCGTTTGCGTTAAGGGGGAAGCGTCCGCCAAAGGTGCCGTTGCCTGTGTTTAAATCTGTAAGCGTGAGAGCTGTGCCGTCAACGCTGGGGATGGGCGCAGTTGTTACCTGCATACCGGCAAAATAAGCGTTGCCGATCGTGCTGATTTGACCTGGCGCAACATATCCCACTATACGCCCAGCGTTCCAAGTGCCGCTAAAAAGCGACGGATTCAGTGCGACACAGTATTCTAACCTGCTCTGCCCATTATCCACATCAATAAATCCCGCAATGCCGCCTACCGTTGAATTATTACTGGTAACAACAGCGGTAGAATAGCATCTTATTACATCGCTCTCAAAAACACCGCCCACCACACCGCCAACATTCGCGCCGCTGGTGGTGCTGATGTGCCCCTCTGTATAACTGTCGCGTATAGTGGAATTAATGCCGATCTGCCCCGCCAACCCGCCTACAGGAGAACCGGCGCCGGTAACTGTACCGGAAAAGCTGCAATTTTCTATCAAAACATCTCTGTCGACAAAACCGATAATACCCCCGACAAGATGGTTGCCGAGAACCTCACCCTCTACCCTGAGATTTTTCACAATACCGCCGTCAGAAACAAAACTGAACAAAGCTGCCGCGTAAGATTGTGCAGTGCCGTCAATACTCAAGCCCTCAATTTTAAAGCCTTTACCATTAAAAGTACCGGAAAACGGTCTCTCATCTTCAACAATATAATTATCCCAAAACGTCGCTTGATTATCCCAACCAGTTGTTATAAACCTGCCGATCGGATCAAAAGCCGCACCCTCAAGATCAATATTACCGGTGAGTTCGTAGAATGCGTTGGCATAATGATGGTCAGTGTAACGGATGTTACTGACATCATTCACAAGCTCCGCCAGTTTCACAAGATCCTCCGCGGTTTCGATTAAATACGGTTCACTCTCCGTACCCATACCGGTAAAATTCGGACTCTGCGCCCAAGCCCCCGCCGCCATAATCATCATTAATAATACGCTTAAACCAAAGAGACGTTTCACAATCATAACAGGATCACTTTCATAATGGGTGTTATACATTTTGCCAACTTTTCAAAGGACATAAAGGACAAAAACGACATCGCTCTAAAACGCCCATAAACGCGTTTTAAGGCCATTTGCCAAATAGATATGTAAAATGGATATTTTCTTACAGGAGAACCGCCTGCGGGTTCTAATTGACAGCAGGGGCGATAATAAAAACCATCTAAAAAATGGGGGGGGGGGGCTTGACAAACAGGAATTAGCGTGCGTGTGTTTTGTTTTGGGTATTGGTGTTGGGTTTAGATGTGTTGGATACGCCATAGCGGTGTATGCGGTATACACGGTTAAGAATGTTAGAAGCATAATTATTACAGGAGTTAATATCATCATAAAAATGGCTTATACCTTTGGTTTACGGAATATAGAGGAGTTCCTGATACAGCTCACCGTAAACATCGCGGCAATCACAACAAATCCTGCCGCGCTCACGCGCGAAGTTAATTTTTTCATGCGTTATCCGATTTTAGTTTTTGTTCATTCATAAGTTCTTGTATTTGTTCCCGGGATAAACCGGTTAATTTAATTATATTGTCAATCTGTCCTATCACAATTTCTTAGGAATATGACCCCTAATCAAAAAAACAGTGTCAGCGTAAAACCGCTTAACCCTATCCATCCGAGAGTATAGAACACGTTCCCCGTACTGCGGAAGTTTTCCGTATTTTCTCTTGCTTCCCGCGTTTTCGTAATTATTTAATGCTTTTCGCAAAAAATAACTGAGTATGGAATATAATTCATGCTGTCAAATAAGATGGTATAATTTAATCAATAGCCAAAACGAAATCATCAACATATCATAGCGGATAGTTAATTTTCTTAACAAGCCCTTTTGTTTTCTCTTTAATAATCGACTCCGCCGCCGCCTGCTGTCTTTGACGGATGATAATCTCTGAAAGACGCGTTTTGACATCCTGCATATCGTCCAGATTCATTGATGAGACAAAAAGAGCGTCGGGGAAACTATTTTGCAGCCTCTTGCGGACAAACGGGTCTTCCAAAAGATCAACTTTGTTAAACAGATACATCTTTTCAACCTCAGCGGCCCCAAGCTCCTCAAGCACCAAGTTTACCGTCTCCAATTGCTGATCAATCCACTCGCTTGACGCGTCAAGCACTACGATAAGAAGATCAGACTCTACGACAACGCTGAGCGTACTTCTGAAAGATGCTACGAGATCGTGAGGCAGTTTGCGCAAGAAACCGACAGTATCGGATATAACCGCATTCCCTGCTCCCTGAATAAATACCCTGCGTGTAGCGGTATCAAGCGTTGCGAAGAGCTTGTTTTCCACAAGTACATCAGAGCCGCAGAGCGCGTTTAAAAGTGAAGATTTGCCAACGTTTGTATACCCGACAAGAGACGCTTTGAACATATCGCTGCGCCCTTTTCGCTGAACTACTCTGCTTTTTTCTATTTTTTTGAGCCGGTCTTTAAGATCGGCTATTTTCTTCTGAACAAGCCGCCTGTCAACCTCAAGCTGCTTCTCACCGGGCCCCCGCATACCTATCCCGCCGCTTCCGAACTGCTCCGAAAAGTGAGTCCACGCGTGAGTAAGCCTCGGATAAATATTTTTCATCTGCGCAAGTTCAACCTGTACCTTGGCTTCAACTGTTTTGGCGTGTAATGCGAAGATATCAAGAATAAGCTGACTTCTGTCAAGCACTTTGCTTTTAGTGATCTTTTCGATGTTGCGCATTTGACCGGGTGTAAGCTTCGCGTCAATAACAAGCGTCTTCACCTCGTTATCCTTCATAAAGGAAGCGATCTCGTGAAGTTTGCCCTCGCCAAGATAGGTTGAGGCGGCAATACTCTCTTTTTTCTGCACGAACACACCGGATACAACTGCTCCGGCTGTAGTGCAAAGCATCGCCATCTCCTGCATATCCTCCTCAAACAGCGAACTATCGCTGCCGGAGGTTTGCAATCCCGCTATTACTACTTTTTCGTATGAGGTTTTATTTTCATCCACACTAATAATTCGTTGTCCTCTGCTAAATTATTTATTGTATATCCAATGATTAAATATTGTATCTAACGCCGTCACCCCGGGTTAAAACCCGGGGCTACAGAGGTTGCACCCCTAAAGGGGTGCGGAAAAACACAATATTCAACCAATATTTCAATAATTATCTATAATCAACACCAGCCGCGTGAAGCCTCACTCCCGCCGCTTTTTGCGATGGAGTTAGCGTTAGTATCTCCGCGCCAGTCTCTGTAACTGCAATTGTATGCTCGAATTGAGCGCTTAGCGATCCGTCTTTTGTGCGTACTGTCCATTTATCGCGCTTGTCGGTATCCACCTCCCAGCCGCCTCTATTTATCATCGGCTCAATTGTGAATGTCATTCCCGGGAGCATTACTATTTTATCACTGTCCGGTTCTACGTGATGATAAACTGAAAAAAACTCATGGAACTTTGCCCCTATCCCATGCCCGGTATACTGCTTTACAACAGAGCAGCCTCTTGATTTTACGTACGGTTCAATCGCCGCACCTATTGCGTCAAGCGGCAATCCAGGTTTTACTGCGTCAATTCCTATAATAAGCGCCCGCGCTGCGGTTTCTACCAAATGACGCGCATCTTTACTAACTTCACCAATGAAAAACGTCTCTGATGAATCACCATAAAATCCATTGACAATTGTCGTAAGATCTATGTTAACGATATCGCCATTTTGAAGACGCTCATTTGGCGATGGAATACCGTGACAGACAACATCATTGCGGGAGATACAACAGGATTTGGGATACCCCTTATAGCCAAGACAGGCGGATTTATACCCATGCTTCACGACGTACTCATTGACAAGCCGGTCTAAATCCGCAGTAACAGCTCCTTCTTTAACAAAGGGTTTTATATAATCAAGAAGCTCTCCGTTAAAGCGTCCGCAGCGGCGCATTATCTCAATTTGCTCAGGACTTTTTATTAAACCCTTCTTGAGTTTGGGAGGCTTTGGTAAAGCTGCCGCCCCCTTCGC
>Ga0123353_10001686_pt1 | contig 27187 bp, 23 predicted proteins | sample TergutLab28metaG_3_FD_92763 | JGI IMG/M metagenome (GOLD analysis project Ga0123353, IMG submission 92763) | Labiotermes labralis P3 segment gut microbial communities from Petit-Saut dam, French Guiana - Lab288 P3 | ecosystem: Host-associated > Arthropoda: Insects > Digestive system > Gut ...
CCTCCAAACGTACCAATGACCTACGAGAGTACGCGGTTTCGCCTCCTTTCATTGCGCCTCCCATCAGGTTTACAGCGGTGTCTCCCTACTACGGGAGTTTTACGCTGCAATTAAGGTCGCACCGTTGCCGCCCAAATACAAAAAGGTGTCACAATTGCCAACTATGGATTCCCAATCCTTCTCGAACAGGGCTTTGAGTTGTGCCAGGTTTTGCAGGATAATGCTCACGGAAATTTCCCGACTGCGCATGGTTGCCAATAGCTTCTGAAAATCGTCAGGCAAACTTACGTTCGCGAACTCATCCATCACAAAATGCACGGGCACAGGCAGCCGCCCGCCGTGCATCTGGTCGGCGCAGAAGTAGAGAGCCTGGAATAACTGCGTATATAGCAGGCCCACAAGGAAGTTGAATGACGTATCGTTGTCTGGAATGCAGGCGAACAGGGCGATTTTGCGCTCGCCGAGGGAGGCAAGGTCAAGCTCGTCGGCCATGGTCATGGCAGCCAGAGACGAAAGGTTGAATTTGTCCATCCGGGACGCGAGCACAAGCTGGATGGATTTCAGCGTCTTGCCGGAGCCGCCGCGGTAGTTGCGGTAATATTTCAGGGCGATGTGGCCGGGCTGCTCCATGGCAAGCTGGTCGAACAGGATGTCCAGGGGACTGCGGTATTCATCATCTTCCTCATGCACCTCGGCGGCCCGCAGCAATTCGAGGACCATGGAGAAGTTCTGTTCTTCCTCGGGTGCCTCGTAGTGCAGGTAGAACACCAGCGCCATGAGCAGCATACTGGCTGCGTTGTCCCAAAAGGGTTCCTGCGAGTGGCTGCCCTTGGGGGTCGTATTCTTGAACAGGTTCGTCACCAGGCGCTGCACGTCGTTGTCGCAGGTCAGGTAGCGGAAGGGGTTATAGCAATGGCTGCGCTCCATGTTGATCAAGTCCAGCACACGCACTTCGTAGCCCTTCTTCCTGAGCAGCCCGCCGGTGTCCCGCAGAATTTCTCCCTTGGGGTCCAAAATCACGTAGGAGGTGTTGCACTGCATGATGTTGGGCTTGCCGAAAAAGCGGGTCTTGCCCGCGCCAGTGCCGCCTACCACAAGCACATTGAGGTTGCGCCGGTGCTTTCGCCCATTCAGGCCCAGCCGGACATTCTGTGTGAGAATTTTCGCCTGCGCCGGGTTCGGGTCTTTGTAGCGGCGGTTGATGGCGGCGGCGCTGCCCCATTTGGCGCTGCCGTGTTCCTCCCTGCGGCGGTAGTTCTTCCGGCTGGAAAAATACATCCCGACAGCGACGCCGTAGGCCAATAACAGTACGAGGACAGCTTTCAGGCTGGCCTCGCATATTGTTATGTCCAATGGCGCGTCCAGCGCCGCGGTCAGGCCGTCAACAATCCCCGCCAGGCCGCCGCCGAGATGTGGGGCGATCAGCAGCGCCAGCCAGACCACCACCGGTACGCCCAGCACGGCGAGCACGGTTTCGGTCTTGTTGTCGCCCTGCCTCATTCGGGGACCACCGGCTTATCCGCTTTGGCGGGCGGCTCCAAATTGCGCTGCATCCGTTTGCCGATGTCCCCCGCCACGCCGCGGATTTTATCCAATTCGCCGCGGATGGCCTGCGGGTCGTTGCTGTAAAATTCTTTGGGTATCAGGGGTAAGGCGGGCGGTTCCACGCCATGCCGCCTGCACAGCATATATGCCGCGCACTGCGCGCCGAAACCCGGCCCCAGCTTGGCCGCCGCCATTTCTGTAGCGATGCCCCGGAATAAATCCGGCGCGTCACAGCCTTTCCATACGAGGATTTGCTTGCCATCGTAGTGGGCCGCCTTGCCTCCCGGCACCGTGTCGGCGGCAACGCAGGCCACGGGCGCGTAGTTCACCAGGGCCTTTAGCAGCTCCCTCCCGCTGCGCTCGGCGGCGGGTTCGGGCTTCGCGTCCGTCTGCGTGATGTCGAACACGGGCTTGACATGGTAGGGCGTGTGCATCTGCTGGTCGTCGCCCTTGTACTGCTGTCCCGGTTCGAGGATTTTGATGGCTGTCTGTCCCTTGCCTATGGAAGCGCCCGCTTTCTTCCACGCGTCGAAGCTGCGCACCTGCGTGGCGGCGGGCATCTGCGCCATAATGAGCAGGGCATTGTTCACGGAGTGCGCCGGGAAATTCGCCTGCGTGTTCAGGTACTGCGCCAGCTTCGCCGAGTCGTTCAAGCCCAGGGCGGTTTGCTCTGCCAGGCCGAACAGGGCCTCGCGTTCCTGCTGGCGCTGTTCCTTCCAGCCCTCGTCGGGCTGCTGTGTGAAAATATCGTCATAATTCGGCATGTGTTTTCGCTCCTTTCGATTTCCGCTTGCGCGGTGGTTTGGATTGCTGGTGCTGGGGTGCCGCCGTGGGCGGCTTGCGCTGCATCCCCGCGACGATGGCCGCCAGCCGGTCCTTCACCAACGGCTTTTTACTCTTCGCTGTATTCGATGGACTGCCGGAACTCAAGTTGGGCTGTGATCCAGGCGCGGATAGAGTATTTGTTCCGTCTGTCCGCGCCGCCGTAGGGCCCGCCGCCACGGGCTTGTCGCGCTGCTGGGGGGCCGCAAGCACCTCGTCCAGCAAAATGTCTGTAGCGTCCCTGGTCTGTACGCCGCGTTCGCGTTCCACCTCGGCCCTCAGTGTGGCCCGGTCGGTTGGCAGATACCCGAAGCCCTCCACAATTCGCGCCACGATGGACGCCTGCTCCGCGGGGACCATCACGTCGCACAGGCCGTCCAGTTTTTTGTTTTTGTGGCGCACGACGTAGTACCCCACGCCGAAGCTCTTGGCCTCCGCGCAGAACGCCTTCAGGTCGGCCTCCTTCAGCGCGAACACCTTCAGCTCCTTGCCGGATTTCAGCATATCGCCCAGGCGCTCCCGGCCCCTGAGCACGGGACCCTTCTGCTGTCGCTCCTGGCCGCTGTCGCGCAGGACGGCGAAAAGAAATGTCGCCAATTCCTTCGCGCCGCTACCTGCAAGCTTCGCGGCCATTTCGACGCCCTCAATGGATACCCGGACGATCTGCTCCGCCGCGTCGCCTGATTGGTACATCTTTCATCATCTCCTTCTGTTTGGTTTCGTCACGCCGGACAATATCCAGCTTGGCCCGCATGACGGGGGTGCGCGCGAGGATTCTTTCACAAATTTTTGCCTCCTTTTTTGATGCGCTTTCTTTAAATGAAAGCAGCTGCTCGGGCGTGTCGATCTTCTCGCGCCAGAGCAGCCGGGTTTCCTCGTCGAATTGCTTGATTTTGATAAGGTCCTCCCGCAATAAGAAATGCGGCTTGCGCTGTCGCTGATAAGGTGTCTTTTTTTTACGCGGGAGGATGCCCATTTTATACAGGTACTGAAAGTACAGCGCCCGCCAGCCCGTTATTTTACGCGCCCGTGAGAGTGGGCCACGCATATGGCAGCGCAGTACAACCATGGGCGGCGGCTTCTTCGGGGGCGGGGCGATTTGCAGACGGTGGGCCAGGATGCGCTTCTTTATCGCCTCCAAGGCGTAGTCCTCGCCGAAGTTGCGCATGAGCCGCACGAAGCGCTCCTTCCCCGGCGGGCGCACCGAGATGTCCGCTCCCACTTTGACGGCATAGCCCTTTTTCCGCAGCAGTTCAAAAAACTGGCGGTCGGTCTGCGCGGCGGTAATGGCAGCGTCCACGTCGGCCTTCACCAAGCCCCGCCAGGTGGGGCGGCCCTGCTGCTCGGCCTGCCATTCGCCGTAGTGCTTCGCCCGGCCCGGCTGCGGGTTGCGGATCACAGACAGGCTGTATTCCCGGCATAGGCGGTCGGAGGTGTCGCGCATCAGGCGGTAGGTTTCCTTGCAGTCGTTGTACTTGCCGCCATCCGCGAAGGAAACACTATTCAAGAGAAAATGATTATGAATATGGTGGGCCTTGTCCAGGTGGGTGGCGACAATGACTTCAAAGCGGCTGCCCCATAATTCTGTAGCCAGCTTGATGCCGATGGCGTGGGCCGTGTCCGGCGTGACCTCGCCCGGCGCGAAGCTCTGGTAGCCGTGGTAGGCCACGTTGCCGCCCAGCTTGCCGAAGCGCTGCTTGGTTTCCATCATATCTTCGCGGGCGGTGTCGGGGTCGCAGTTTAAGCCTGTGACATAATGGCTGCGGTCGGTCTTTTCGTCGCGGGTGGTGTAGCTGATCACGTCGCGCAGGGCCTGCTCGTTTTTCATCGCCTCCGCGATCATTGCAGGCACGAAGTCGGGGTTGGCCGTTTTATCCGGGTTCTTCACGTATTTTACTACGCCGGCCAGGCTGCCCTTGATGTTCCATATGGCCGTCGTAGCCACTATCGTTTCTCCGGCAGGATCACCGCCGCCGTGATCTCCCGCACCAGCTTGCGATATTCGTCCACGGCCTCGTCGTAATGGGCCGCGTCGATCACACCCAGGGCATTGGCCTTTTGCGCGATCTGGTTGAGGTTGTTGCCCACGGCCCGCAGCTCTCGCATGAAGGTGAAGTAATCCGCGGGTGGGCTTTCACGCGGGGTGCAGCCATCAATAAGCTGCCGCAGGTATGCCTCCTGCGACAGGCCCGACTTTTTGACTGACTTGTTCAGTTTCTGATGCTCCGTTTTGTTGAGCCGAAGCAATACTTGAATATTCCTGTTGCGCATAACAATCCTCCTTTCATAGGGATTACAGGGGAGCGAAGCGTCCCCTGTCTTGCGGATTTGGCTGACCTGCGGATAGCCAAATCCAGTGCTTGCGATTCCACCAGCAGAAAAAGAAAACACTATGGCAGGTATTCTTTCTGTGGGTCTTTCAAGCCCAAATAATGGCGCAGTTCATCGTTCACATCCTTTCCGTGGGTGGGCCTTAGATTACGGTAGGCATACCTTGTATCCATCAGGTCATAGATGCTGTGTGATACAGCCCGCCCCGCTGCGTCATTATCCAGGTGAACATTAAGATGCCACACTTCGGGGTAGTCCTCCAGGTGGCGTGTCAGCGCGACCGGCAAACACATTTTTGCGTTTTTCCTTGGCACGGTTACGCCCCCCAACGAGAGAAAATGCTTCTCCCGCCAGTCCTCCTCCCCCTGGAGTTTCAGCAGCGTTACATAGGACAAAGCGTCTATGGGCGATTCAAAAACATGCAATTCCTGCATATCCACTGATTTTTCGGCGGGGATGGAGAACGAATAGCGCTTGTCGCTGCCACCGGCCTCGCCCTTGAAGCTGGTTTTTGTGCCACGCAGGGTGGCGTAGCGCGGCGTGCCCGCCTTGTCCATGCCAACGAACACGCAGCTATGAAAATCGGCGCTCTCGTAAAGCCGCCCGGTGCTGACGCAAAAGTCGAGGATGCCACGGTCAATACCGCGCCCGGCGAGGTAGGCAAGCACACGGTCGTTGCTTGGCGCGGCGGGCGGTAACAATAGCTGCTTTGGCAAAGAAGAAGCGAGCGGCTCCATTGAACCGCCCGCCTGCGCTGATAGAGATACTGCCGGCATCGCCTGTAAGATGGTTTCCACCGCATCCAGGAACCCCATGCCGCGAACCTTTACAAGGTAATCCAGGGCAGAACGCCCGGCGATGCCATGGCTATTCCAAATCCACATGCCGTTGGAGATTCTCAGGCTGTCGTGGGTTTTGGTACAATATTCATTGCCTGCCACATGGACAAGCTCGTCGGGGTCGTGGGTTTGGAGATAGGTCAGAAGGTCCATTTCCTTGGCTTGGGCCACTTGCTCGGGAGGGATAAAGGGCATAGAATCACCACGCTTTCCAATAAAAATACCGCCCGGTCAATCCGGACGGCGTAATGGTTATATGGCGGGGTTACTTCCGCGTTTGCTGTATTCGCCAAAGTGCCATCGGGTGTTCCTTCACCCGCGCTGCGATTTCCGCATCGTCAAACAGCAATTCCGGGGCGTATTGTCCCGCCGCAAAGCGCCGCAAAAACTCCGCTTCCTGCGGGGCAGGGACCATGTGCTCCACGAGAAAAGCACCCACGCGCTGCTTCGCTACGGCGAAATCGAAGCGTTCCGTGCCGCGGATCACCGGGTACAGGTCGGTCTTGATTTTACGCGGGGTGATGCTGTCCAGGCGCTGGAAATCCAGGGCCTGCGCGCCCGCTTCACCCGCAATGGCCAAATAGAACACGGCGCACCTGCGCAGCAAGTCCAGTTCTGCGGGTTCAAAAAGATTGAATACAATCATGTTGTTCAGGTCGTACAGGTCGCGGGCGGCGGCGCGGCCCGCAAGGGCCACAATTTTGCTGGCGAAAATCTCAACGGGCGCGAGGGTACGGATGGGGAATGCCGCGAACGCGCCGGTGGTGTCGTCGGCGGCCTCCACGGTGGGCAGCACGTGGCAGCGCAGGGAATAGTTGATCTCCACTTTGATGTTGTCCAGGTTGCCCGCCGCGTTGGTATAGGCGTACACGGTGGAATCCAGGCTGTGCGAACGCTTGGATTTGTCGCGCTCACTGTAGCCCTCCGCCGCCATGAAACGCCCCAGCAGGGCCGTGACGCGCTCCCGCCGCGCAAGCATTTCCTCCCGCGGCAGGTTCAGCGCGAAGTCCAGGTCGATGTCCACGGAAAGCCGGGGCAGTCGGAACATCGTCAGGTTGATGGCCGTGCCACCCTTGAGCGCCAGGGCTTCCCGCAGCTCCGGCGTTTCGTTTAGGAAGCGCAGCACCTCGGTCAGCCGGGCCACCTTTTCAAAGGTGTGCGGCGGGAAATCCAGCGCGCGGGCCTGCTGCGCCAGCAACGCCTTGTCATACTTCGGCATCGTCTACCCCCTCCGCAGTCGCGTCCGTCAAGTTTTTGGGCACTACCAGCCGCCACGCGCGGTTATATTCCATATCCTCCGCGCCCGTGGGGGTAAAAAGATAGCGTTTGCTTTTGCCGATATTCGCCGCGCATTGCGCAAAGAAATCGTCCGTCAGGCCCCATTGCGCCCGCAACTGTTCTAACAGATAGCCCGTCTTTTGATACAGCACCTGTTTGTCATAGGCTTTCAGGTAGACCAATAACTTATCTTCACGAAGCACAGGCACCATTTCAAGGCAGCGCAGCAGTTCCTCCAGCCCCATGATTTTCTCGAAATCGCCGATGTTGTCCAACACCGTGCGCTCTATGTCGGTCACGCGAACGCCGTCCGCCTGCGTCGCGACGCCATGCGCCAGCCGGGAGGCAAGATATACAAACTCCGTCCCGTTAAACACGAAGGGCGCAAACGGCGTTTCGGAGGACACCTCAACCCGGTTGGACACCTGGTTCGCGCAACCGTGGTAGGCGAAGGCCGCGTGGTGCGAAACATAGGCGGCAGGGGTGATTTTGCCCGCAATGCGGTAAGGGCTGGCGGCGGGTTCGCCGTCGGCCAGGTTGACAGCCACATAAAGCCCGCGCCGGACGCTTTTGATATAGCCCTTTTTGAGATAGCTTTGCGCCAGGGAGTTCGCCGCGCTGCGGCTGCCCGCCAAATCGCAGAGTTCATCCCAGGTGAAACAGCCCATGCGCAATAGCTGTTCGTAGTGTTTCACGGCTTCGGCCTCCTTTTGTCAGTTTAATTATATCATAGTATCTCGTGAATTGCAAGTATAATACGATGCAATTAAACCAATTCAGCTAATCCGCTTGAAATTCTCGTACATGAACCGCACACGGTCAACTTTTTTCGCGATGTGGTAATGGGCGCAGTACCAGCGCTCATAGGTAAGCCGTTCCTCAATGGAATCCAGCCAATTCTCGGTGCTCTTATCCACGCCACCCTGGTCGATACCCTGGATGAAGGTTTCCCGAGGCTCATATTTCAGCGGGCAGGTGTGCGAGAGCACCAGGTCAACCCGCCAGCCCTCGGCGGCAAGGCGCTGCTCCACCCGCGCCCTGATCTCCGGCGAGGGCTGTTCATCGGCAAACCAATGCCAGCCCTCCGCCAGGCGGAGGGGCTTGTCCACGCTGTAGGCCCCGCCGATGGCGATGCACTTTTGGCAGGCAATGTCGTAGATTTCGCCGTCCCTGGCGAACAGCAGGTAGGGATAGGCCGGTTCCACGTAGACAATGCCGCCGTGCCACTCTCTTTCCTCGTAGCCGCCCGCGCTCTCGGGCCGCATCTCATGGTTGCCATGGATACACAATAGCGTGAGGGGCAGGTTCTTCAGCCCGCGTTTCTGTATTGCGTCCCTTACATCGCCGAAGAAATTGATCCCCGCATCGCCCAGGATTACCATGATGTCGGCCCTGTTGGTGGAATATTTCTTGCTGAAGTCCCATATGCGATTGAAATTGCCGTGCGTGTCGCCCGTCAGCACAACCATAGCGCGCCCTCCTGTTGCTTAATGCACCCATTGTAGCACAAGAGGGCGCGGATGGCAAATGTGTGGGCTCTAGAGCTATAACTCCAGCTCCGCCTTTTTATGTTTCGGCCCCGGCGCTTCCCCTTCCTCCGGCGCGTCGTCGCCCAGCACCTCCGGCTCCCGGTGGTCCAGGTTCAGCGCAGCGTTCACCTTGGCCAGCTTCGCGGATTTCTCGGCCAACTCCGCCTCCTGCGGGAAGGGCACGCCCATCTGCTCCTTCGCGGCGGCGAGCTGCTGCCGCAAGTCGGCCAGGGTCTGCCGCTCCGTTTCCAGCGACGCGGACAGGCTCCCTAGGGCGTTGTCGATGCGGGTGATGTTGCCGCGCACGTCCACGCCCAGCGAAACAGGGTAATTCCCCTGCCCCCGCAGCGTAAGGTGGTACTCCTTCTCCAAACGGTCAAAGGATACCTCCATCGAGAATCCGCGGTATGTCCCGATAGGCACCAAGTCTTTGCTTGTGACCGCGGCGCAGGCTTCCAACAGGGCGCTGCCCGCGTCCTTCGTCGTGGTGCACGCCACATCGTGGATCACCATGGGAGAGAAGTGCTCCGCGCTGGCCGGGGCGGTCTGCACCGCAAGCGCGGCGTCCGTTTCGCGGGCTGCAATTTGCCTTTCCGAATAGCTGATGGCGCTGGGCAGGTGCCGCAGGGCCTTGTCCTCCAGGTCGTAGCGCTGGCTGAGAAAGCTGCCTTTCAGCAGTTGCAGCCTGCCCACCTGCATTTCAAGGTTGCACTTTTCGATGATCAACGGGTTTCCCGACGCCAGGGCCTTGATCTCCGCATAGGAAAGGGCCTGCTCGTCCACGTCCTCGGCGCAGCGCAGCGGGGTACAGGAGGTCATGACCTGGGAGATGAATTTCTGCTTGCTCTCCACCAATTGGTACGAATAGGCATCGAACGTGCCCTCAGTGACATAGCGGAAAACTTCAATTTCGGGATTGCTGTTCCCCTGCCGCTGGATTCTCCCCAGGCGCTGGGCCAGGTCTGAAGGCCGCCAGGGTACATCAAGGTCGTGGAGGGCTATGAGCCGATCTTGCACGTTGGTGCCGGCCCCCATCTTGGCGGTAGAACCCAGCAACACCCGCACAGTGCCGGCGCGCACTTTCGCGAACAGCTCCTTCTTTTTCACCTCGCTGTCCGCGTCGTGGATAAACGCGATCTCTGCTTCGGGAACACCGCGGGCAATCAGCTTTGCCCTTATATCGTCATAGACGTTGAAGCTGCCGTCGCCCTTGGGTGTGGAAAGGTCGCAGAAAACGAGCTGGGCGGAGCGTTTCTCGGCTGTCCGTTCCCAAATATCATAGACGTTCTTGACGCAGGCGTTGACTTTGCTGTCGGGATGGTCGGGCAGCATGGGGTTCATCAGGCGTTGGTCAAGAGCAAGTTTACGACCATCGTTGGTGATGCGCAGCATGTTGTCTGTACGCGGGTCAACGGCCTTTTTGCGCACCTTTTCCGCACGCTCGGCCAGGCCCTGCACCATCTCCTTCTGCAAGTCGCTGGGCGGCACGTTCACGATATGGAAGTTGGCTTTCGGTACGGGCAAATTTAGCATGTCGGCGGTCTGGATGTCGGCAACCTCGCGGAATATCGCCATCAGTTCGGGCAAATTGTAGAACTTGGCGAAGCGGGTCTTGGCGCGGTAGCCAGAACCCTCCGGGGCCAGCTCAATGGCCGTGACGGTTTCGCCGAAGGTGCTGGCCCAGGCATCAAAATGATGCAATTCGTTGCGCTCAAGAGTATCATATTGCAGGTAGCGCATGATGCTGTAAAGCTCCACCATGCTGTTGGAAATGGGCGTACCCGTGGCGAACACCACGCCGCGCCCGCCCGTCTGCTCGTCCAGGTAGCGGCACTTCATGAACAGGTCGCTGGACTTCTGCGCCTCCGTCTGCGCGATGCCCGCCACGTTGCGCATTTTCGTGAACAGGAACAGGTTCTTATAATTATGCGCCTCATCCACGAACACCCTGTCCACGCCGAGCTGCTCGAAGGTGACGACATCATCCTTGCGCGACTGGTCGTTGAGCTTCTTCAGCTTTGCCTCAATGGATTTCCTGGTCTTTTCCAACTGCTTGACGGTGAACCTTTCGCCCTTTTCCTTCGCCGCTTCCTCAATCCCCCACAGGATTTCGTTCAATTGATCCTGAAGAACCCGGCGCTGGAACTCCGTAGACATGGGGATTTTCTCGAACTGCGAATGCCCAATGATCACCGCGTCGTAGTCCCCGGTGGCGATGCGCCCGCAGAACTTGCGGCGGTTGCGGGTTTCAAAGTCCTTCTTCGTGGCGACAAGGATGTTGGCGCTGGGATACAGCTGGAGCCATTCCGCGGCAAACTGCTCAATGATGTGGTTGGGCACAACGATCATGCTCTTGTGGGACAGGCCCAGGCGCTTGCTTTCCATGGCGGCGGCAACCATTTCATAGGTCTTGCCCGCGCCCACCTCATGCGCAAGGAGGGTGTTGCCGCCGTAGAGGATGCGGGCGATGGCGTTGACCTGGTGGGGCCGCAACGATATTTCCGGGTTCATGCCAACGAAGTTGATATGCCTGCCGTCGTACTCGCGGGGCCTGGTGGAGTTAAAACGCTCGTTGTACGATTGCACCAGGCGCGCACGGCGATTAGGGTCACGCCAAATCCAGTCCTGGAACGCCTGCTTGATGGCCTCCTGCTTTGCCTGGGCGATGGTGGTTTCCTTCTTGTTGAGCACGGAGATCTCCCGGCCCTCCGCGTCAGTGCCCCTGTCGAACACCCGCACGTCCCGCAGGTTCAGGGTGGCCTCTATGATCTCATAGGCGTTTTTGCGCCGAGTGCCATAGGTGTTGGTGCCCTTGACGTTGCTACGATCCAGCCGCCAACCCTCAATGCCCCATTCCGCGGTGATGTGGGAATACCCAACCTTGATGTCGTCGCGCATCCATTTCGGCGTGCCCATCAATTCAAAGATGAATTGCCGGATGTCCTCGGGCGGAACCCACGTGGCCCCCAGGCGCACGGAGATTTCGGCGGCGGTGAGGTCTTTCGGCTGGGATGCTTCCAAGGCGCGGATATTGCTGTCATAACGCCCGTCTGGAAATGCTTTCTGTGCCTCCATTGCCGTTTTCAGCTTTTCGCGGACATTGCCTGAAAGATACTCATCGGCTGTGACATATGGGTTGACGCTGCTTGTGCCGCAGTCGAAGAAGATAACGCCCTCAAGCTCTCTGATAAGGTCATTCTCCCTTATGCCCGACAATTCAGACATATAAGCGAGGTCAACCCGCGCTTTTTCGGCAATGGAAACGGCCAGGGACTCGGCTGCGGTATCCACGTGCGTTACTGGCACATTGGGCCGAATAGTGCGTTTGGTGAACATGTCGGCCTTCGCCTTGAGTTTGCCGTCCTCGTCCAGGATTTCCAGGGAACACAGCAGCGGATAGCTACTGTCCTCGCGGAACACGCTGCCGTTAGCGCGGTCACTGAGCAGGCCGTATTTTTTTGTGTAAGCGTCATACAGGCTATTCAGACGGGCCTGTTCTCGCTGGATAATCTCGTCCGGCGCGCCCTCTGTCTGCCATTCAATCAATTGCCTGGTACAGTCACGGATGCCGATCATGCCTGTGACGCGGCTGCGGGCCGTAACGGAAAGCTCTTGCGGGACCATACGGCTGTTTTCGCGGTAATATATCTTTCCATTACATATGGTATAGGAAAAGTTCCGCACGGAGGGGTCGGCGGGGATGCTTTCGTCCTCCTGCGGATGGTCGCGCTCATAGTCCGTGATCTCCGCGTGAATGTTCTGGACAGCCTCGTCCAGCAAGTCGGCCAGGTCACGGTCGGGGAAAGGGTTGCAGGTGGTATCGTGACCGTATGCCGTGCTCTCCGTGACCATTTCGCCGAGCACCATTTCGGGGTGGTCAACGAAGTAGCTGTTGATAGGAATCCCGTCCGCGTCGTCGCGGGCTGCGCTTCGCTCGTTTCCGCCTGACGGCGAAAAGCTCTCACGCTCCGCCGCTCCTCCTTGCCCCAGGTGTACCCAATCCGGGTCGGTTTCGATGGCCCGGTCGCGTTTTTGCAGAAAGATAATGTCCGTGGTGACTTCCGTGCCCGCGTTGGCCTTGAACGCCGTATTGGGCAGGCGTATGGCCCCCAGCAGCTCCGCGCGCTGGGCGATGTAGCGGCGCACGGCGGGGTTCTGTTTGTCCAAGGTGCCTTTGCTGGTGATAAAGGCAACTACGCCGCCGGGCCGCACCTTGTCCAGGGCCTTGGCAAAGAAATAGTCGTGTATGAGAAATTTGTGCTTGTCGTAGCGGCGGTCAGCTACGGAATAGTCGCCGAATGGCACGTTGCCGATAGCCAGGTCGAAGAAACTGTCGGGCAGGTCTGTGCTCTCGAAGCCCTGCACGGAAATGTTGTTCTGCTGATAAAGCTGCCGTGCGATGCGGCCCGTGATGGGGTCCAGCTCCACGCCGTAGAGCTTGCTGGCGCTCATGCTTTCCGGCACCAAACCGAAGAAGTTGCCGATGCCGCAGGAGGGCTCCAATACGTTGCCCTGGGTGAAGCCCATGTTCGCAACGGCCTTGTAGATGGCTTTGACCACCGTAGGGCTGGTGTAGTGGGCATTGAGGGTGCTGGTGCGGGCGGCGGTGTATTCCTCGTCTGTGAGCAGGGATTTCAACTCCTGGTACTCCCCGGCCCACTGCGCGTTGTCCGGGTCAAACGCCTGCGGGATGCCGCCCCAGCCCACATAACGGGAGAGAGTTTCTTGTTCTGCCGGTGTAGCAAGGCGGCCCTCCGCGTCGAGGGCTTTCAGCAGCGTGATAGCGTCTATGTTGGCTTTGTATTTCGCCTTGGTCCCACCGTGGCCCAAGGCGTCGTCGGTGATACAGTAATTATGCCGCTGTGCTTGCGGGATTTCCGGGCGCGGGTCGCCTTCTCTACGGATTTTTACACTCAAAGGCTCAAAATCACCAATATCCAATGCTTCCCGCCAGCTGTCCCACGGGACGCCGGAAAACCACGCAACGGCTTGTTGATCATCCAATGCGTTTATCTGATTAACAAGCGCATCTGCGGCAATGCCGACGCGGTGGGACATATTGCGCCATGTTTTCCAATATCCCGCCGCTTCTTTGATTTTTGCGTAATCCGGGTGTTCTCGCATTAAATCAACTTTGCGGTCAAGCTCGGCTTCAACAGCCAATAGGGATTGCGGGGGGCTATAGGGTTCTGCCGGGAGAGGTTCCGGCGTGGGCGCGGGTTCTTCCACGGGTGCTTCCGGCGCTTCCTCCACCGGCTCCAGCAGGTAATCGTTTGCCGGGTTTTCGGCCAGCAGCGCCTCGAATTCCTCCCGCGGCATAACCCGATTCACGATAGGGAAGCGTGGGTTATATAGCCGCACCTCGCTGCTGCTGGCAGTGAACACCACGTATTGGCCGTCGTCCAGGTGCACCTCCGAACCCATGCCGTAGCGGTATTCCATGGGTACGCTGGCGGCGGGCGTGGCCGCCTCCGGCGCGTGCGCGGCGGATTTTTCTTTTTCTGTTGGTATGCCAGGGGTAAACAGCGAAAACGTACCGTCCCGGTATGCGCGCAGGTCGTCGAACGCCCTGCGCATGGTTTCATAGTAGCGGTCGGTTTCGGCGGTGGTTTCCATCACCGCCGCCATAACGGTTACAATTTCCACCACGCGCGCCGGGTCGTCCATCTGCGGCCGCAGGACTTCTATTGCATCGTAAAAGTCCATCCCGTAGGGATAGGGGCGCGATGCAATGTCCTGTTGATCGTAAAAAAATGAGTATGCCTCCCGCGCCAGCACATCCTTTTCATATTCGGGGATATGGTCAAGCTCGCGCTGGCTCATATACCTGTCGGCCGCGATCAGCTCGTCGATACGCTTGGCAACCTTCGGCCAGGTCAGGAGCACCTTGTCGTAAGGCTTCCAGTTGCGCTCGCGGCTGTAGGTCAGGCCCTTGGTGTTGTGCGATTCGTTGAACCCTGTCCGGCCTTGCCCGCCTATGCCGTATTCCTTTTTCAAAAAATCGGCTTTTTCTTTTGGGGTATGTGGTTGCAGGAAGTAGGCATAAATGCGGTATTTTCCGTCCTCCACATGGCCGTCGCGCGTGAGCAGCGCGTCGATTTCGTCCTGTGTGATGAACGCGGCCCGCGCCGTGGACGCCGATTCGTCGGTGGTGAACACAAGCGGCTCCCGCTGTAAATCGTCTACACCCCTCAACGCGGTCCGCAGATGGCGCTCGGAGAACCAGTAGCGCAGGATGTCATTGTCCTGCTCGTAGGCGGCGGCAAAATCGCGCAGCCCGGCAAGGATGCCCTGCCGCTGTTCCGGCTGCGCCAGCAATTCCGCAATCCGCTCCCTGCTTTCGGAGGGGTCGCCTTGGAACAGCTCGTCGTCCATGAAGAACACTACACCACCCGCGCGGTCCCGGTGCACTTCCCACAGATGGCCCGCCAATGCCTGCAATTCGTAGGCGTCTACCTTGTCCAGCTCGCTCTGCGGCATATACCGGCCCAAGCCCAGCAGCTCACGGATACGCTTCGCTGCCTGCTCCCACGTGACAAGGGTCACGCCGGCAGCATTCAGCGCTGTATCGCCCACGGCGATCTGGATTCCGTTCTCATTGAACCATACGGATACGCGGTTCCCGCTGAAGATAAAGCCCCAGCCGCCCTTGCCGTATTCCTCTTTCAAAAACACGGCGTTCTCGGCTGTGCTGTGGTCTTTTTTGAAATAGGAAACGATGCGGTGGGGGCTGTTCACCTCGTTGCCGCCCGCGGTTAGCACCTCGTCGATGATCTGCTGGGAAATAGAAAAAGCGGCGGCCTTTGCGGCCCCCGCTTCCTCTATTCTTGCTCTTTGTTCCTCCGGCGAGAGAAAAAGGCTTAGCTGTAAATAACCTCCCGCATCACCGATTCCTCCGCCGCCTGCCGGATGTTGCCCATCAAGCCCACCCACAGCATTTGATTCCTGGCTTTGAGCGCCTCGTCCACGCCCTGGGCCTGGGCCATCTGCGCGGTGATCAGATCCATCCGCTCGGTCGCGGCCTGCTGAATCCCCAGCAGGTGCTCCCATAGGGTCCCCTGGGACAGCAGGTGCATGTGCAGCAGTTGCTTGTGCTCCCGCAGGTGCGTCAGCCGCGCCCGCCCGTACTTGCCCAGGCTCCCCTCCGGCTGGGGCGGCAGGGCCAGATCGGGAATGTTGTACCCGTTCACTTTCGTATAGGTCAGCGTCATGTTCATCCGTCCTTTCTTCTGCTGGTATGGCTTCATTGTATACCGTGCCGGGCTGCCCGTCAAATGTGCGAATACTATTTTTTTGCAGGGATAACGCAGTGGCGGCGATCTCCCGCAGGCCCATCTCGGCCACGGCGCTGGCGGCCCCGCCCAGGGAGGTCACGGCGGCGGGACCGTCAAAAAACGCGAGGGGGGAAAAGTCCAGGCCCTCGGCCTCCACCCCGCAGCGGGACATGAGCATATATGCCACGCTGTTTTTCAGCGCGAGGAAATATGTTGCTTCGTCAATCTCCACGCCCATGCCGGCGAGCTGGTCGTAGTAGTCCGTGAGGTTGTCGGCGGCCAGATTGTCTGCCGCCGAAAGCAGCGCCGCCGCGAGGGTTTCTTTTTCTGCCAGTTCCCCGAAGCTGTTTTCAAGGGCTTCGATGATGTCCGGCACGTACTCCGGCTGCATCTCCCACAGGGGGACCGCCCTGCTGTAGCGGGTTTCGTGGGTGTCGTTGATGTCAAAGTAATACTTCAGCCGTGGGCGCTCGCTCGCGCTGTCGGGGACGGCGATACCCGTGCTCCCCGCGTTCACCCAACGATGGAACCGCTCGTTCCAGCGCTCCAATTGCAAGACTGCGGTCGCCTCCGGGCGCTGGGCATAGACAAGGACCTGCTCATTGAAGGGCAACTTATAGTTCCGTGCGGCGGCCCGCAGAAAGCGCTTCCAATCCTCCGGGGTTTGCGTTATTTTTTCTATGGTAGCATCGTACAGCCCTGTGATTAGCTGGTATTTAGACGGCATCAGATCGCCCCCATATCTTTATCTTTGCGCGGAGGTTTTTGTTGCCTTGCCTGGGGCTTTGGCGGCACGGGCGGTGTACGGACCTCCCGCACGTCACCGCTGTTCATGTGTTGTATAATGCGGGCGATATATCTATCCTTAGCGCCCTGCTCGTCCTGGCAATAATGCCCCCAATAATAGTCCCGCCCGCCCCTGTCCGTCCGAAACTGCCAACAAACACAACCCGCCCTGGGGTGGATGCCTATGGCAAAGCCGCGATGGTCGTCAAAGGTGATTGTCCGCATGATTGCGTAGCCCTGCACTGCCTCGCCGCTTTCCGGCCATCCCGGCTGGCCCGGTAGGGCGAAACGCTCCGCGTTCAATTCGCCGTATAACTCACGCACATGGTTGGTGAAGCCCTCAATCAAAACAGGAGCCGCGTGCAGATACATATCGCTAAACGCTTTTTCCGGCAGGGCGAAGCCCTGCGTCCACTGCCTGTTCGCGGCTGAATAGCGCTCGTCCCCTTCATGCGCCTGATAGTAAAAAGCAAGCGTTGCATTTACCCGCTGAAATCCAAACCGTTGGATCACCACCATTGCGGCAATATCCAGGTTATAGCTGAACGGCCTGTAAAGAGAATTTCTGATTGCATTGTCTATGGCACAGGAGCAATCGTCATTGTCGTCACGGCTAACATTAAAGGCATAGATTTCGCCGCGTTTGTTCGCTTCCTCTATCGAATAAGGGTACACAAGCTTCACGGGGTCAGCTCTGCCCGCGGCCGCCTCGTAAATAGCGGCAAACAGTTCCCGGCGAAACTGGTTCCTCTCACTGGAGAGCTCCTGCCCCAGCAGCCCATGGAGGTAATTTCCGCAGGATTTGAGCGCTTCCTCCACGCCGCAGTGCGCGGCGATGTCGTGGAAATAGACTGCGCCGTTTTCATAATGCGTGGTGTCGTTGCTGTTATCCATGGCTGTTCAAGCTCCTTTCCACGGCGGCGATGGCCGCCAAAATGGGGTAGACCTGGCGAGGAATCAGGGCACCTCCGGCCCGTTTTTTTGCTTATGGCGGGTAGGTTTTTGCGGCGTTCCGCGCAGCCTTTCCAGCTCAGGCAGCAGGAAGCGATTGTCGAATGCCATACAATATAAATGATAATCGTCTACCTGCGGCTGGCAGCGGAAGTAATAGCTGTAGCCCCCAGTCACGATCTTGAACCGCACGGCGGTATCCGTCACCCGGAAGCGCATGTTTTGCAGGCAATGGAATTGGAACACGTCCGGCCCCTCTGCGGGGTCCAGGGAAGCCTCGCGCAGGTAATTGATGATTTCATCAAATTCATCCCTGAACGCGTCTGTTTTGAGGCCGGGCTGCCCATCAAACCAGGTCGTATGAAACTCCCGCCCGCTGCGCCCATAGTCACCTCGCAGGTAGCCGATGAACCCGCAGCGCTTTGCTTCTTCGCCCTCCATGCAGAAGAACAAATCGTATTCTTTTTGTATGGTTTTCTGAAATTTATGTTTCATTTATATATGCACCCCTATCCTTGTGTTTTGGCGTTTCGCTTTTTTCATACTGCCACGGCCAGGCGCAGGGCTGGTCAAACCCATGCAGGCATCCCATGAGCATAGCCCTTTCCTGCGCTTTGGTCACGCCCAGGGCTTTATTCAAGTCGCCGGCAACCTGCCGCCGCACTTCGACGGGATCATCGGAAGCAAACGACTGGATATATGGCCGTTCCTGTTGTAGGACAACAAGCTCGCCGTTGTCCGGCAGGACGCTGAAGCAATGATCGGGCAGCTTGTGTTTTCCCGCCAACTCCGGCAACAAGAGTGCGTTGTCATAGGCGCGGATGGTGATGTCGTGCCCGCGCGCCATGGGGTGGCAGCGGATATAATAGGAATAGCTCTCGCTTTGCACTTTGAAGGATATATCGAAGTTCCCGAGGACCTGCAAGGGACACACCGTGGGGCCGAAATCGCTCAACGCGGGTTCGCTCTTGAAAACGCCCCGCCGCAGCGCACCCAGCAGGGCTTTAAGCTCGCGCCGGAACGCCGGGATTGCCAGGCTGTCCATGTCCGGGCACCACATATGGTGGAAATCGTGCCAGATCAATTCCGCCCGCACGTGCCCGATGTGGCCGAAGCCCATAAAGCGATCTTCCAGGGGCAGGGCCGAATATAGCTGTTCATCCTCGAACGTGAAGGGCTCGCGCTCAAATGCCATCCTCAAAACCTCGTTTCCCTTGCATATATTTTTCAAAGCTCACGGTGCGGAAGATCGCCTTGTGGTTGCACCACCGCTGCAAATGCTGGCACAACTTAAAGTCCCGCAGAACTTCCGGGGTATACCGTTCCTGCGCCCCCGGCAGCCAGCGGCCCCGTGTATCCACAAATTTGTATTTATTGTACATCATGACATAGGGGTCAAACCCAAGCCCCAAAAGGGTTTGGACGCGCCACAAGTCCTCCGCGTGGCTGCTCCAATAGTTCACCAGCACATATACGCGCCGGTTACGGAAATTGCGCTCCGTGTCGAAGCTGGCGAAAGATGAAAAATGCCCGGTCAAATCCTCTCTTGGATCATCCCAGGCAAAATGCAGCATCTTTATTTTCATATCTCTCAGCAGGGGCATCACGTCCTTGCATAATCGTATGTCCAGGCCCTGCGTGAAATCCACCGCCGCGCCGCAATTTGCTAATTGCAGCAACAGGCGTTCCCGGCCGGGGCAGGCCAACAGGTTTGGGTCCAGCAGCTTGATCACCCGCTGCCCGCAGTAAAAATCGCTTAGGTCGGCCACTTGCCGGGAAGCACGGCCCTCTTTCTCGCTGACGATGCAAAAGGGGCATTTTCTTGGACAACCGCGCGTTAGAAAACCATACGCTTCACGGTATTGCGGGTAGAGTGAATAATCCGGGCACACAGTATCGACCTCTGTTGGAAGCGCCTTTTTCAGGTCATATCCTGTACCGCCGCGCAGGATTTCATCCGCAAGGATCGGGGTTGCATAATCGGGGGATTCCGTAAAAATCTTGCTGAGATAGGCGCGGTCATAATGCTTTCCCTGCTGGTGCCACTCCACGTTGTCTCCGCCGAATTTGTGCAACGCGGACAGCTTCATCAGCGCCAGGTTGGGGAACCGGCTGCCGTCAACGTCAATGAGGGCTATGTTCATGGCGCTTGCCCTCCCTCATGTCGTCCAGCAGCTTGCGGGTGCACCAGCCGCAAAAGCGTGTGCGCTCGTCCTTATACGGGCAGCCGGTGCAGTAATACACCCGGCCCCCTGTGACGCAAAACAGCTCCTGCTCTCCGTAACGCCCGGCGATGTCCAGCTGCCAGCGCAGCAGATAGCCCACCTGCGCCGCGGTCAGCGGCAGGCGCAGCAGGTCGAAGGGCTGCATCTCAAACAACATCTTTTGCGTGAGGCCCTCGGCCAGCAGGATACCCGCCAGGTCATCGCAAAACTGCCTGTGCTGCCGCAACGCCCCGCGAATTCTGCCAACGGCGTCGTCGCTATAGCCCAGGGCCCGCAGCTGCTCGGCGGGGCACTGGTCGAGCTTCTCTACAGCACGGTAGTTATCCCCGCGCAGCCGACGCTTGAGCTTGTCGCTTAAGGCCTGCAGTTCCATAACCGGCGTTTTTGGGTTCCAGAGGTTCATCCTGGCACCCCCCTGTCCCCGCGCTTCGGTTCCGTACCGTCGTTCGGCACGAAGGGATCGCAGGGCCTGCCGTCGCGCACAGCCCAGGTACGGCGGTCAAAGTCCTTACGGGCATTGTATCCTTTGCTATAAAAATGGCCGTCTTTTGTTTCCAGGGGCTTGCCGTCGTCTGCCTGCAACGTCACCCAGGGCATTTCCGCGCCGGGGTTGTGGCACAAAACAATCATCTTGTCCGATTCGGTGCGAAGCCTGACGACATGGTAGCCGTCAACAAACTGCGGCGCGGTTTCGGGTTCATATGTCGCACCCACCTTTTGTAGAATCTCGGCAAACTGGCAAATATGGTAGCATTCGCCGTCAACCGCGGTGTGGCATTCATCCAGGAATTTGCATTCAGTGACACGTTCCTCGCCGTCGAGGTAGGAAATGACGATGCTGCCGCCATCCGGGATGGTGAACAGCGTTTTATATTGCGGGGTAATAAATCGGATCTGCTTATCGCTTTCGGGATTTACCTGATACGGGACGCCCTGCCGCAAGGCCCTACCGCGCCTTACCAAATCGTCCATGGCCTCCATGTGCTCCGGGCGGAAAATGGCGCGGGTGTATTCGGTCGGTGTATCGCGGCCCGACTCCGCCTGCCACGTTACCCACGGCAAACGCCTGTGGGGCGCGTGGCCCAGCACGACGGCCGGGTTTTGTACGGCGCTGCGCGCCACGATACGGTAGCCCTCGTTGAATACCGGAGAGGTTTCGGGCGCGACGGACGCGCCCGTGCCCGCCAGCATCGCGGCATATTTGTAGTGGCTGTAGCGTGCGCCCTCCGTTTCAAAATGGTTTTCATCCACATAATTACAGGTCATGACATGCTGCTCGCCGCTGGAATGCGTGACAATGACGTTGCCGCCGTCCGGGATGGTGAACAGCGTGTTATGGTCGGTGCCGATAAATTGGATTTGCTTGTCGCTCATGGCTTCGTCCCGCCTTTCCGCAGCCGGTATTTGTTGGGTAAGCGCCCCCCATATTCGCTGTACAGCGGTTCGATGGCGATGGCCCCGGCCCGTTCCAGCCGCCGCAGGTTGCGGCCCACGGCGCTCCTGCTCATGCCGATGGCCTCCGCGATGCGCCGCTGGGGGATGATAATCTGGTCGCTGTCGTCGGTAATGTCCCGCAACATGAGCAGCAGCAGCTTGGCCGTCACGGGCGCGACGGCGGCGCAGGGACGGTAGGGTTCCAATTTGTTCAAGATAAGACCTCCTTCATTTTTTTGGATGTAGAATGCGGAGAGCAGTCGCGAAACTGCCCCCCGCTTAGGTTTCCTCTTGTTGCTATTTGATTGGCAAGATGCCAAGCGCCAGAGCCAGGAGGGTCAGGGCTGTAAACAGCGGCACGGCTATCATGGAGCCAATAGCGGTCAGAATCGTCACGAGAGTTCCTCGCTTTCCGCCGGTCCCTCGGTCGGTTCCTCGTCCTTGCCGCGCTTGCGCAGCCAAAGCACAACCCCGCCCGCAAGGAGCAGTACCACCAGGGCAATGACGACGATTGTATTGCTGTCGCCCGTCTTGGGCAGGGGTGCGCTGGGCGGCGAAACAGGCAGCTCGGGTTTCTCCGGCTCCACAGGCTCGCCGGGGATGCGCTCGTTCGTGACCTCGAACAGCACCACGGAGCCGTCCTTGCCCACGACGGCTTTCAGCACATCCTCGCTGCGGTTGTAGCCCACGGGGGCCGAAAGCTCGCGAATCTCGTATTCCCCGAAGGCCACGTCCCTGAAGATGGCGTAGCCGTCCTTGCCGGACTTGGCTTCCGCGATCAGCTTGCCGTCCCTGAACAGGCCAAACATAGCGCCCTCCAGGGGCTTCCCGGTTTCCTTGTCGATTTTTAGCACCCGGATTTCGCCCTTGGCAAGCTGGTTGATGATCTTGAGAATTGTTTCGTTCCCCGCCGTGATGACCACGGTCTGCGCCGGGGCCAGGACATAGCCCTTGGTCAGATCGCTTTTCTGCTCGGTCACGGTGTACGTGCCCACGGGCAGGTCTTTCAGGACGATCACGCCGTCCTTGTCGGTCTTGACCTCAAACTTCACCTCGCCGTTGACGGTCTTGCCGACAACTAGGAACGGCACACCCTCTAGGGGTTCCTTGCGGCCCTCGAAGGTCTTGACAATCCGCAGATTCCCGCGCTGGAGCTTGTTCACGATCTTAACTTCGGCGATCTTGCCGGCTTCGATGGTCACGGTCTGCGCCGGGGAGAGCACATAGCCCGCCGTCAGGTTGGAGCGCATTTCGGTCACGGTGTACACGCCCACGGGCAGGTTTTCCAGCAGGATCACTCCGTCCTTGTCCGTCTTGGCCTCCCTGTGGATTTCGCCGGTAACGGTCTGCCCGACGATCATGAAGGGTACGCCCTCGACGGGCGTGGTGCGGCCCTCGAAGGTTTTTACCACCCGCAGGCTGCCGCGCTGGAGCTTGTTGTTGATGGTCACTTCCGCGGTCTTGCCCTCGGTGACGGTGACGGTCTGCACCTCGGAGAGCACATAGCCCTTGGTCAACTCACTCGCCAACTCGGTCACGGTGTATGTGCCTACGGGCAGGCTCTCCAACAGGATCACGCCGTCCTTGTCGGTCTTGGCGTCAACACGGATTTCCCCAAAGACAGTTTGGCCCACGATGGTGAACGGGACCCCCGCGATGGGCGTCGTCTTGCCCTCGAAGGTCTTGATGATCTTCAGGCTCCCGCACTCGATTTTGTTTTCAGCGCTGATGGAAATCACGGTCACGGCCTCGCCCGCGGCGGCAAACAGGATGTCGTACTTCTGCTCGTCCAAAGCGTAGCCCTCGGCGGTGGTAAGCTCCTGGATATAGTACGCGCCGAAAGGCAGGTCGTCCCTGGCCGCGCCGTTGCCGTCCTGGTCGATGCGGATGGTTTCAATCAGCGTCCCGGCGGGGATGGCGACGCTGCCGTCAGCGGCGAGGATGTCCTCCCTGGCGTACAGGCCGAAGGTGATGTCCTGCCATGGCACGAAGTCCTCGGGCGCGTTAACGGGCACCTCCCACAGCTTCAAAATACGTATCTCCGCGCGGTAGCGTTCGTTTGGCACCGTGATCTGCTTCGTCACGATTTCCTCCACCTGGCCATCGAAGTCAAGAACGACGGTGCGGCGCTGGGGGTCAAGAACGAAGTTTGCGGGTGCGGCGGTTTCCACCAACTCGTAGCGGCCCAGGGGGAGCGGCTTGCTCTCGGCCCTGCCCTCCTCGTCCGTGGTGATGGTGTCCGCAACGGTGCCGTCGCTGTCGATGATCTCGAAGGTCGCGCCGGGCAGCCCGCGCAGATCGTAGACGGGCGTGTAGCCCTCCCCGGTCTTGTCCGCGCCAATGAACACCTCGCCCTGCTTTTCCACCACGATACGGCCCAGCCGCCTGACGTTGACGAACTCCACCAATGTGGTTATGTCGGGGTTAAGATTCAGTGTCTGCGGGTTATCGCCCTCCAAGGTGTAGCCGGGGGGTATGTCGATTTCCTCGACGCTGTAGGGTCCCGCCGCGAGGCCGGGGATGTCGATCTCGCCGCTGGCGTCCATGGTGTAGGTGCCGATCAGCGCGCCGTCAATGTCGCGCAGCTCGAAGCGGAATCCCGCGGGCGAGCTGCCGTCCGTGACGCTCTTACATATGCGCAGTGTGCCCGTTGTTATCTCCGAGGTGAAGGTCAGGCTGCCTGTGAAAACATCCTGGAGCTCATAGTTGAACACCACCATCTTCTGGATGTTCCCGCCGTCCGGCTCGTACCAAAAAATATTGGCCGTCGAACGCGTGTCCAGCAGGACGATGGCGTCTGCCATCGTGACGGTCCGGCCCAGGTAGCTCATGGGGGCGGTGATGGTGATCGTGTCGCCGTCAAGGTAGGTGCCGCCGGTGGTGGTCACGCTGGGGGGCAGCTTGCCTTGGTCGATGCGGTAGCCCTGGTAGGCGCTGATGGTGACCGTGGCCGTACCCGCCAGATGGCCGGAGCCATCGTCTGTCAGCGTTGCCACGGACGTGCTGACGCCGCCGTTGATGTGGTCGTCGCCGGCGCGGGCGTGCTCCAGCAGGGCGAGGTAGAAGTCGTACACGGCCTGCCGGCCCGCGGCGGGAAACACGCTGTCCTGCGCGTAGAATGGGTAGCCCACGCCGCCCGCCTCGAGCATCCACGTCCAGATCGCGGTCTGGGTTGCGTAGCGGGCCTCCCTCTCTGTCAGGCCGCCGCAGTCATTGGGCATACCATGCAGGAGGATGGCGCGGATGCCCTTGGAAACGGTTTCGTCGAAGAGCGCCTGGGATACCCCGTAGCCGTCGCCCCAGGGCTGGTCCTGGTCGCTTTCCAGGCAGTAGGCGACACTGCCACTGCTGTCCGTTGTGACCCAGAACGGTACAGTCAGGGGGTACAGGCCATACCAGGGGGGGCCGTAGTCAACCTCGAAGATACCCCTTTCCCCGCTGATGGTATCAATGCCGGTGCTGTTGTCCGGCGCGGCGTGGGCCGTGGGGATGGCAACGCAGAAGGCCAGCAAGACCGCCAGAAAAGTGCTGAGAATGCGCTTCAGGTTTTTCATTGAACATGATCTCCTTTTTGAAGTTGTGTTTTTTTATATTAGCGAGAATAGTTTAGGCCATCGGTTTTTCCGAATACTTCGTAGTGGAAGTCACATATTGCGTGGTTGTAGTGGTTGCCGAGGTGAAGGTTTCCTTGGTGTACGCGTCCGTCGTTGACGGCACATGTTCGGATGTTGTGGGTGGCTGCGTGGTTTTGGGCGATTCGGTGGTAGTGGTCGGCTTGGTCGTGGTTACGGTGATGGATGTCTCTTTGGTGTACAGCACCGTTCCCGCGCCGTCAGTCATATAGGCCTGCGCGCCAAAGAAAAAGATTGCCGACACCAGCAGTGCCAGCAGCGCGATGATGGTTGCTTTTTTCATGATCTTCATCCTTTAGCTGATAGTTGATATTTCGGGGCACAAAAAAACCGCCCACCTGTGAAAGTGAGCAGTGCGCTGTTTGGGTTGGTTTTGCTGATGCCCGGCACAAGCGCCTGCGTTGTTGTACCGGCAGAAAAAGAAGAAATTGCGGCCTCCGTCCGAGCCTTGCCGCAAGCCGCAACCAGAACGCAGGGGGATTTTCTTTTTCTGCCGGTAATTTCCGGGGTTCCGAATTAACCCAGGCCCGGCCCCTCGCGCTTGCGCTCTTTTTGCCGTTGCCAGAGCGCAAGCGCTTTAACAATCGTATCTTCAATTGTTTTCGCGGGCGTCCCCGCAGGGAAATAACTGCTGATACGTTCGCGGGGCATTCTGAATTGCTCCTTTTGGTTGGGCTTTTCTTCGAGCATGATCGACTGCGTGACCTCCGGCGTGAGTATACCCCCCTGCGAGAACTGCTTCATCTTGATAGCCTGGGCCAGCGAGGGTGTGCCCTCCTGCGCCTGCATGGCATCCAGCAAAGTGGCCTGTTCCGCTTCCTGAAGGTACGAAAGCTCCACTCCAACGCTAAATGCGACTTTTCCTTCATCCACCAACTGTAAAAGTTCAGTGCATAATTCAGTTAAGCGGATATAGCGTTGTACTTGGCTTTTGCTTTCACCTGCATCAGCCGCGACAATATCACGGGATTTTAACTTGTGCCCAAGTTGGGCACAAGTTAAATCCGTCCGCTTCCCCTGCCTGCTCAACGCGTCCAGCTTCATCTTGTACGAGAAAGCCTTTTCGCTTGGTAAGATCGCTTCGCGTTGCATGTTCGCGTCCACCATTGCGACTATGGCTTCATCGCGGGTCATTTCGCGGACAATGACGGGCAGGATTTCAAGCCCGGCGAGGGCGGCGGCAAATTTGCGGCGGTGGCCGCTAACAAGCTCAAAACGCCCGCCCTCTATGGGCCGGGCAATCACAGGGGTCTGAACGCCCACGGACTTTACGCTCTCCACCATAGCGGCCATGGCCTCGTCCTGCCGGATTTGAAACGGGTGATCAGGGAAGCCGTCAATCAGGTCAAGCGGGATGTCCCGCACATGTTCGCGTCGGGCATCGTCGCGCTCGTCCTGCGTGGAGAACAGGTCGTCAGCCGAGGGCAGGCTCATTTTTAGCGGGGCCGCCAATGCTGTCCACCTCCCGCGCCAGATTTTCGTATGCTTGGGCAACCTTGCCGCTCTTGTCGTGGGTGAAGATGCTGGTGCCGGTGGCGCTGGTTTCGGCGGCTTTCACGGCCAGGGGGATGTGTGTCTTGAACATGCGCAGCACACCGCCGTAGTTCTGCCGGATGACAGCGGCGGTGTCGCGGGCGAAATTCGTGCGCGCGTCCACCAGCGTGAGCAGGATGCCGTCGATTTTCAGCGCCGGATTGATTTGCTTGCGTACCCTGTTGATGGTGCGCACAAGCTGGGTCATGCCCTTTGCGGACAGATACTGCGCCTGCACGGGGATCAGTACGGAATCGGCGGCGGCCAATGCGTTCACTGTAAGCATCCCCAGCGAGGGCATGGTGTCGATGAGCACGTAGTCATAGCCGCCTTTCACCTGCGCGAGGTAGTCACGCAGGGCAAATTCGCGGCTCATGGTCGTGACAAGCGACAGTTCCAGGCCGGATAGCTCGATGCCCGAGGGCACCAGGTCCACGCCCTCCGCATGGTGCAGGATGCCCTCGCCGGGCGCAAGGGGTTCGTCATTCATGGACTTTTCCAGCAGCCCGGCCAAGGTAATGGGTAGCTTGTCCTGCTCCGGCCAGCCCAGGCAGGTGGTTGCGTCGGCCTGCGGGTCGGTGTCCACGATCAGCACCCGCTTGCCCTGCCGGGCCAGCCCTACGCCTAGGTTGACGGCGGTGGTCGTTTTGGTGACGCCGCCCTTCTGGTTGCAGATCGCGATGGTTTTCGTTTTCGGGTCAGGCATTTGGTTGGATCACTTCCTCTCTGTTTGATTTTTCTGCGGGCGGGCCTACATTGCGCCGAGGATTTCCACGGCGCGGCGGACGATCACGTCCAGGAAGCTGGGGAGTTCCAGGAGAAGTGCGTAAAGGCATTCCAGGAAGTACATGGTGAAGTCTCCTTTCCATAAAAAATAGCCGCCCGTGCGGTTGCGGAGGGTAAGCACGGGCGGCATGTAATATATTTAGTTTTACCTAGCGCTTGAAACGCGCTATTTTCTTAGGTTTTTAGGCCTTGTGTCTAAATGATTGTGGCCACGGGGGCAAC